>Ga0209755_10006199_pt1 | contig 13330 bp, 11 predicted proteins | sample TergutCo191P1_FD_187301 | JGI IMG/M metagenome (GOLD analysis project Ga0209755, IMG submission 187301) | Cornitermes sp. P1 segment gut microbial communities from Petit-Saut dam, French Guiana - Co191P1 (SPAdes) (version 2) | ecosystem: Host-associated > Arthropoda: Insects > Digestive system... | reverse complement strand
CACAATAAGTCGCAAGCTCCTGAAGATGGATGTACTAACATTCGAAACATGTTGAGCAGTAAATAGTGAAATAATAAAGCAAGTGACATCAAGTTGGTCTATCTTTATTCAACTATCAAGATGATGGCACGGTCCGATAAACTTAAGGTAAGGTTTGTTCATGACATCATGATCTAGTGAACTACCAAACAGATATTTTCTAGAGACACACTTCTAGAAGGCTTATGATTTGACACTGATGGCAATCCCTGTTGTTTTTATTAATTCCTTCTTAAAAAAAAGTTTAACAACAACAAACAAACAAACAAACAAAAAAGTTAAAAATTAATAGTGCTGCCTCAACTGGAAGCCATGGTAAGTACAAGAAGTACATCAGTTTCCATTTGCAGCACGTGATCATAAGAGGCTTGCATGAACACATCAAAACAGAGGAAGTTATTGGCTGCGGAAAGAAACGTATTTAATATAGCCAGCATTCAGCTATGTCCAGCAGATCCAACCAATCTGCTGGAACTGTGCGGAATATAACTTCTGGTCAAAATCACGCTCGCCATGACGATCTATAAGGCCGAAGGGCAGACACTCAAATGTGCCTGAATATAATCACTATCACCTGTTTCTTCCCATTCTGGCATTTCCTGATCGCCTTCGCTTGACAACAGTGTCATCACAGTTATTGAGCAGCACACACTACGTACAGAACGTGTTTTACACACACACACACACATATATATATATATATATATATCATATAAATAACATCCAATGTTGTAACATATCTATGTGCAAATCACTGGCACAGGTACAACCAGTACTTTTAATTAGGGTTCCCTCAGCTGCACGTTTCTCCACAGAAAGCAGATGCACCTGCAGCCAAACTATACATGTTTCTTTCCAGGCACACCTATTGTCTGAACTCTAATATCAGTAAGGATTCATCAATATCTACATTTTTCTCATCACTGCTCCACTATGCCACAAACTGTTGCAAGTACTGACTGCCTACCCCAGTGTTGACATTAAGTTGCATAAAGATACATCTAACAGTCCTCAACTTGAAACAATCAAACAGACAAACTGACACATACGACCTACACTGTGTGCACTGCTGTTACATACTTCATGGCAACATACAATAAACAACAATTGTTCTGCATGATGAAGTTTGGCAACTATGTCAGAGGCCAGAATACGTGTTGGGACACTGTGCTGCCACCTTCCAGGTCACTTTTGGATGCCACTGTACTCATTTTGGGACCGCGGTGGCACAGTGGTTAAGGTGCTGTGCCACAAATCGGAAGGTCGCTGGTTCGATCTCAGCTGGTGTCACTGGAATTTTTCGACATAAAATCTTTCCGATCGCACAATTGCCCTGAGGTCGAGTCAGCCTCTAGCAGAAATGAGTACCAGGAGCATTTCCTGGGGGTAAAGGCGGCCTGTATGTAAGGATGACAATCTACCACCATCCTGTGCCGTTGTCACAAAATCTGGGAACCTTAACTTCGTGGAACCCTCTGGACCACTTCAGGCCTGTAATGGGACTGCTTTACCTTTTTACTGTACTCATTTTGGGTTAAATGTAACTTGTTCCTGTTAGTTATGCAATAAACACCAACTACCTTCATACCATTTACATCCTTACACAGATTCACTAAGTCTGTTCATTACAACTGATACACCCCATCAATCAGCTATAAAGTCGAGTTGTAACTCTGATAATCAAGGTCCTCAATGACAACTATAGTTATTTATATATGATATGATATTTATTTACTGCTATTGGGTCTCCACTCAGTGCAGTAGTCCTTACACTGAACAAAAAAACCAACAACAGTAACACATAAGGAGAAACAACACAGCTAACAGGACACACAGAATTGAAACAACACAGCTAACAGGATGCACAGAATTGAAACAACACAGCTAACAGGACGCACAGAATTGAAACAACACAGCTAACAGGACACACAGAATTGAAACAACACAGCTAACAGGACGCACAGAATTGAAACAACACAGCCAACAGGACACACAGAATTGAAACAACACAGCTAACAGGACACACAGAATTGAAACAACACAGCTAACAGGACACACAGAATTGAAACAACACAGCTAACAGGAGAGACAGAATTGAAACAACACAGCTAACAGGAGACACAGAATTGAAACAACACAGCTAACAGGACACACATAATTGAAACAACACAGCTAACAGGACACACAGAATTGAAACAACACAGCTAACAGGACACACAGAATTGAAACAACACAGCTAACAGGACACAGAGAATTGAAACAACACAGCTAACAGGACACACAGAATTGAAATCAAGACATAAAACAATGATAAACTCAATTCAAACCAATGCGGTATGTGGAAGTGGTAACAGGACGATACACCAGTGGTAGAGGTATACCGTTTCTATTCTCAAACTGGCAAGGGCGGAAATGTTTTATGCTATGTGGTGGACATTGTGGTGCGCTGCTCTGTGCGAACAAGTACATGCCATCCGACAAAGAAGATCATCTTTGTATTGGTTGCATTGTTAGCAAACAAGAACAAAAGGTTTGTATCTGTTTATACTGCACTGCTACCAAAATAAGTCTTCATTACATAATTACAATTAGGCCACACTTCTGTGCTGTAAATACTTGTTCGTTCCAGAAAGAACAGGAGAAGGAAATGGATCCATGAAATGCATGCTGACTGGCAAAATTATGGTGAATATCACACTTCAGTTCAAGAATTTGGGAAAGATGGAAAATGATTTTATGTACAATTCTGGGTGAGTACAGATTGCTGTGATGAAATTCTGAATATCATTAGAGACGATATAAGGAAGGAAAATACACACTATCGCACAGAGGAACGTCTTGCGACTGCTTTAAGGTACGAAATTTGTAGTGTTCATTACAATTACTGAGGTCTAACATGTCTCAGTGGGCAAAACTAGCACTTGGAAATGAACTGCTAGATGTCTGGAGGAAATGTTGTGGTTCAGGTGTGAACATCTGTAGGGTGACAGAAGAGACAGTGGATTGGGGATGGCCGCTTTCCGGCACCAGTGATTGCCCTTCAGCATGCTTTATCTTCTCTTCCACCATTATTTCAGCAATTTTCATTTTTTAACACTCCTTGTCTTTCTGGAGAAAAAGTTTCTCAAATTTTGGCAAATCCCAAAAATATAAGTTTAGTGGCATCGAACAAGTGCTTCCTTTTCAGGAAATTGTATACTTTATCTACCTGTGCATTTTTCTTCTTTCCCCTTCATTTTCCTATTTACTGGTGTGCCACTCACATCACTGAGCGAGGTGTGCGCTACACTGTAGTCTTCATCAGCACCTTCCAGCGTTTCGCAGCACAATGACTACACTCACTGAATGTCACAGTCCTTCACCTCCCTTCCTTCCATGTCCACACTGTTTGACTCAGTCCTGTAATAATAAAGGTACTGCTTAAAACTCTCATATGAACTCACTTCTTTATCATTTATAATGCTACAGTGCAATTATTTAACAATTCTTACTTTCAGAAACACATGAAGCTGAAAAACTTCCATCTGTTTGGCCCAATGCTAGCTTCTGTATCTCTTGGCATCTGGCACTCTGGCCTGTTGCTGCCGGTTTATTACTCTTCAGGCATTTGGAGTAAGGGTCCCGAATATTCTTCCGCTTCAGTGTGGATAAGATTCTTCCGCTTCTTTTTCAAAGTGGTTCCTGTAAATAATAAAGAGAATATCACCTAATGTTGAGCGTTTTAATTGGCTTTGTGTCACGAGAAACAGTGTCCAGTCTGCATGAATTAATTGTATAAAATGTGTCCATCCTGTGACCACTGTGTGTTTTTCAATTATAGAAATCAAAGTTATTACATTAGCTCCAAGTTCCTTGCTACTAGTGACACTGATTTAACAGTCTGTCACAGCTTTTGAGTAGGTTCCACGACTGTTGCTGAAACTGAACAAGAAGTGTGTGAAGCAGTTTGGATAAAAACTGCAGCCTACATACGTACCTGAACACCCTAGGGAAATACGGGAAGAAGTGGCAAGGGGATTCTACGAACGACAGGATTTTCCAAATTGCATTGGTAGCCCTGATGGCAGACATGTGACCCTGAAGTGCCCAAAGAACAGTAGATCGCAGTATTTTTGTTACATGCAGAAGTGTTCGCTAGTGTTCATGGCAACTGTTGGACCAGTCTACAAGATTCACATGTGCAAATGTAAGGAGGATATGATAAAAACAGTAACAGGGGTGTTTATGACCAGTCTGAGGTGGGGAGGAGAACTGAAGTGGGAACTCTAATTGTTCCGGACGACAAGCCATTAGCTGGACAAGAGGAGCCAACATCACATGCACTGAGTGGTGATGAAGCCTGCCCCCTACAGCATTACTTCAAGTGGCCATCAAGCACTTATATTCCCTTTACTTACAAACACTCTCCTAAGCCTCTTTCTCAAACTGTGTGGTTTGCAAGAGGAAGTTGCTAGCACCCCTGCAGGCAGTTGGTTCCAGAGTTTTATGGCCCTACTTGCAAAGAATATTTCCCAATATCTGTTCTTTGTTTCCTACCCCTAATTTTCCAATCATGATCTTCCCTGCTCTGGTAGCATTGTCCTTGTAACCTGCCCCCAGTAGCTTTCCATGTCCATTCTCTGATGAATGCTTTGAAGAGGGTGCATATGCGCACTTTCTATCTAAACTGCCCCAAGGTTAACCAGAATAACTCAATTCATATGATTTGCAAATTTAGCTGCTTTCTTTTGTAGCCGGTCTAATGCGATTACCTGACCTTCCCTGTATGGCTCCCAACACACAGCTCCACTCTCAACAACAAGACGCACTACAGGTATGTAGGATCAACTTTTCACATTACTATTTTCCTTTCTGAATATACAATTATGAAATGAAGTGTCTTCCGGGTTTTTTGTGCTGTAAAATTAACTTCATTGGCCCAGCTTAAGTCTTTGAGAATGATAATTCGTCAGCATTTAAAGCTACTTGCTTATGGAATTTTTTGGTTGCCAAAGGAATAATTCAGAGGATCCTTCACCCTTGCTCTTGTGAAGCTTACTGCTTTACTTTTACATGGATTCATCTTTAACTCATTTTCTACTGCCCAGTCCCTAAAACAGTCCTGGTCTGTCTGTAAGTTTTCTGTCTCCACCACCCACGATTTTGCTGTATATTATAGAGTCATCTGTTTAAAGTCTTTCAGCTGTCTCAATGTTCCTCCAAATATCACTACCATAAGCAAGAGGAACTAAACTGAAGGCCTTTAAAAAATCTGTTACTATTGCATCAAACCTGGCTCCCTCATCCAGGGAATCAGTGAAGTCCTGGTAAAACATGACTACTTGACTTTCGCATGAGTATCCCTGTCTAAAACCATGTTGGCCCTCATATAACCAACCATTCCTATTCCAGACTTGTCTTAAGTACCCGCCAACGATATGCTTGCTCCATCTGTTTGCAAACAAGTGAGGTTAAGCTGACCAGTCTATAGTTTGTGACTACTGATTGATCTCCCCACCCTTGCAAATGGGAACCACCATGGTTTTTCTCCAGTCCTCTGGGATAGCAGCATTATTGTCATGTCGAACTATTGCGCAAGGTATGGAATCATTGTTTCCCTGCCCAGTCTTAGAATTGTCCCAGGAATACCATCAGGTTCTGTTGATTTGTTTCTCCCTATCACTGCTAGTTGCCTCCTAATAATGTTAATACTTATGGTGAGTGGTTCACCCAAGTGAGCTGATTGTGTCTGCAGGCTGTTTTACTCACAGCTCTAGACAAAAGCATAATACGAATTCAGTGTGCTGGTCTTTTCTACTGACCCTGTAATGAGCTTACCATTAAAATCTTTGCTAGCAGAAATGTTTTGCCCTTTATGTCTTTTTTTACATACTTGTAGAACTTTGCCTGTGTTCTGCAATATGGATCACAAAAATGTCACCTGGGCATTTTGTCTGGCAGTCAGCAACTGCCTGGATAGATCCGCCTGGGGATGCTCTCCTAATTTCCTCAAATTATATGCTCTGCTCCCCTTTACCTTTAGTCATTTCACCTCCCTGTTGTAATATTCAGGATCCAGATGTTTTTCTGAACATTCTACAAGGAACAAAACGTTCAGTACTCTCAAACACTATTTCCTTGTAACTCTTCCACATTTCCTCTGCACAGCTACCATTTGCTGCCCATAATGAGAATTTTCCCCATAAGAATGTCTGCAAGCCTAAATATCTGCTTTGTGGAATACAGGAAACAAACTTTCTACTTGTGGCTCTTGGCAAGCGTCACCCCATTCTACTCCCAATAATATCCCACAATGGTCGCTGATCCCCTGTACAATGTTACTAGATAACAGAATTTTCAGGTCAGACAAGGTAAACATCCAGCAATGCATCCCCTCTGGTTGGGCTATTTACCACCTCAGCGTTACCATCATCCTATACGAACCTACTGAAAAACGCCAGGGTTCTGCTGGTTCTTTCGGCGTCACCATTCCAGTTGGCCTGAGGTAAAGTTTAGTCACCTCCTATAGATCACGCTTCACTTCACTGAGTTTTGCAAAAGTCCGGTATGGGCTGTTAATCTCTCTATCACCCACATGTCTTCATACAGAGCTCTGTTTATGCCTACAATTTCCCATGTATATTTTGGATCTGCGCCTTTCACCTCAACTGCGATCACCTAAAATCCTCTCCTACCTACAGCTCCACGCAGGCAATGTAATTTTTTGCACAAATACAACACTCTCTTACAGTGGGCATTATGCTGGTTTCTTATGAAGGTTGTGACATCTGCTCTAAAAAATTCGGTGTTGCTAACCTCCACTCTAAAACATGACTCCTCACCTATTACAACCTCCAGATTGTGTGTCAACTAAATTCCAGAACCATTTTTCTGCAAATACCCTACAATTAACCTGCAGCACAACCAGTGCCTTACCCTCTATCCTACACGTTGATGTCGTTACTGGAGACTGCACCCAGGGCTCTGCTTCTGTCTCCCTCCTTGCCAGATTTGTCTTCACAGCTTCTCTTTCCTCCTCTTCACACAACGTCACCTGCTCTTGGATTTCCATGTGCCATGCTAGCTCTGTTGTCCCCTCACTGCAAGTGCCACCCACCAAGCACTGTCATTCATTTCTCCATGTTGGTCTTTTGCCACTGAAGCCACACGCTCTAGAGCAGAGCTGTAGATGCACATAAATCACATCATGTCAAGTCAGTCATGGCTGCACTATGCAATATGTTTACAGCATTATTTCCCTTACTGTTCACTCACTTTGTGTCGTTTAAACCGCCTTATGGTGGAGGGACTATACTTGTTAAATTGCATGACAACTCAACTGTCAGTACATCAAAAAAGAAAACTCGAGATTTTCAGCCCTTAAAAGCACTTAATACCTGATCCATATTTAACTACAATAAGCATAAATAATACATTTTATTGTGTATGTGATGTGAAGTGATGTGGTGTGATGTCTACTATACATCACTATGCCATGAATGACTATGGCCACTGTCGACAACAGCAATTCGTCACCTGACAGCTCCTATATACTGTTCAGCTATTCAGTGTGTTTGAGATTCAGCACTTCTTACAAGCACAAACAGTCTGTTCACCCAGTGAAACAAGAAACTGGTGCATGAGAAGACCGCAGTCTCGGCCTATACCGTTGTACATAATTTATAGATGACACCACGCGAATTATTAGTGCAGACAATACACACGCACCAGCAGTGGGAAATCAAACGATACCTGCATTACTGTTTGCTGATCATCCAGCAACTGGGTCATTTACCATCAACATTTTTAAAAAAAGCAGCAGATAAGATGGTGAAATATTTTAATAAATGGAATTTAAAATGTACTTTTAATAGGACCAAATTAATAGTATATAAAAAACAGGGAAAGTTGGTACATGTATGGTCAAAGACTGGAGGCAGTAAAATAGTTTACTTATTTTGGGGTAAAGCTACAAAGTTCAGGAGATTGGAGGAGACACAGAGAAAGTATAACAGTGAAAGGCACATGCATGAAGAAGTGACAAAGGTTGAATAAGAGTACTGCACATGACAGTAGAACTATTGGGAAAATATACGAAATGATTCGAGTCAGGTTGTTATATGAGGGGTGAAAAGCAGATGGGAAGTTACTGATGAAATACAGGGAGGATTCTGTAAGAATGTTGTACGAGGCAACGGAGCAGCAGAGTGTGAAATTGGCACAGAAACTAGGTGAGATAAGGTGCTTTGTAGTATAGCAAAATACTGATGAAGGATTCTGTTAATGGAAAAAGATAAAATGTTACAATCCTGTTATGAGTGGCAAGCAGGAAACCCAAAATGTGACAGCTGGGCTAGAAACCTACACAATGAATTGTACAAAATTGGGCTGCGATACATTCCGTTGAGACGAGACGGGAGTTGAAACAATATCTGTCGAATAATTAAGACCGGGGGTAATGACAGTCAGAGACATTGCAACAGAGAAGAAGAGGAAGATGACAAACATTCAGTCTTGAACTGGAACATGAGTCAAGAATGGGGAAGAGAAATATACATCAATGGGATTCAAATGAAAGAACTGGTTGGCATGTTTCAGGTTGGGAATTTGGCAAAAGAGATGTAAAACAGGATGTGCAGAAAGAGGAAAATACCCTTTCTGTAACAAAGAACACAATGTGAATTTCATTTTTGGCTGTGCAAGTAATTATGTTGCACGTAGTTATGCAGCAGCATGCTGCTGCATAACTACGTGCAACATGAAAAATGTTTACCTTCAGTAACTAAAAACTATGAACTATATTACTCCCTGAAGATGGTCAACTAGGACCGAAACATGTTGGAGTTTTTAAAAAATTGGTTTTAACCAAAGTGATTGTTTTTAAAGTTTTAAGGTGTTAAAAACTTAAAAACATAGTGAAAAAGTGCAAATAGTTGGTTATATAAACACAAATGAACACACTGTGGTTCATACATTACTTACTAAAATGTCATCAGACACAGAGGCTGGGAGAACAGTTTCAAGATAATAAATGGTCATACTCAAATACAGAAACAGCAAGAAAATAAATCACCTGTAGTAATACAGAATTAAAAAATTAGGTTAAATTTTTAACAAAGTAAAAGGCAAATGGGAAGAGTAAGTGACAAAAACAGTGTAGTGTCTACAGGATATGGCACAGAGGTACTGCAATTAGGGAAAGAAAATATGAGGTTAACAACTGACACAAGACAGTAATTACTTTAGATAAATTTTAGTACTTCATATTATAAATAACAAATGTACACTGGCTGAACCTCGTGTTACCAGTTAAATTTAGAGATGTAACGGAACTCAAGTAATAAATAATAAACAGGCTTGTTTCACCTTTATCACTAATACAATGGACGGTTACAATAAGCGCTGGAAAATTCCTAGCGGACTAACTTTCAAGGCAAGTTCCTATACATGACAGAACTTACATCTGGTTTGCAGTATGTATTTGCAATTTCTACACCACAGCTAATTTTAAGTGCTGCATTATAATACAGTAGTGCCTATTTGTGTATTGTTTCACCTGCAGGTCAGTATTAGTGCAACGTGGGGGCATTCATCATACAATTTTTTTTTTGTATGTCTTCTTTGCTGTTTCTACAGCGTGCATGCAGCTTAGTTGGCAAGCATTTCGGCTGTCTCCTAAAATTTTTGTGATTTACCCACTTTTCTAACCATTCATTAACAAACTGCTCTTTGCCAACTCATCCAATGTTGGAAACTGTCACTTTTCAGCATACTATACTAAGAACCTTATTACCTCCCCCCCCCCAAAAAACGCGAACTTGTGCCTTTCCTTGCCTTAGAATATGTGAACACTTTTCTTGTAAAATAGTCATATGAAGTGGTCACTGCACTGACATGAAAAGTCACATCAAGTGTATTTGACATAAAATCTTGATCTAGTTTTAATTACACTCTAAAAACCATAATACTACATTAAATACCACAAATCATACATATGTGGTTCAGTGATCATATATTTCACCTGAGGTATCAGAGTTACTCTATCTCAAACAAGTTCAAGGAGTGAAAAGCTCCATTTAATTACAACTTAAGTTTTTCATGTTAATACAGTAAGCCCTTCATACCCATTTCATCCACTGTTTCACCTGTATTACAAAATGCGATTTGGTAAACATCAGGCCACAATGCAATCAGCAGAAGCAACTCTAATTCATACAGATGAACAAATACTGGGTGCCTAACATTTGTGGGTCTTCAATATTAACTCGCTTCAAGTCACACTTCTAGCCTTTAGAATTTTGTGATGGCTCCCATTGCACCCCTGCCTATCAGCTCTGTTGCAATTACGAATTAAAATTTAAGCAGTTTATTACCTTCGTTTAGCAAACCAAACGAAACCCGATTTAGGCACCACACTTCTCACAGGTCACTGCTCTGGACCGAACTGTGAACACACAAAAAAACAGTGGTAAACATTTTCGGTATTTTGCACAAATAGCTACCTATCTTTTTTTTTATTGTTATACCGTGCAATAGATATATAAGTTATTAAACCAACTATTTGCACTAGTGTCTTTTTGTTCTAAAAACTTTTACGCTTTTAAAACGTTTTTACACTTATTAAAATATTTTTATATATTTTAATTTTTATATAATAGAAAATAATATTTTTATAAATAGTTTTAATATTTTAATAAGTGTATAACGGTTTTTAGAACAAAGACACTAGTGCAAATAGTTGGTTTAATAACTTATATATTACAGGTACCTATCTCTTTGTCACTCGACCCACGCTGCTGAAGCTTGGGAGTCTAATTCGCTATGGCACAGCAACATTATACATTCCTCAACATCAAAATTAAATCGAATAGTGTGCGAAAACACGATAAGAGGACGTAAGATAACCTAACACGACGTCACGTCACCTTCACCTGTTAAAGCATACGAATTCGTTCTTTATACAGGTATTACTCTTTATTTTAAACACCACACGACATCTGCTTTTTAATGTTTCGAATAAAAGACACTATACAACCCTACCTGCAATTCCAAAAAACAAAAAAAGGCGTTGCCGAACCTAGACAAACACGGATAAACAGGCGATCCGTCTCATCGATTACATGTCACGTATCATCTTTGCGCGTAACAGCTTACTTGTGTACTGCGCCCGTTTTCTGCCGCCAGATGGAAGTCACTTGCAGTTCCGCACTGTTCTACACTCTTGATCCGTGGTCCTGCGCCCTTGCGACCAGCAGTTATTCAATCACAGTGATCGCTACTGAACTGGTATGATCGAGCAACGTATCCAACCAGTGAACGAACAAAATGACACAGGCCAGACATCAGCTCGTCATAGATACGTATTATGGCCAATTCATATACCCATTTTAAAAGTATTATCAGTTGCTGTATTTAAAAGTTAAAACTACATTTCAATTTAGTGAATTATATTGTGATTGTCAACTGATATCGTTATGGTGTGAATGGTTACTGGCAATGTATATCAATTTAAACACATACAGATAAACTCTTACAGTCTTAAACCAGTGGCATAACACAGGCCTAAAGTGACTATAACAATATAGCACCAGAATGCATGGAAGGACCGTTTTATCATACTTTTTGTTTGACAAGAGAAATGTGCAAATGGACATATAACCAGCCTACATTAAAGCAGAACGAAAGACCACAGGTGGCATAATCATAGAAAAAATTCATTGAATTAACAATAGTCACAGGCCATTCCGTTCTAAAGCTCACATATAATATTGTCTTAGTTACTGAATGGCATGTCTTGTGAATCCACACAGTTAAAATAATAATAAAAAACTTTTGAACTTCATTCTAGGCAGACTGAGTGCACAAAAACTGATCCAAGAGCAATCTTCAATTCATACAACTTGCAAGAATTTCTAGACGAATTCAAAAGTCACTAAAGCAAGGCATGTAGGTTATCTCATGCCTCATGTTCAAACATCTGCCTTTTGTAACACATATTGGAGAGAATTATCTTATTCCAAAATTTCCACAATCTTTCTGTGACCCTTGCGTCACTCACTGCTGTTCTGCATCACTATTTATAATACCACCTGTGACTTAAGTACATTTCTGCAGCTCACAGCAAGGGCCTAACAAGTTTCGACATGTTCACACCGCTTCAAGGTGAGACTTCTAAGACAGAACACGTAATTATTGTCATTTTTTTGAACATAAAAATCCCTCCTGAGACAAGAAACTGACAGAAGGACAAACGGCGAGTGTAAATAAACACAAAAAATGTGACTGTTTTGGCAGAGGATGCCACTGCCTGCACACGCACTAAATTAACTAAAGTTTACGTAAGAAACACACGCAAAAGCTAAAGAACTTTCTTTAGCGCGTCCTCCTGTACGTCTTCCATCTCCCCTTACGTCTGGTGCAGTATCAGAGGTTATGTCTCTGCACGTGGCAACCACATGACCTAACGATTACAAAAACACACAATGATCAGTGATGTGGACAGCATGCAAAATGTTTCATTGGTAGCAGCGATATCTACAGCATAATTATTGTAATTCAGCACTTATGTGCCTGGACAGGTATCGGATTATTACATACGCTGAACTACCAGACGGTACGTACACTGATGTAAGATCATACAGGTAATCTGTTGTTCCTACTCCTACATTTGGGCTACACAATCAGAGTATTCCATTTGGATATTTCCTTCAACTGCCTCTGTTGCGAGGTATCAGGATTGCCAGAGTATCAGCATGTGGGGGAAAGAAATTCTACTGTAGGTCTACATAGCAGGAGATGAACAAGTGATGTGTGTGGCGTTGAATCAACTATCAATGAATTTCTGAAACCGGCTAGCAAAAAGGACAGTTAAAGCTGTCTACGAGCACATCATGAGAGTGTATGGGGCAGTGGGTGGACAGCTCCACTCATTCTTACTCTCGTCACCATGTGCTGGGATCGGCCTCATGTTTGGGCGTCCCTTCCCATAAAAATCAGTAAACTTATCACAATTTGTGGATGACTTACATGATGACGCCCTGTCCATACCCTCTGGCCCCACGAGTTTTAAGGGGGATTATTAAGGGATGGGTCAAAGTGCAATTTAACTCACAGAACAGCCAGAAAGTTTCCGTTGTAGAACACCCAAAAAATTCACTCTCGACACGCAAAGATAATTCTCGTTCTGGCAACAAATTAACTACGGCACACAAGACAAATGAAACACCAACTTAATGCAACACTGTGCAAGTTTTATTTCTGCAGGGTCACTCTACATGTTTCGGGCGCAAGCGCCCATCATCAGGAGTATTTA
>Ga0209755_10006198_pt1 | contig 13333 bp, 6 predicted proteins | sample TergutCo191P1_FD_187301 | JGI IMG/M metagenome (GOLD analysis project Ga0209755, IMG submission 187301) | Cornitermes sp. P1 segment gut microbial communities from Petit-Saut dam, French Guiana - Co191P1 (SPAdes) (version 2) | ecosystem: Host-associated > Arthropoda: Insects > Digestive system >... | reverse complement strand
TGCGTGTGTGGTTCTTAGATCCGGAATTGGGCATGAACCCAAACCTTAACTTTGCGCAGGCTATTCGTGGGCGTTACGATGGTCGCATTTTTGGTTTGATTGAAACGCGATTCTTTCTAAAAGTGATCAATGGGGCAATGTTGTTGCGCGGCAGCGAGGCTTGGACCACCGAAAAAGACCAACAACTACAAACGTGGTTTGGCGATTTTTTGGATTGGATGGACACGCAACCGCACCAGCGTATGCTCAACAATATCGGCACGTTTTTTGAGGCACAGCGCGTGAGTTTTGCGCTCTTTTCAGGGCAATACGACCGAGCCAGAGACATCATCAACAGTTCGGCCAAAGCCCGAATTTTCCACCAACAAACCGAAGACGGCCAACAGCCGTTGGAGCAAGTGCGCACTGCTTCGTTGTATTATGTCACGTTTAATCTTGCGGCCATGTTCAAATTAGCGATTATGGCGGATAAACTGGGCATTGACTTGTTCAATTATGTGGACGAACAAGGGCGAAGCATTCGCCGCTATGTGGATTTTCTCACACCATTTTTCACGCAAGAAGAAGAGTGGCCTTGGCAACAAATCCGACCGTTTAATTTTGTTCACGCCAGAACGCTGTTGCTCACGGCTGGCCTGCGCTTGAACGATTCGCGCTATACCGATGCCGCCAGCAAAATCGAGGGCGATACCACGTGGATGGTGGTTTTAACGGGGGAATATATCAACGAACGGCAGATGTAGGGCACGGACGGACGTCCGCGTCAGCGGCAAAAAAGTAGGGGCGGGTTTGAAACCCGCCCCTACAGTTATTATTGGCCCCTACAGTTATTATTGAACGTCCCGCACACACCGCACAGTTCGGCCGGCGCTTTTAGCTCCAGCATACTGCGGTGTGACTTGCCCACTTTCACTGATAAAGAGACCATAAGCACCCGTAGCACTGTGCTCGGTTTGCGACCAATACGAGGCAAAAACACCTCGTCCAGTGATGCCCGGTGAAGGATTACTTGCCGTTGGCGCTGTTGCAGCGTTAGAACCTGACATGATCATGCCCAACGAATTCGCTCGCCAAATGTTGGCATCCCGAAAACGGTTCGCGGTTTCAACACAGACATAAGGCTCTCGTCCTGTGCCATGCCCTCTCACATATCTGTCCAAAATCGCAAAATCCTCAGCCGTTGGCACACGCCAGCCTGCTCCTGGAGGACACATCAAATGTCCAAAGCGAACCACCGCACACCACGACCACAAATCGCCTTCGATGGCTGGGTTAAAATTAACACGGCAATCGGCATTGAATGTGCCACCAGCGGCCAAATGAACCCCTGCTGGTGAAATTACGCCCGCAACAGGCGTAACACCCGTAAAATTCGTTGCCGCAGGAGCCGTTGTTCCTCGGTTATCGCCACACCCACGAACGGGCGGCGACCATTGCTGTGAGCCCACAGTAATACTTCCGCCACCGGCAAATCGGATCATTGTAAGGTTTTCCCCAACGTGAGTACCACCGAAAAAATTACCGCCACTGACTAAGGCGTTGCAACCGTCTTCAAAAAACGGAAACACACGCACCATACTCGTGTCGGTATGCCCACCATCGGCCGTGATCACAGCAACGTGACCAATCCCAACAGCAGCGCCCACAGCCAAGCCTTCGTCATTTATGCGAATCACATAAACAAACTCAGCGTCCTCATCCTCAGGAGGCGTGTTGATAGCCACCCAAGTAACGGCTCTGTTGGTTGCATCCAACGGCACAAAACTGGGCTCTAAATCAACAGTCAAACCAACCTGCGTATGCACTTCTGGCATCAGCACAACACCTTCAACACCAACGTTTGACGTGCTGTCGCAGGCGGTGAAAAGGAAGGGGAGGGCTAACGCAAGGAGCAAAAACTTTCTCATAATAATTAATTTTTAACAAATCGCATCACAACAATTTCACCGGTTGTTTTCGTAATACGAATGAAATACAAACCTTCTCTCAACCCAGACACATCAACGCTTTCACGGCTATTGTTCGTTGCTCTTGTAAGCACCGTACGACCAAGCATATCCATAATCTCGATCAACTGCATATTCTCAGCAGTAACATAAAGAATATCAGATACTGGATTTGGGAAGATAGAAACCACACTTGTTTCAGAAACGATACCTGGAGCAACCGATGTTGGCTCTTGACCCGTTCTAAATGTGATGGTTTGAGCAGGCGACACCCACGCAGCATTCACTGTGCTAACCCACGCACCTTCCGGAAGGAAAAGTTCGAACACGGTTTCGTCAGCCAAATCTTCAAACGTAATGAATGTGTGAGAAATATCCTCAGCATCAATCGCTACATTATTCAATGTAATCGCAACATCAGCGTTGCGCATCACCAAAGCGTTGCTACCAAAGTTTACCGAAGCAACGAAATCCGTTGGCATTGCTTGGTTTAGAGCCACACCCGTAGCCACATTCGTTACCGTTGTGATGGTGTAAGATGCGGTCAAAAACGCCGCAGAAGGCGTAAACAAAGCCTCTACAAGCACTTGGTTTGATGGCTCACCAGGATTTGTCGCCGCTGGATTTTGTCCACCATCAATGGTCAAGCGAATAAAACTGCCTTGTGGGATGATTTCGTTCAAATCGGCAACAAGCATAAATGCGCCGCCGTTTGCTGGAATACTTCCAGAACCACGAATTTCTACAGGTGTTGTGGTAAACTCAACCGTCTCAAAGAACTCAACCGCGTCGCCGTATGGATCGTTGTCAATAAGCGCAATACGATCGTTACTGATAACGATTTCACTGATGAACGTAGCCGCAAATGAACCAGCAGCCTGTGACTGTGTGTTATGAATCATATTCAATGCAATCTCAGCAACATCTGTACTTCCTGCTCTGAAAATAAACTGACGTGCACCGTTGTGCATCATACGGATTTTTTGTGGATTGGTTTCCATAAAATCAACGTCATCATCGAAAGGAAGATAACTTGCTTGGGTACCTCCAGAGAATCTAATTGGGCTCAACATCGTCTCGAACAAACCGTTTCCAGCAGGTGTGAAACCTTCTGTTCCTGTATTCACCGGATGTGGATGGAACCCAACAGTTTCATCATATCTGAAAAACCAAACAGAGTCGCCCGAATAGGCGTGCTCGCCTCTTGCCCAGCGGTCGTTTTCAATGCGTCGCATCGCACGGAAATTTCCACCCGTGATTGAACGATAACCTGCCAAAGGCACGCGGAATGCATCCGTTGTGAAATTAGCCGTAAACGATGCCTGAGTTGCCAAAATTGGGTTTGCCTCAACCACAAACGCTCCAACCGGAATATAAAGCGTATAAGTTGTTGCAAAGTTTAAGCCCGAAAGTTCAATGGTTGTTCCAACAATATTTCCTTCAGGAATCGCTACGCCATTCAATTGGATAGCCACCGCAGGGTCGTGAACAACATCCATACGGTTAAATTCAAGATTTACAGTAAACGATGTTTGCAAGCCCGTTGCACCTTGAAGGTTTACACCACCAACGTTTGCTCCCGTAACTTCAGGACGCTCAACGTTTTGCTCAAAACTCATAACGATTTCTGCATTTGGCTCCAAAACAGCATCTCTCAACGTATTCGCAAGAATAACCACTTGCATTTCAAGATTATTGTCCCAGTTTGCATCCACGTAAGGAATGGTCAATGCACGACCAACAAGCGTAACCGTAACCGGCGCTGCGTTGATGGTTACAATCTCGTCCATACCCACACCATCAATAACAAACACATCTTTGTTGAAGGTTACAACAATGTTTCCTTCGGCAGGAATTGGGCTCTCGTAAGAAGGACCAACTTCGGCTGTTCTGATATCAACCGTATCTTTTTGGAAAACAACTAAAAACGTTGCAGTTTCGCCATCGATTGCACCAGTAGTTCCAGTCAATCTAAACACGATTGTGTCTGTATAAACGCCATCAGGCATTTCAAAACTAATTCCCACACTGCCGTCGCTTGGCAGGTCTATCTGATGACCACTGAACGTTCCAAACAAGCCTTGAGCGGCTGTTACAGTAACGTAGTCTGGGGTTGATGGAAAAATACTTACGCTCGGCATTTCAATCGCTGTGCGTTGCAACAAATACGTAAACGGACCAGCACCAGTGAACGTTGCCTCTGGCAAATCCGTTTCAGCAACAACGATGCGGTCGATAAACAACGATGGTTCGCCCGTTGGCATTGGTGTAACAACAGCCTCTGCGAACATTGTATTGCCACCAGACACTCTTACTTCGATGTAAGTTCCTGCTGGAACATTGATGTTTGGGATAGTCACAGCACTATTACAATCTTCCCAATTGGCGTGAGTAACGCCGTAACTCGTGAATGTAATTGCAGAAAAATCTGCAAGAGGTGTTAAAGCATCTCTGTTTGCTCCAGTTCTTACACTTGCTATTTGCAACTCATTTGCGTTAGCATTGTTTCCCGCATAAAAAAGAATTGTTAAACTTGCAACAGTTGTGTGGTCAAATCTAAACGTGTAAAGGTTTGTTCCTTGGCCAATTCTGCCACGTGCTGTAATCCCTGACAAACAAGGCGTTAAAGTGGCAAGCACATTGTTTATGTTTGGAGTAGCATTACCAGGAGTTATACCAGAACCTTCGTTGTTTGTTGTGAAAAGAAGGCCTCGGGCTTCAACCCACGCTTCAGGATTGCCCGCAGCAGAGATTGTTGAACTCGCAAGCGCTGCTCCTTCTGCAGGAACTTGACCACTTGTTGCGGATACCTGAAACACAAGATTACCCGGAATTCCTCCCTGCGCAAACACAGAGGTTGTCATGAAGAACATCACGGCTATCGCCATAAATGCTCGAAAAAAGTTAAGTTTTTTCATAAATTAAATATTTTTTTGTTTTGTTTGGTTGAAAAATAGGGTTTTATGGTAAAACAATGCGATGTATGTCTTGCCCAACGGCGGTTGAAATGCGCACAAGATATATCCCGGAAGGGATGCCTCGTCTGCAAATCAGAATATCGTAGGGCATATCGCGTTGTAAAAAGTAGGGTGCTGAGCGCAAAACGGCGCCAGTCATTGAAATTAGTTCAACTTGATGGCGTCCTGAAAACAGCGGTGTTCCTGAAACTACCACATCCGAACTGCCGTGCGGTTGGATAATCATAAAGTTCTCAAACACACTTTGTTCGCGCGCTTGAATGCGTGTTGGTATAGTGTCATTTTCGTCTTCATCTTCATCCTCGTCTTTTGGAGTGCCAAACTCAATCACAAAGTTGGCAAAGCGAATGGCTTCGTCGCGCAACTGACTTTGATGCTGCAAACTTCTGTAAATGCCCCATTTAGGACGGATAAAACTGTTGTCTGCACGAAGTGTCAAGATGTTCATCGCGTGTTGGTGCAAGATTTCGCCCGTTTCCACGTTGGTGATGGTCATTTCCGAACGGCCACTTGTGCCGACAATCATGAAATGATCAACCTCAATCCAGTTGCCTCGAACGCGACTGCCCGGAATGTTTTCGCCACCAAGCGTAACCTCGGATGTGTTGAAATAACGCACTTGCAACGCACCACCTTGGCGCACGGTCAGTGCAAATATCGGCTGAGAAACGTTGCCATCCACGGGTTTCACTTGGTAAATATGCGTAAAACTGTTCACGCCAACAAAGTCTGGCGGCAACCAAAAGCGCCAAGTATAGCGCACCGTATCACCGGCATAGCCCTTCAAATGTCTGGGCGAATTGCGATCGGTTTTGATTTCGTTGCGTTGGCGATCATCTCTACGAATGGCGCTGCAATACGTGAATGGCGGCAGTTGCGTGCCAGGCATCACAACATCCAAATCAATATCGCGGCAAATCAAAAATTCAAACACATATTTGTCCAACACATCATCGAAAACCATACGAATATGCTCAAAAATATAACCCACGTGGTTGCAATCCGGCACTTCAACCACGTTGCGCGGAAGGCCATTGCCTTGTACGCCACCCAACGCTGCATTGATGATTCGATAGGCCTCAGACGTTGTAAAGGTCAAATCGGTTGGTTGTTGTGCGTTCAAGGTCACACGTTGTGGCGCAGGGCGATCGTTTGCGTGAAGTGCTACAGCCACCAGCATTGCCAAAAAGAATACTGTTTTTTTCATGTTAAGGGACAACATATGTTTGCACAAAGATACGATTTTTTTTTGAAACAACCAAATTTTAATTCACTATTGTCATTCCCACGCACCTTGTAAGGGCGTATTGCAATACGCCCCTACCGCGATAAATGAACAACCAACACCGCAATATCCGCAGGACTAACGCCAGAAATGCGCGACGCTTGGCCGATGGTTCGCGGCCGAATCTTTGACAACTTTTCACGCGCCTCAGACGATAACGACTGCAATTTGTGATAGTCAAAATCGTCCTTCAAGATGGTGTTTTCGTGCTTGGATAGTTTTTCGGCGATTTCTTTTTCCTTTTGGATGTAACTGCTGTATTTGATTGTGATCTCAGCTTGCTCCTGGGTTTCAGAGACAAGGTCGATGGACGTTTCGAGAGCCTCAACGTCCGCAAGAGGGTCGGTCACTGAGGCTCTCGAAGTGACCGAAAACAATGGCGCCAAACTTTGCAACGAAACCTGCGGCCGAGAAAGCAACTGTGCCAAACTCATTTTCTGAGAAACAGGGCTCGTTTCACAAGATTCCAAAATCGGATTAATCTCTTCCGGCGAAACTTTGGTATCGTTCAAATACGCCAAAAAGTTTTGCGTTAGCGCTTGTTTTTTTTCCAAGATTTGCATACGCTCGGCACTCGCCAAACCCAGGCTGTAACTGAGCGGTGTCAAACGTTGGTCAGCATTGTCTTGGCGCAACAAAATGCGATATTCGGCACGCGATGTGAACATGCGATACGGTTCGTCAACACCTTTTGTGACCAAATCATCAATCAAAACGCCAATGTATGCTTCGTCGCGCTTCAATATAAACGGCTCTTTGTCTTGAATTTGCAACACAGCGTTGATACCTGCCATCAAACCCTGTGCAGCGGCTTCTTCGTAGCCAGTTGTGCCGTTGATTTGTCCGGCGTGGAACAATCCAGACACCAATTTCGTTTCTAACGTAGGCTTCAACTGCGTTGGCGGAAAATAATCGTATTCGATCGCATAGCCCGGTTTGAAAATTTTGGCGTGCTCAAAACCTTTGATATTCTGCAACGCAGAAATCTGAATCTCTTCGGGAAGCGAGGATGAAAACCCGTTGATATAAAACTCATTGGTTGTCCAACCTTGTGGTTCAACGAACAGCTGGTGCTGAGTTTTATCTGCAAAACGGTTGATTTTATCTTCAATAGATGGGCAATATCTTGGGCCAACACCCTGAATACGACCCTGAAACATCGGCGATTTTTCAAAACCCGTTCGCAGAATATCATGAACGATTTCGCTTGTGTAAGCTAAGTAACACGAGCGTTGACGCATTAGTTTGGGTGTTCCCAAAAACGAAAAATTTTCAGGTTTTTCGTCGCCAGGTTGTTCAATAAGTTTTGAAAAATCAATGGTTCGGCCATCAACACGAGCCGGCGTTCCAGTTTTCAACTGAGAAACCTCGAAACCGAGTTCCAGCAAGCGTTTGCTAAGTCCTAAACTGGCTTGTTCGCCCATTCGTCCGCCTGCAAAATTCTTTTCGCCGATGTGAATTTTGCCATTCAAAAATGTGCCATTGGTTAAAACGACGGCTTTTGCAAAGAACTTTTGTCCAAGAGAGGTTACAACGCCCTGAACTTTACTGTTTTCAACGATTAAATCCACAACTTCGTCTTGTCGCAAGTCTAAATTGGGCGTATTTTCCAAAAACTCAATCCATTTTTGAGAAAACAGCACCATATCGCTTTGCGCACGCGGACTCCACATCGCAGGACCTTTCGAACGGTTCAACATCCGAAATTGAATCATTGTATAATCAGTCACTATTCCCGAAAGTCCGCCCAAAGCATCGATTTCACGAACGATTTGTCCTTTCGCCACGCCACCCATCGCCGGATTACATGACATCTGCGCCAAGCGATCAATGTTCATGCTAATCAACAGCGTTTTCGCTCCCAACGCAGCAGCAGCCTGCGCAGCCTCACATCCGGCGTGACCGCCACCAACAATTATTATATCGTATTTGTTTTGCATAGTATATCTTGCAAAGTTACAACATTTTTTTTGAAATAACAAACGAAAGGTATCGTTTTGCCTCAAATGTTAAAATTTCAGCACATTTTTGGTCGCTTTGAGGCTGATTTTGATGTTTTGTATTTTTGTGATTTACAACATGTTTGATGATGTAAACAATAGAATCATCACAATCAGAGAACAAAGCGTTATCTTGGACAGCGATGTTGCACAGCTTTATGGTGTGCAAACACGAAACATTAACAAATCTGTAGCAAACAATCCCGACAAATTTCCCGAAGGGTATGTCATTGAGCTTAATAATGAGGAGTTTGCAAACTTGATGTGTAAAATTTACACATCAAGTTGTGAAGAAAACTTGATATCAAAAAATTTGACATCAAGTTGGGGTGGAACACGCAACCCCCCCAAAGCCTTCACAGAAAAGGGATTATATATGCTCGCAACAATCTTAAAAAGCCCGCAAGCGATACGGGCGACCATCGCTATCGTGGAAACCTTTGCCAAACTCAAACAACTTTCAAGCAACATCGCTTATCTAAACACAGTTGATACAGAGGTTGTTGAACCTGAAGTTATAGAGTCCACCATCGAAAAAACAGGCGGCTTGCTCAATGAAATCTTTTTTCAAGGTGTACCAACATCAGCGGAAACATCGTTGGAATTCAACATCGGTTTTATGAAAGGCAAACGCACTGTGAAAAGTGATGTCAATCCCAACTTACAATCTGAAGTGGACGCATTGAAAAAACGTATGGAGGAAATGGAAAAGAAACTGTTTTGAACGTGGTGGAGGCAGGACAACACCTACCTTCTTTGTCGTGTTCGATTGCGATAAATACCCCGCTGGCGCGGACGTCCGTCCGTGCCAATTACAACCAAAGCAGCGAACTGTCGCCATACGACAAAAACCGAAAACCGTGCGAAAGTGCGTAATCATAGATTTTTTTCCAATCATCGCCCACAATCGCAGAAATCAGCAAAAGCAGCGTGCTCTTGGGCTGGTGGAAGTTTGTTATGATGCCCGTTGCTACGTGGAATTTGTAACCTGGGTTGATCATTAGTGCCGTTGAAAACTGCAACGTTTTTGCTCCCTTCGAGAGCCTCAGGGAGCGATGCTCGTCGGTGGCTGAGGTTCTCGAAGCCACCGACTCATATGGCGCCCATTGCTCCACATGATCAGCGCCCTCCTCAAGCCAGTAAAGGGATTCCAAACTTCGCAATGAAGTTGTTCCGACAGCAATAATTGGGCGATTTTCGGCTTTGGCTTTAAGGATTTTTTGCAAACATTCGTGCGGAACGATGACTTTTTCGTCGTGCATCACGTGATCACCGATAACATCGCTTGTAACGGGCTTGAATGTTCCCGCGCCCACGTGTAGCGTGAGCGTGGCGATTTCGATGTTTTTGTTCGCAAACGATTGCATCACGTTTTCGGTAAAGTGCAAACTCGCTGTTGGCGCAGCAACCGAGCCTTTTTCTTTGGCAAAAATCGTTTGATAGCGGTCTTCGTCGCTGTCTTCTGCTTCACGGTCAATGTAGGGCGGAAGTGGTATTTTTCCAATAGCATCAAGGATTTCCGCGAATGTTAGGTTGCCTGTCCATTCGAAGGTTATTTCCCAGGCGTGGTCAATTTGTTTACCTCGTTTTATGATAACGTCTGGTAGGGGCGTTGCGCGCAACGCCCCTACGTCGGACAATCCATTGATATTTATGTTTAATATGCCGTCTTTCCATTTGCGGTTCCCACCAACAAAACATTTCCAAACACACCGATTTTTCTGCTGAAACATCAATTGTGCATCAACGGGCTCGATAGGTTCCAAACAAAAAATTTCGATGCGCGCCCCAGTAGCCGTCTGCGTTACAATGCGGGCGTGAATAACTTTGGTGTCGTTGAAAACCAACAACGCATTTTCGGGAATTTCGTTGGCGATATTCTTGAAAATCGTTTCCGAAATTTGACCATTTTTATATACCAGCAATTTTGATGCATCTCGCTCTGGTAAAGGGTAGAGCGCAACTCTTTCGTCGGGAAGTTCGTAGTCGAAATCCTCGATACGGATATTTTTGGTTAAAATCATTCGTTTGGTGTTGGTTCGCCCACAATCAGACTGAGTTGGCGGTCTAAAAGTTCTCGGAACTCGTATTGTATGTTAATCGCTCGTGCGATGTGTACAGAGGTTGCAGGAGTGGTCATATCTCTAAAATCTGCACGTGTTGGTCGAAACTGCATACGAACGCCAGTTTCCTCGCCCGGACGTGGTGTTCCTGTAGCATTGATACCCACGCCAAGACCACTCAACATCGAAGTTCCCCAAGACACAGGACGGAACAAGATAAACGGCGAATTCAAAAATGTGATGTGATAACTAAAACTTCCGTCCAAAGCCTGCGTTCCACCAACGGCTAACGAATAACGGTTCATCGTTAGTTTGAACGGGAAAATTTCGATTATACCATCGCTTACTGTTGCACTTACGGATATAGAGTCAATTAAATTTTGATCTCTTCGTCTGAATCCCAATAGGTTTGCGACCTGAGAAAAAGTTTCACCATCCAACAAAACCAAGTTTTCGCCGTGCATATTGGCAGATGCAACTGTTCTGTCCAAGTCCACGCTCATAGAGGAATCCAAAACCGAACTTAACGTGACGCTCAAACTCACGAGCCCTTCAAGCGACTGCGTTATAGCCAATTCTTCCTTAATCGCAGGATACAACTCTAGAAGGTCTTGAATTTCGGTGTTTTCCATATTCATTTCCATCCAAACGCTTGCCTCGTTTAGGCTATGTGCTTTGTAAGCCAATGAAATACCCAACTCACCTGCACCGTTTGTCAAACGAAATTCGTTTAGACGCAAAAACTCGTCTCTAACTTCCGCCGTACCGTGCAAATTTGTCATTGTGCCCGCACCAAACAAAAACGTGTCAATCTGCACATTTAGAGCGACATTCAACAGCCTTGGAATCATAAATAACGACGTTTCTGCAGGCGCTTTGAATTCAACATAAAACTCGGAAAGATCTTCGGCAGCTTCTGCAACTAAAACGCTGTCTGAAACGACCATAAACGTAGGATCCTCCTCGTATTCTGGCTCAACCGCTGCCTGTGCTACTGGTGCACGCTCAGCTCTTCCACCACCGCCACCTCGTGTGCGGACTTCGCCACTCGCTTCACGTTCTGCACGTCGAGCCTCTCGCTCTCTATCCATTTGCTCAAAACGATTCAATTCTGGCTCAGCATCTCGTCGTCTACCGCCACCTTCACCTCTTCCTTCGCCGCGTCCACCACGGTTTTGCTCACGCAATGACGGATCGTTTCGCATCGCAAGCATCAATTGGTTTCCGTCGATTTTATTGGAATTTACATAGACTTGTCCGCGTAAAGTGCCACGACCAGCCAACGCTCTGCGGAAATTTTCCAGACCGCCAGAAATTTTCATATCCGTGTTACCCATAACAAGTTTTGCATTATCAAGGGAAAGCAGGCGGGGCGTGAGATTGACTTCTGTTTCCATAACAGAAATTGGCATTGGAAAGTCCGACATGCGCAAGCGAAATGTATCGAAAACCAACGACCCTTCGTACGAAAAATCGTTCATAAACTGTTGCGCAACATCGATATTAGTATCGCCCAAGAACGTTAAGTAACCCATAAACATTTCGAGAAGTTCATCGGACGACATTACGGCCAAGCGACTCAATCGGCGCTCCCTACGCTCCTCCTCAGTTAGACCAGCATAGCGTGCTCGTCCGCCTTCGCCTCGTCCTTCTCTTGCGCTTACACCGTTTGCTTCAACTGTTCGTTCGCCTCTGCCACCACCTGTTCGCTCCGTTTGAACCTGTGGCATCAACGCCAAATTCAACTGTGAAGAACCTAAACGCACGGTTGTTCCGGGCTGACGAAACATCATGGCGTCGGCAGAAATTCTAACATTTGCCACTGGTGAGGTTGGCTTGTCAGGATTAGGCACAATTCTTACGCTTGCCGAGGTGCGGCCTGCGTTTAAGCGAATACGTTCTTGCGGCATTCGAAGGCGCATATCGCGAAAGCTGATGCGTGCAGTTTTGATGTTTACGGTATCATCGTCAGTCGGCATTTCCATACGCAAACCAGTGGAAAGCCTTGCAATTTGTGCGGTATACAGATTTCGGTAAACAAAATCCAAACTGTCCATACGCAAGTTTGCTCGAAACAAGGCTTGTCCTTCAAGTCTCTCGTCTTCCACTTGTGCACCTAATCGAAGGCGCAGAAAATCCACAAAAAGATTGATGGAATCTTGTCGGTTTCTAACCAACAGATCATCAATGGAAACAACGCCGTCAAGCCTTATTCTGTCAAGTTTATCCTGCGAAAAGTTTAATACATCTTGCAAAGCAAAACCTGCATTGATGTCGGCGTGAATGGCACCACGTGTTCGAAACGGATTTCCTCTACCAACCAGCATTCTGTAAAGTCGGCGAAAATCCAAATCGGTAATCACGTGCGTTTCGATATCGGGGTTTTCTGAAAACCCTCTTACAGTTGCTGTAGCTGAGGCTGTGCCTAAGTGTCCGCTATAATAAAAATCACGAACGGTTAGTGTAGCATTTTGCAAATCGTTCAGACGAAGGCTGGCATCGGCAACCAAATTCAGCGTGTCAATGCGGGAATTGAACACAACCATGCTCATGTTTTTTACGCCAAACGTAGCGTTAACATTTGGCATTGAGCCATTTGCAAGTTTTCCAGAAATGGTGCCGCTGCAAAAAACATCGCCATCGTTGATTTCTGCAAACTCCAAAATCATGTTAGCAATGGCCTTTGGAAGCAATTCGTAAATCTGTGAAAACCGCGTGGTGTCTAAGCTAAACAATAGGTCTGTGTAAAATCCAGTATCCAACATTTCAACCGTTCCAGAAAGTTGAAACGGAATTTCATTGATCCTAAAAAAACCATCATGGACAGAAACTGTTTGGTTTTCCGAAGAGTATTCGGCCCTTAATCTAAAAAACATGTTTGACTCTGCTAGCAGGGGCTCATCATCAAAATCAAAACCAACGCCACTAACTATGGTAAGGACATCGATTACGCCGTCTCTGAAATTACTTGAAGACCCGATGCTTAATGACATTTGACTAAAACTTGCATGCATTGCTTCGTTTTTGAAATCAAGAAGGGTTATTTGTAGCCTCAAAAACG
>Ga0209755_10006197_pt1 | contig 13335 bp, 9 predicted proteins | sample TergutCo191P1_FD_187301 | JGI IMG/M metagenome (GOLD analysis project Ga0209755, IMG submission 187301) | Cornitermes sp. P1 segment gut microbial communities from Petit-Saut dam, French Guiana - Co191P1 (SPAdes) (version 2) | ecosystem: Host-associated > Arthropoda: Insects > Digestive system >... | reverse complement strand
GTATAAAGTCTGCCATAGAGAATAATGGGCGAACCCTTGTCAGTCAAGTCGCCTTTGGAATAGCCACTACCCTTTGAAAACTCCGCAACCTCACCCAGCTTTCGCTGCTCCCAAGCGGCAGTGTAGCTACGCTTATCATTGGAGTTTCTTTAAAAGTCCATGACCCTCTCCTCAACCCCGCCTCCAGCTCCACAAAGCGATCAAAGCAACCTGTCCTGCACAACCAAACTGCGCCAGCTTGGCCCCCCGAGGTGGTGCGCAAGGTGTTGGCGGCACAGTTAACCATAAGCTAACAAAAAGAGGCGGGGTACGAAACCCTGCCTCTTTGTCTATTTTTGAACCAGGCACCGCGAAGCGATGAAGCTCCACCGCGAGTAGCTACTCCCATTCCACGGTGGCGGGCGGCTTTGAGGTAATATCATACACCACGCGGCTCACGCCCGGCACTTCGCCGGTGATGCGCTGCGCCACACGCCCCAGCAACTTGTGCGGCAGGGGGGTGTATTCGCATGTCATAAAGTCGTCGGTGGTCACCGCGCGCAGGGCGAGCACATAGTCGTAGGTGCGGTCATCGCCCTTCACACCCACGGAGCGTGTGTCCGTGAGCACAGCAAAATACTGGCTTGGGCGGTGCGGCGTGCGTTCGAGTTCTTCGCGCAAAATCGCATCGGCGGCACGCAACAGCCGCAGCTTTTTTTCCGTCACCGTGCCCATGATGCGCACCGCCAATCCCGGCCCTGGGAAGGGCTGGCGGTTCACCAGCTTCGCCGGCAGACCCAGCAGCCTGCCCAGCGCGCGCACTTCGTCTTTGAACAAGCCCGCAAGCGGCTCAATCACTTGGCGGAACGCCACATCGTCCGGCAAGCCGCCCACGTTGTGGTGGCTTTTGATCACCGCGCCGTGTGCGCCGCCGCTTTCCACAACATCGGGGTAGATCGTCCCCTGCGCCAAAAAGGGGATGTCGCCGAGCGTTGTGGCCTCTGCCTCAAACACGCGCACGAACTCCTCGCCAATCAGCTTGCGTTTGCGCTCGGGGTCGGTCACGCCGCGCAGCTTGACCAAGAAGCGCCCCTGCGCATTCACGCGAATCAGATGCAGCTTGTGCTTGGCAAATGCGCGCTCAATTTCGTCGCCCTCATCTTTGCGCATGAAGCCGTGGTCAACAAACACACAAGTTAACTGACCGGGCACGGCCTTGCTCAGCAGCGCAGCGCACACACTGCTGTCTACGCCGCCGGAAAGCCCCAGCAGAACCTGCTCGCTGCCCACCGTTTGGCGGATTTGCGCCACTTGCCGTTCGATGTAATCGTCCAGCTTGTAGTCACCCGCGGCACCGCAAGTGTCGTATAAAAACTGCCGCAGCAGCTCGCGCCCGCCCTCGGTGTGCTTGGTTTCGGGATGAAACTGCACGCCAAAGAGCTTCGCTTGTGCGTGCGCACAGGCGGCGATGCAAGCTTGCGTGTGCGCGGTTGCGGTGAAGCCATCCGGCAGGCGCGTGACGCAATCGCGGTGGCTCATCAATGCCAAGAATGACGACTTGGCTGGCTCGGCAGGTGTGACCTTCACGCGGCCATATTCGCCTGCTCCGCCCGGCGAAACCTGCCCGCCCAGCACATGGCACATCAGCTGCATGCCATAGCAAATGCCCAGCACGGGAATACCCAGCCGGAAGATTTCTGCGCTGCAACCGGGCGCGTCGGGTGCATACACGCTGTTGGGTCCGCCGGTGAGAATCAAGCCGATGGGGCGGCGGCGTGCGATTTCCTGCGCCGAAATGTTGCCCGGCACAATTTCGCTATACACCCCAAGGCTGCGCACCGTGGAGGCGATCAGTTGCTTGTATTGCCCGCCGAAGTCCAGCACCAATACCAATTCGTTCAAAGCTCCACCACTCCCTCATAAACTTTCACGCAGTTGCCGGTCATGAAAACCGTGTCGTCCGTCACGCGGATGGTCAACTCGCCGCCCAGCAGCTGCACGATGATGTCGGCGTTTTTGTCGCAGTGACCGTTGAGTATCGCCGCCACCGCCGCCGCACATGCGCCCGTGCCACAGGCGAGGGTTTCGCCACTGCCGCGCTCCCACACGCGCATGTTCAGTTGGTTTTTGCCAACCACTTCAACAAATTCGGTGTTCACGCGTTCGGGGAACAGCGGGTGATGTTCAAACAGCGGACCGATGTGCCGCAAGTTCAGCGCAGCCACGCCTTTGGTGAACACCACGGCATGCGGGTTGCCCATCGAAACACAGGTGATGTCGTATGTCGCGCCGTCAATCTCCACCGGCTGCGCCACAACACGCTCGCCCGGCAGCGCCACAGGAATGCACTGCGGCCACAGGTGCGCGGCATCCATGTCCACCCGCACTGCGCTCACCAGACCGTCCCGTGTGAACAGCTCCAGGGTTTTCACGCCGCTTAAGGTTTCGATGTGCATGCGGCGTTTTTGCACCATGCCGTTGTCATAAAGATACTTCGCCACGCAGCGGATGGCGTTGCCGCACATGCGGCCTTCGCTGCCGTCAATGTTGAACATGCGCATTTTCGCGTCGGCGATGTCCGATGGCAGAATGAGCACCACGCCATCGCTACCCACGCCGGTGTAGCGGTCAGACATGAACACCGCCAAGGATTCCGGCGAGTTGATTTCCAGGTCAAAGCAGTTGATGTAGATGTAGTCGTTGCCGCAGCCGTGCATTTTGGTGAAGGGCAGTTTGATGCGTTCGCTGCGCATGTTGTTGATGTCCACGAGTTCCGTGTTCAGCTCGCTGTAGCCCGAGCGCAGGCTGTCGGCCAGGGCGTGCGCGGTGTCGATGGAAGTCAAGCACGGAATGCCCAGCGCGCAAGCCAGACGGCGAATCTTCACCTCGTCCAGTGCGGGGTCGCGTCCTTTTTCGCTGGTGGAAACCACATAGCTGATTTGCCCGCTGTTGAGCAGTGTTGCGGTGTTGTTGTCCGCGCAGTCGTGGATTTTCTCCACGCTGGTCACGGCAAAGCCGCGCTCGGTCAAATACCGCGCAGTGCCGCGTGTGGCGAACAGCGTAAACCCAAGTTTGGCGAACTTCTCGGCAAGGTCGGGGACTTCCACGCGGTCATTTTCGCGCACGGTGATGAACACGCCGCCGCCGCGGTGCATTTTATAGCCCGCCGCCGCCAGACTTTTATACAGCGCTTCCTCCAAGTTTTTGCCAATGCCCAGCACTTCGCCGGTGGACTTCATCTCGGGACCAAGGTGGGTGTCGAGCCCCACGAGCTTCTCAAACGAGAACACCGGTGCTTTCACCGCAACATAGGGCGGCAGCTTCGCAATGCCGGACGCATAGCCCAAGTCGGCGAGTTTTTCGCCCACGCTCAAGCGGGTGGCGAGCTCGCACATGGGCACGCCGGTGACCTTGCTGATGTATGGCACGGTGCGGCTGGCGCGCGGGTTGACTTCGATGATATACACGTCGCCGTCATACAGCACATACTGAATGTTGACCAAACCGCGCACATGCAGCGCCATGCATAGCTGCTTGGTGATGTCAAACAGCCGCTGCGCCAGTTCGTCGTCCACGTGCAGCGCGGGATACACGGCAATGCTGTCGCCACTGTGCACGCCGGTGCGCTCGATGTGCTCCATGATGCCGGGGATGAGCACGTCTTTGCCGTCGCACAGGGCATCAACCTCAATTTCAAGCCCGCTCAAGTATTTGTCGATGAGCACGGGGTTCTCCTGCTTTTGCCGCAGGATAATCGCCATATACTCCGTGATGTCTTGCGCGCCGTGGGCGATGATCATGTTTTGCCCGCCCAGCACATAGCTCGGGCGAAGCAGCACCGGGTAGCCCAGCTGCTCGGCGGCGGCAAGTGCCTCGGCTTCGGTCATCACGCTGCGGCCTTGCGGGCGGTTAATTTGCAGCTGCTCCAGCAGGGCATCAAAACGCTCGCGGTCTTCGCACATGTCAATGCTGTCTGCCGATGTGCCGATGATGTTCACGCCGCGCTCATGCAACTGCTTGGTGAGTTTAATCGCCGTGCCGCCGCCAAAGGCAACAATCACGCCCACGGGTTGCTCCGTGTCGATGATGCGCATCACGTCGTTGATGCACAACGGCTCGAAGTACAGGCGGTCGGCGGTGTCAAAGTCGGTGGACACGGTTTCGGGGTTGTTGTTGATGACGATGACTTCGTAGCCCATGCGCCGCAGCGTCCACACGCAGTGCACGCAGGCATAGTCAAACTCAATGCCTTGCCCAATGCGGATCGGTCCGCTGCCCAGCACCACCACGCGCGGCTTTGTGCTTTTTTCAATGAACGGCAGGGCTTCGTTTTCCGTGCCGTTAACAATGGAGTAAAAGTAGGGCGTTTTCGCCTCAAACTCCGCCGCGCAAGTGTCTACCATCTTGTAGATCAGCTCGCCCTGCGGCAGGGTGTTGTTTTTGATGTTCACCAGCCCATGCAAGAACCATCGGTCAACTTTGGTGATCAGATGCAGCTCGTCAACCGTGTAGCCGCGCGCGAGGGCTTCGTAAAGCACGAACAACCGCTCGTCGGTCACGGTGTTGAGCCGCTCGCGCAGCTCGTCATCCGAGCAATGGGCGAGCTTCGGCATGTGCAAATCCTGCAGACCGATTTCTGCGCCGCGCACGGCTTTGAGCAAGGCTTCTTCAAACGTATCCGCAATGGCCATGACCTCGCCGGTGGCTTTCATCTGCGTGCCGAGGGTGTTTTGGGCATACACAAACTTGTCAAACGGCCACTTCGGGAACTTCACCGCCACGTAGTCCAGTGCAGGCTCAAACGCGGCGTAGGTCGTGCCGGTGACGGCGTTCTTGATTTCGTCGAGGGTGTAGCCGATGGCAATCTTGGTGGCAACTTTGGCAATGGGATAGCCCGTGGCTTTGCTCGCCAGCGCCGATGACCGCGACACCCGCGGGTTGACCTCAATGACGGCGTAGTCAAAGCTGTGCGGGTGCAGAGCCAGCTGCACGTTGCAGCCGCCCTCCACGCCCAGCGCCTGCACGATGTCTAAGCTGGCGGTGCGCAGCATTTGGTATTCACGGTCGGCGAGCGTCACCGTTGGCGCGATGACGATGCTGTCGCCGGTGTGCACGCCAACGGGGTCAAAGTTTTCCATGCTGCACACGATGTTGCAGTTGCCCGCGCCGTCGCGCATGACCTCAAACTCCACTTCCTTCCACCCGGCGATGGATTTCTCAATCAGCACCTGTGTGATGGGCGAAAGCGCCAGCCCGTTTTCTGCAATTTCGCGCAGCTTCGCTTGGTTTTCTGCAATGCCGCCGCCACTGCCGCCGAGCGTGAACGCCGGACGCACCACCACGGGGTAGCCCAAGTCGTCCGCGATGGCAAGCACGGTGTCGATGTCGTGCGCAATGGCCGACGGCACGCAGGGCTGGTTGATTTCCTCCATGGTTTCCTTGAAGATCAGCCTGTCCTCGGCGCGGTCAATCGTTTCGGGTGATGACCCCAGCAGCCGCACATTCATCTTGTCCAGGAATCCCTCTTTGGCCAGCTGCATGCACAGCGTCAGCCCGGTTTGCCCGCCCAAGCCTGAGAGAATGCTGTCGGGGCGTTCTTTCTCGATGATGCGCTTGATGGTGTTGAGCGTGAGCGGCTCGATGTAGATTTTGTCGGCAATGTTGCTGTCGGTCATGATCGTGGCAGGGTTGGAGTTGACCAGCACGATTTCGATGCCGTCATCTTTGAGCACGCGGCAGGCCTGTGTGCCGGCGTAGTCAAACTCGGCGGCTTGGCCGATAACAATTGGTCCCGAGCCGATGACGAGAACTTTCTTAATATCTTTATTCAGCGGCATGTGCGTTCATCCTTTCTACAAATCGATCAAACAGGAACATCGTGTCTAGCGGGCCGCCGCGCGCCTCGGGGTGGAACTGCACCGAAAAGCTCTTGCCATAGTCAAGGCCTTCGCAGCTGCCATCGTTGACGTTGACGAACGAGCTGTTGGGCGCAACCACCTCGTAGCCGTGGTTTTGGCTGCTGATATACACCCGTCCGGTGGCGAGATCCTTCACCGGCTGGTTCGCACCGCGGTGCCCAAATTTGAGCTTGCGCGTGGTGTGCCCCTGGGCAAGCGCGAGCAGCTGATGCCCCAGACAAATGCCGAAGATGGGCAAGCCTTTGCTTTCCAGCTGCGCAATGGTTTGGATAATGGGCGCGTTGGCGGGCTCTGCGGGGTCGCCTGGACCATTGCTGAGCATGATCCCCGCAGGGTTGAACGCCATGATTTGCGCAGCCGTGGCGTTGTGCGGGAATGTCCACACTTCGCAGCCGCGTGCTTCCAGCGCATGTGCAATGCCGCGCTTTGCGCCAAAGTCCAGCAGTGCCACACGGTGACCTGTGCCAGCGCCTTGCTTGACAATTTCACGCGATGACACCGCCGCCACTGCGTTGGTGATGGCATAGGCCGCGGCGTCAGCTTGGTCAGCTTGCGTGGGCGGCGTGGTGGTGATTTTGCCGTTCATCACGCCCTGCGTGCGGATGGTTTTCGCCAGCGCACGGGTGTCGATGCCGCAAAGCCCCACGATGCCATGTTGCTGTAAAAAAGCACCAAGACTACCCTCATTGCGAAAGTTAGAGGGCGTTTGGCACGGATACTTTGTGATGTAAGCGTTCACGGCAATGCAGTTGCTTTCAAAATCGGGGGGAATGATGCCGTAGTTACCGATGAGCGGAAAGGTTTGCACCACAATCTGCCCATGGTAGCTTTGGTCGGTCAGGGTTTCCAAATAGCCGGTCATGCCGGTGGTGAACACCACCTCGCCGGTCACGTCGCCCGCCGCGCCGAAGCTTTCGCCCTCAAACACCGCGCCGTTTTCGAGTATCAGATACACCTTCATGTTGCATCTCCTTCCAGGTCATCTTTTTTTGTCTGTGAGTGCGCGCCTTCGCCGCTGAAGCAATAGGCGCAAAACGGCATCTTGCTTTTGCGGCAGGCTTGTTTGAGCCCTTCAATGCTGATGAAGCCCAAGCTGTCTGCGCCAATGCGTCGTCGGATTTCCTCCAAGCCCACTTTGTTGGCAATGAGGTTTGCTTCGTCGTCGATGTCTGTACCATAATGGCAGGTGAAGCGAAACGGCGGCGACGACACCCGCATGTGCACCTCGGCAGCGCCGGCAGCTTTGAGGCTGCGCACAATCTTGGCGCTGGTGGTGCCGCGCACAATGGAGTCATCCACCAGCACAACACGCTTGCCGCGCACGTTTGCCGTCAGCGGGTTGAGCTTGAGCCGCACGGCACTGTCGCGCTGGCTTTGCGTGGGATAGATGAAGCTGCGACCGATGTAGCGGTTCTTCACAAAGCCTGACGCAAGCGGGATTCCGCTGGCAGCGCTGTAGCCACTGGCGGCTTCCAGACCGCTGTCGGGCACGCCGCACACCACGTCGGCATCCACGGGATATTCCGCCGCCAGCACCTGCCCCATGTGATAGCGCGCTTCGTACACACTCAGCCCGTCAATCACGGAGTCCGGTCGCGCGAAGTATACATACTCGAATATGCACAGCCCGCAGTGTGGGTTCTTTTGCTGCAGCACCGTGTTGCGGTAGGTGACTTTGCCTTGTTGTATCACCAGCATTTCGCCGGGGCGCACATCGCCCGTGTGCGCGAACCCGCAGGCATCCAGGGCGCAGCTTTCGCTGGCGACGGCGATGCCGGTTTCGTTTTGCCCCATGCAAAGCGGACGAAACCCATCTGCGTCGCGCAGCGCAATGAGCTCGCCGTCACCGGTGGCAATCACCAGCGAAAACGCGCCTTGCAGCAACCCGGCAGCGGTGATAATGCCCTGCAGCGTGCTTTGTTGCTGCGTGATGCAAAACGCAATGAGTGACGACACCACTTCGCTGTCGCTGGTTGCATGAAAGCGCAAGCCGTTGTCGCGCAGCCATTGCTTGAGCTCCCGCGCGTTGGTGATGTTGCCGTTGTGCGCGGTGGCGATGCGCCCGGTGAGGTATTCCGTGACGAACGGGCCCACGTTTTCGCGGCAGTTGTTGCCAGTGGTGGAATAACGCGCATGCCCCACGGCAACTTTGCTCTGCGGCAGTTGCGCCAGCGCCCCGCCCGAAAACACCTCGCTGACCAAGCCAACGTTTTTGTGGCAGCGAAGACCGCTGTCCGTTGCCACGGCGATGCCCGCGCCTTCTTGCCCGCGGTGTTGCAGCGCCAGCAGACCGTTGTAGGTTAGCCCGGCGGCTTCGTCGGCATGCAGGCTCACCCCGAACACCGCACATTCTTCGCGTAGTTTATCGTTCATGGCATCACCAAATATTCATCACGCCCGGGTCCCACCGACACATATTTAATGGGGCAACCCACGGCTTGTTCAAGGTAACGGATGTAGTCTAGCGCCGTCTGCGGCAAGTCTTCGGGGCAGCGGCAGTGCGAAACATCGCCAAAGCCCGGCAGATATTCAAACACCGGCTTGGCGGCTTGCAGCGCTGCACCGCAGGGGAAGTCTTGGGTTTGCACGCCGTCGATTTCATAAGCCACACAAACGGGGATTTCCTCCATGTAGCCGAGGCAGTCAAGCTTCGTCAGCGCGAGTTCATTTGCGCCTTGCATGGTCACGCCATAGCGACTGGCCACCACATCAAAGCCGCCCACGCGGCGAGGTCTGCCCGTTGCCGCGCCGAACTCCGCGCCCGCTTGGCGCAGCGCATGCGCTTGATCACCTTGCATTTCCACCGCGAATGGTCCTTCGCCCACGCAGGAAGAAAACGCTTTCATCACGCCCAGCACGCGGTCGAGCGTCGCGCCGGGAACACCTGCACCGATGGGCGCATAGCTCGCCAAGGTGTTCGACGACGTGGTGTAGGGGTAGATGCCATAGTCGATGTCGCGCAGCGCACCCAGCTGTGCCTCAAACATGATGTCTTTGCCGGCGCGCACCGCCTCGTTGAGATACACCGTGGTGTCGCAGACAAACGGCAGCAACGGCTCGCTGTGTTGCGCCAGCCAAGCCATGGTGTCCTCCAGCTGCGCCTGCTTACCATAAGCCCCCAGCGTCAGGTTCTTCCAGTCCAGAATATCCCCGAGCATGTTGGCAAGGTTGTTGCCGCGCAAATCGCCCATGCGCAGCGCCTTTTTCATGTATTTATCGCCATACACCGGCGCGATGCCGCGTCGGGTCGAGCCATATTTCTTGTCGCCCAGGCGTTCCTCTTCCGCGATGTCCTGCTGCACATGATACGGCAGGCAGATGATGGCTTTGTCGCTGATTTTCAGCTGAGCGGGCGTGAGCACCACGCCTTTTTCGCGCAGCGCAGCCAGCTCGCCGCACAGGTGAGCCAAGTCAATGACCATGCCTTGCCCCATCACGTTCACCACGCCGTCGCGCAGCACGCCGCTGGGCAGCAGGTTAAGGATAAACTTGCCTTTGTCGTTCATCACCGTGTGTCCGGCGTTGTTGCCGCCTTGGTAGCGACAAATCACGTCGTGACTTTCCGACAGCAAGTCCACCATGCGACCTTTGCCCTCGTCGCCCCAGTTGATACCCACAATTGCAGTTAACATCGTGACCCTCCTTAGACTTTGATTTCGATGTCCACGCCCAACAGCACTTGATTGGCCTGCAGCACCGGCTGCACTTGCGCCAAAAACTCCTCGGTTTGCTCTGCCGCGCGCCCGGTGAAGTCCTCGGCACGCAGCATCGCATGCAGCTCGTCTTCTGTCATGCCAAACGCCGCGTCACCGGCGATGCGCGCAAGCAGGTCGTTGTCGCCGCCGTGCAGCTTGATTTCCTTCGCCGCTGCAACGCTGTGCACACGAATGCGCTCGTGCAGCTGTTGGCGGTCGCCGCCGCGCTTCACGCCATGCATCAGAATGTTCTCCGTGGCCATGAACGGTAGCTCTTCCTGCAGGTGCTTTTGCATCACCTTGGGATAAACCGCAAGCCCCTGCACAATGTTGATCACCAGCGACAGCATGGCATCCACCGCCAAGAATGCTTCGGGGATGGCAATGCGGCGGTTGGCGGAGTCATCCAGCGTGCGCTCCAGCCACTGCGCACTTGCGGTGAGCGCCGGGTTCAGCGCGTCCACCATCACATAGCGCGCAAGGGAAGCAATGCGCTCGCTGCGCATGGGGTTGCGCTTGTATGCCATCGCGCTTGAGCCAACCTGCCCGCTCTCGAAGGGCTCGTCGGCTTCCTTGAGGTGAGACAGCAAGCGAATGTCGTTGGAAAACTTGTGCGCACTTTGCGCAATGCCCGACAGCACGCTGAGCGTGTAGTAGTCCACCTTGCGTGAGTAGGTCTGCCCACTCACCGCATAGCACGCAGCGAAGCCCATTTTGTCGGCAATCATCTGCTCCAGGGTTTTCACGTTGTCGTGGTCGCCGTCAAACAGCGCAAGGAAGCTCGCGCTGGTGCCGGTGGTGCCGCGGCAGCCCAGCAGCTTGAGGTTGCCCAGCACAAAATCCAGCTGCTCCAAGTCAAACAGCAAATCTTGCAGCCACAACGTTGCGCGTTTGCCCAGCGTGGTGGGCTGCGCCGCCTGAAAGTGCGTGAACGCTAGGCACGGCAAGCCTTTGTGTTGCTCGGCAAAGCTGCTCAGCGCAGCGATGGCGTTCACCAGCAGCTTTTTCACGTGCAGCAACGCCGCGCGCTGCTGGATGATGTCCGTGTTGTCGCCCACATAGCACGACGTTGCGCCCAAGTGGATAATCGGCGCCGCGGCGGGGCATTGCTCGCCAAACGCCAAGATGTGCGCCATCACGTCGTGCCGGGTTTCGCGTTCGTGCTGCTGCGCGACGGCATAGTTGATGTCATGCACATGCGCGCGCATTTCGGCAAGCTGCTCATCGGTGATGGCAAGCCCCAGCGCCTGTTGACTTTCCGCCAGTGCAATCCACAGCTTGCGCCATGTGCTAAACTTGTTGTCGTCCGAAAAAATGAACTGCATTTCTTCGCCGGCATAGCGCTTGCACAGCGGGTTTTCGTACTTATGCGACATCGCTCAACCTCCGTAGCACTTCTTCGTAGCCATCCAGCACGTTGCCCAAGTCACGCCGAAACCGGTCTTTGTCGAGCTTCTCGCCTGTTTGCATATCCCACAGGCGGCAGGAGTCCGGCGAGATTTCGTCGCACAAGATGATGTGCCCATCAAAGCGCCCAAACTCCAGCTTGAAGTCAACCAGACGAATCTCCGCCCGAGCAAACAGCACGCACAGCAGCTCGTTGATGCGCTTGGCCTGCGCAATCATGTCGGTCAGCTCGTCCTGCGTTGCAAGACCAATGGCAGTGATTTGGCTGCCGTTGATCATCGGGTCACCCAGCTCGTCGCTTTTCACGCTGAATTCGATGGTTGGGTGTTGCAGCGCGCTGCCTTCCTCCACGCCATATTTACGCGAGAAACTGCCGGCTGCCACGTTGCGCACAATCACTTCCACCATGACAATCTCGGCTTGTTTCACCAGCGCACTGGTTTCGTCAAGCACCTCAACCAAGTGAGTTTGCACGTCGTGCTGCGCCAAATAATCATAAATCAGGTTTGAGATTGCCGCGTTCAACCGCCCCTTGCCAGCAAGCTCCTCTTTCTTCTTGCCATCAAAGGCCGTTGCCGTGTCTTTGTAGCGCACCAGCAGCACATCGTCGCTTGGTCCGCGCAACAACACCTTTGATTTACCCTCATACAAGATTTCGTCCATACTGCTGCCTCCCGCTTCAAGAATAAAAAAGGCGCTCATCATGCGACAGCGATGCCACAGGATGAGCGCCTTTGCTCTTTTTCTATTTTATCACGAAAGCATTGCGTTGTCAAGAGGTTTTTTAAAGAAGCACAGGACATTTTCTTTATAACTGTGTCTAAGCGGCTGCTCACCACAGGCCTGTAGGCTCGCATGAAAAAATGCACGCATATCGCGTGCCGCTAAGCAAAAATATATGCGATGGAGCACGCGAGGGAGCTCCACCGCAGGTGGTGCCGCTGACCGGGGTCGAACCGGTACGGTATTTCTACCGAGGGATTTTAAGTCCCTTGTGTCTGCCAATTCCACCACAGCGGCGTGCTAAACCAGAAGGTTTCGCATCCTCAATAGTATAGCACAGACGCAGGGGGATGTCAACTAGAATTTCGCTTGCGCCAGCCGCTGCACGTCGTTGATGTTGCGCACGAGGGGATGGTCGGTGCGTTTTGCCCAGCCGGCGCGCAGCATGAGAGCCGTGTGAAAGCCCAGCGCTTTCGCGCAATCGAGGTTATGCGCGCTGTCGTCCACAAACAGCGTTTCTGCAGGCACGATGCCGTGATGTTCGATCGCCGAGTGGAATAATTTCCCCTCATCGCCTTTGAGGTGACCGTAATCGCTGGACATGATGAGGTCATCGAGCAATGGCAGCACGCCGTGGTGTTGCAGCACGCTGCGCAGCGACGGCCAGGTGTCGGAAATCACCACCACGCGGTAGTGCGCTTTCAGCGCGGCAATGCCGGGCAGCACGTCGCCATAAACCTTCACCTTGTCCGGGTCGTACACGGTGAATTGCGCGAGGGCTTGGCAAGCTTGCTCAAGGTTTTTGGTGATGCCGCAGCCGCTTAACAGCTTGTGATAAAACACCAAAAACTGCTCAAACTCCTCTTGCTCGGTGCGGACGAGGTGGTTGTTGTTGAGACATTGCTGTGCGGCGTGTTGTGCGGCTCTGTGGTGGCGAGCCAGCCGCAGCGTGTTGCCCGCGCCAAGTATTTTCCACGTGTGCAGCGGCAAAAACCAGTGTCCCGAACGTGGGCACGCGAGCACGCGGCCGTAGTCCAGCGCGATTGTCGTGATCATGTTGCTCTCCTTGGCGGTGTTTTGTATAGTATAATACACCTGCGGTGGGCTCTGTCGCTTCGCGGTGCATTAATCATCTAGCATCTAAAATCTAAACGTCTAGCGTCTATTATAGCATAGACACCACGAGAAAGCAAGCAAAATCCACCTCTGGAGGTGGACATGATGAGGGCTACTTATACGAAGCGCGAACAGTGCCCATGTGCGTTTGCCACGGCACGCAATCGCCTTTGCCGTTGACAACTTCGACCTGAAGTTCGCCGAGTTTTGGCTTTAGCCTGCGCGTGAACCATTCTGCGACACTATTTCTTTCAGCTTCTTTTTGCTTATATGGGTAATCTGAAACCTTCTCATTCTCTGTCGCGCGGATAACAATGCGAACACCTTCTGTTTTGAACACTTTTTCCTCAAACTCCGTTACGGTTATCTCACTGTTGTTCATGCTTGGTCTCCTTTTTCATTTTTAATCAATCATCGCATGTCCTATTATATCACACATTTCGATAAACCGCAATCCGCAATTTAACAGAATATCAAGTGCGGTTTTTTTTTTTTTT
>Ga0209755_10006196_pt1 | contig 13336 bp, 12 predicted proteins | sample TergutCo191P1_FD_187301 | JGI IMG/M metagenome (GOLD analysis project Ga0209755, IMG submission 187301) | Cornitermes sp. P1 segment gut microbial communities from Petit-Saut dam, French Guiana - Co191P1 (SPAdes) (version 2) | ecosystem: Host-associated > Arthropoda: Insects > Digestive system... | reverse complement strand
TTTGTGAATTCTGATATTGCCTTGTCTAAATCACCTCTTTTATAAAGATTATCACCGCGTTCAAAGGCTTTTATAGCGTTGTTATTTCTATCTGTGCTGCCTGTTAATATATTCGTGCTTTGACAAGAAACAAATATCACTAAAGAAAACAGAATGCAGAAACCAAATGAAATGATTTGTCTGGTTAATTTAATTTTATTCATTTTATTCTCCCTATAATGTCGACATTTTAATTGACATATATACTATGTATGTGAAAAAAAATAGATAAATTTTTTCTTTTAAAAAAAAATTAGAAAAAAAGTTTATTATTTCCATATAATAATAACAAATGGTCAGAAGACTGAAATAATTATAAAAAGTATAGTAAAATAATACAAAAATGTTGAAATTACTACATTTGCATTAAATTTATATAATAAATCCTAAGTACTATAAAAAAAAAGAATGTTAATTCACATAGAGGTAACATGAGTAGATTATTGATAAATACACCTAAATTCTCAATATTGCAAGGAAAATACAAGTATGTTACAATCATTTCGACTGGTTTTAACCGCCAGTTTTCTTTAAAAAAGGGGTATATTGTGCCAACTACTAAAAATATTAATGGAAGTATTTTAATTTTTATGATTGATGATGCTTTTCCATGCCTGAGATTTAATGAATATGATAATCCAGAAAATATGGATATATGTAATTATATTCATGAAACCGGCGGTCGTTGGCTTCTTGACCTGGTCGCTATGTCTAAAAGTAATAATAGGAATCTGTCTAAACTCTTTCATAGCGAATTTACAGCTCAATGGAATGAAAAAAAAGCGAGAAAGAAATATGACGGAAAAGCCGATGTAATAAGGTTCTTCATTGATATGGAAAATGAAATTTTTTTGAATGAGTTCCATAAATTAAAATTCTCAAATTTATTAAATATTGATAAAATTGCGGTTTTTGAAATGTTCTTTAATGTATCAGGATATTATAACGGGAAAACAATATGGGAAGATTGGGATTATTCTAAATTATTAGTACATAAACCATCTGATATTTATAAAGCGTTTGAACGTTATGCGCATAAACAATATACATTAATGGGATTGGGACTGCGAAAACATAGAAGAAATACAGATGCTTTAAAAACTTTTACTTTAACTAATCTTATTTTAGCAGGGAAAAAGCTGCTCGACGATATTATTTTAAAGAAGATCCAAAAAATTAAAACTTTTGGAATAGACCGTCAAATTGCATTTTTTGAATTAGAACAGGAAGTACTTGAAAGTATTCCAACAGGAGGATCAATTTACATTCCAACAGAATTAAAAGTTTTTCTTAAACAGTTAAGAAGTAGAATGCCCAGTTTCTTAAATCAAAAAAAACATGATAATCCGGAGCAGGTAAATAAAATAGATTTATTTAACTCTAGCGAAAGAAAAACTATAAAAAAACATATTCAGAAGATTGGAGCATATCTTGATGAAGATGAGGATCTTTTACAATACAGAAACTTACAAATAACCGGAACTTACCGTGAAAAAGTAAAATTTATTCATCGTATGATTTGCAAGAATTCAATTCATAAACATTATTCACAGCGGGATTTAGAATTATTTTATGAACTATTTTATAAATTGAAGTTGCCGTTATCTTTAAATATGCAAATAAAAAACCCTAAAACAGGAGAAGTTTATCAATATTCAGATACAATAAAGGATCCAAGCAATGTTTTACCTGAAGATTATTTATCATGGACAGAATTCTTTATGAGAGTTTTCAAAAGTCAATTAAATGAAACGCAGCTAAAAACATTTCTTGCTTGTATTCAAAAACATTTTAATGAATATTTGCCTGAATTTGATTCTGGTAATAATATAAAAATTAGTTACTACTCAAAAAAAATCTTGTTTTCTGAATTTTGCTCATCAGCAGAAATAGAAGAAGATAAAGAATTATGGGAACCGTATCTTGAAAAAATTAATAGGGTAATTCAAAATATAAACATGGCTAGAAATGAAATAAGGAGAATATCATGAAATATGAAAATATTAACAATATCTGCGAACAATTTAATGTATCAATTCCAAAAATGTACCATTACAATCGCGAGCACAAAGATGAAATAAAACACATTGTGGATATTTTTAATTTGATCGGTAATAATAAAGAAAAAGTTCTGGCTGCGTTATATTTGCTTACCTGCGGCGAAGAAGACGATGACATTAAAAAATACCGCGATAAAACAGGATTAAATAATATAGAATATAATTGTGAAAACTTAATTGAACAATATAAAGTAATGCTGTTAACTGCATTTGTGTATAACAATTCATTTTACGCTAGAGCAATGGATTATAAGGGATTTATAAAAGCGGGGTTTGCTATCGGAGAAATAAAAAGAGATTCATTTGTAACGCCACGTAATTGGGGAGATATTGAAAAAACCGAAGAGCATAACAGAAAAAGTAATATAATTGGTTTTCCTGGATCAAAACATGGTATCCCAAATATCCCCAATAAAATAGCCGCCGCACCTGCTGGCGCAGAGAAAAATAATTCGGAAAATTCTTTTGAATAAAAAATAAAGGGCTGTTTTTTCACATATTTATTAATAGGACAGCAAAAGGAGAGAATATGTTTGGGTTTAAAAATAACGGTAAAGATAAACAGAATGAAGCATCCGCTTATATTGAACAAGCTGACGAGGCAATGAAATCAGGAAATAACGAACTAGCCATTAAGGAGTATACTCTGGCATTAAAACTAGACTCCAATATTCACTCTGCCTATCTTAATCGGGGATTTGCTTATTATAATTTGCAGCAAAATGAACTCGCTATAAAAGATTTTACGCATCTGATAAAAATAAAGCCTGACGAATTACTTGCATATCAAAATCGTGCGGCTGTTTATAGCCGTATCAATGAGTACAAAAAAGCAATAAACGACCTTAATCAAGCGCTAAATCTTGGTTATGATGATTGGTTTGTTTATTGTGATTTGGGAAGCAATTATTATGATTTAGGAGACAATGATAAAGCAATAGAAAATCTTGATAAAGCAATTATGAAAGCTCCCGACCGTGCTGATAGTTTTATTATTCGCGGGAATGTGTATGAACATCTCGGAGAAAAAGAAAAGGCAAGAATGGATTATTGCAGGGCTTATGTACTGGAACCTGATAATGGAAAAGCAAAAAACTATTATTTAAGAGCAAGCTCGGGTTTTAGCAATGGTTCTTTTTATGATGTTAAAGCCGGAAACTTGTTTTTATCATATATACAAGCAAAGAGTGAATGGGAAAGTTATACTAAAAAAGATAATGAAGATGCTGACACATTTTATAATCAAGGCGAAGAACATATAAAAAATGGCGAGTATGATCAAGCCATCGCAGCTTTTGATAAGGCGATAGAACTTAATCCCAATCGTGCAAACTCCTATTTTAATTGGGCTGAAGCAAACCGTTTGAAAGGCGATTGTGATAAGGCAATCGCCGGTTATACCAAAGTAATAGAGCTAGACCCAGATTATGCGTCTGCTTATTGCAACCGAGGCCTTGCTTATGATAATAAAGGTAATAATGATCTTGCTATAAAAGACTATGACAAGGCGATAGAAAAAAAACCTGATTTCTGGCAGGCATATTTAAATAGGGGTAATGTTTATTTCGGCAGAGGCGAATATAACGAAGCAATTATTGATTATACCAAAACAATAGAGCTAAAACCTGATTATGCTGATGCATGGAATTATCGCGGACATTGTTTTAATGTTCTCAAAGACTATGACAAAGCAATAATAGATTACACTAAAGCAATAGGACTGAAACCTGATGCTGCTAATGCATGGCTTAATAGAGGTAACACCTATTACAACAAAGGCTTATATGCCGATGCAATAACAGATTATACTAAAGCAATAGAACTGAAACCTGATTATGCTGTTGCATGGCTTAACCGCGGAATATGTTTTAGCGTTCTTAAAGACTATGACAAAGCTATTGATGATTTTGATAAAACGATAGAGTTGATACCAAATTCTGTAAATGCATATTATAATCGTGCTACTTCATATCATAACAAAGGCAAATATGCCGATGCAATAACGGATTACACTAAAGCAATAGAACTGAAACCTGATTATGCTGATGCACTGTTAAATCGTGGAATTTGCTTTAAGGTTCTCAAAGACTATGACAAAGCCATTGATGATTTCAATAAAACGATAGAATTGATACCAAATTGTGTAACGGCATATAAAAACCGAAGCGAAGCATACTTTGAAAAAGGAGATTATGATAAATCCGATGAAGACCTCGACAAAGCAGCAGAACTTGAATCCTGAGTTTGCAAATACCTACTTAGACAGAGGTAACGCATACTATAATAAGGACGAATATGATCGTGCAATCATAGCTTATGGTAAGGCAATAGAGATAAAGAACGATTGTGCTGATGCTTATTTTAGACGGGGAAATTGTCATTTAATGAAAGCAGATGCTATGGATTATAATGATCCAAGTCAGCGAAAGGAGATTTATCTAGCAATTGCAAATTATGATGATGCCTTAATAATAAACTCAGATAATGCAGATGCGTGGAATAATCGGGGCAGAGCATATTCATTTGATATAGTAAGGGGCATTTATAGGTTGTCTTCAAACGAAATTCCAGAATATGTAAAAGAAGCCATAAATTCATTTTCAGAAGTTCTTAGGTTGCAACCTGATAATTTAGATGCGCTATTAATCAGAGGCGAAGTATATGAAAGAGAAGGTAATAATGATCTTGCGCTGGTAGACTATGAAGCTTCTTTGCGTATAAACCCTGAAAATGCGTTTGCATTAAAAAAAAGAAGTATAATTTATTTTAAAAAAGGAGAATATGAAAAAGCGGCAGAAAGGTTTACCAAAGCAATTAATGAAAACCTTGAAAATGCCGAAGCCTGGCATAATCGTTCACTTTTCTGGTGCAATTTTGAAGTAAGAAAATCCATTTTGGCGGATGCTGATTTTAATGAAGCGATTAAACTAAAACTTCCAGATATTGATTCATATATATCAATCGGACAGCAATATGAAAAATATTATCAGGGAAAAAAAGCAATAATCGTTTATTTGGAAGGCATTAAACATTTTCCTGACAGTGCTGAACTTTTTGAAACCACCATGAATTTACTACAAAATATGTCGTTGGATGTCGATCTTATAACAAGGAAAGAATACAAAGAGTTGAATGAAGTAGCCATTGCTGTTATTAATGAAGCATTAAAAAGGAATAATTCTGAAATATTAATTAAGGAAGAACAAAATGGCTGATAAACTTGTTTACGCAAATACTCATTTAAATAGAGGGAATTTTTATTTCGACAAAAGTGAATATGATAGGGCAATATCATCTTACAGTAAAGCATTATATCTGAAACCAGATTTAATTGAAGCTTTAATCAATAGATATAGAGCAAGAATTATACAAAAAGAATACGATCAGGCTATAACTGATTCCGATTTGTTAATTCAATATAATCCTGACCTTGCGCTTGCATATTACAATAAAGGCAGGGCGTATTCATTAAAAGAAAATCACGAACAAGCTATATTTAACTATAACAAGGCAATAGAGTTGCGTACTGATTATGTAGAAGCGCTGTTAAATCGCGGCAGTGAATATTTAATTAATAATGATTATGACAATGCTGTTTTAGATTTTTGTAAAGCAAAAGATTTTGACCTTGATTATGCAAATAATTATATAATTAAAGGCAATAGGTGTTTTTTAAAAGAAGAATTAGATATAATTATTTCTAATTACTCAAAAGCAATAGAATTGCAAACAAATGACGCAAAAGAATACTTAAAAAGAGGAAATATATATCGCATTAAAGGCGATTTCGATCAGGCTATTGCGGACTATATCAAAGCAATAGAATTAAAAAAAGATTTTATTGAAGCTATTCTTAATTTGGGAAATACATATCTTGAGAAAATTGATATTAACCAAGCAATTATTGTTTTTTCAAATATTATCAATATAAAACCAGATTGCGCTGATGCGTATTTTTACCGCGGAAATTGTCATTATAAGAATGCAGGAAAAAAAACAGCCGAAACAATTACAGAATATGATTATCAACAAGAGGAACTAAAGCTTGCTCTTTTGGATTATGATGAAGCATTGCTGTTAAATCAATATTATGTTTCTGCATGGAACAATCGCGGAAGAGTATACATAGAAGAAGGAATTAATGTCTATGTAGAAAATGCTCCATGGACTTGGAACCCTATACATATTAGAAATAGAGATGAAGCTATAAAATCATTTAATATAGTGTTGAATTATGCCCCGGATTTTATAAATGCCTATATTTCACTATACTACTACACAGGAAATAATATAGAATATGTAATCAAGGCTCTTCGTATTGATCCGGAAAATGCAATTGCCAGAAAAGCTAAAAATCGATGGCACATAGATAAAGGTGAGCCAGAACTGGCAGTAAGTGATTTAACTAAAATTATTAATGAAAATCCTAATAATGCGGAATCCTGGCGTAACCGCGCCCGTGAATGGAAATCACTTAGAAAAAGAGAATTAGCGGCAGTTGATTATATAGAGGCAGTAAAACTGGATTCAGGATTTATAACAGAATATGTTACATTTATAGCAGATAAGTATGATGTATTAACCAATATAATAAATTGGTTATCTAATGTAGTTCGCAATGATGATTTGAAAATAGCTGAACAATATTTATTGGAAACTCTTAATTATTACCCTGAAAATTCAGAGCTTTATAAAGCACTTGGAGACTTATATCAAAAAATGGAATATTTTGACAAATCACAAGACGCATATGATAAAGCGATACATTATTTTAATAAAGCAAATTTAAATACACCTATAGAGGATGGGCAGAATGGCTGATAAACTTGAGTATGCAAATACTTATTATAACAGAGGTATTTCCTATAAGAAGAAAGGGGAATTTAAACGTGCAATCGACGCATATACCAAAGCAATAGATATACAACCAGACTATTTATATGCATATGATGAACGGGCTTATTGTTATTTTTATCTTAAAAATTATGAGCAATCAATAAAAGATTTTTCAAAAATTTGGGAAATATTTCCGAATTCTTTAACGTTAATTGACAGGTGTAATTTATATATATTAATGAATGAATATGATCAGGCAATTAAAGATTGTAATTTTATAATTGAAAATTCCCCCGAACTTGTGCATGGATATTATTTCAAAGGAAAAATATTGATTTTAAAAAATGAATTCGAGCAAGCACTTTTTTATTTAAATAAATCAATTGAGTTACAGCCTGATTATGTAGAAGCATTATTAACCAGATCAAAAATACTGTTTGATAAATCATTTTATGAACAGGCAATTTCAGATTATTTATCAGCAAAGAACATTGATCCAGAATATACTGATGTATTCAGAAATAAACACAGTATTTATTTTAATGAGTTAAATTTTGATTTTATCATTTCAGAATATAATAAAGCTATTGAAATGCAGCCTGATAATGCTGAATTTTACAATAAAACAGGAAATGTTTATCGCTATAAAGAGGCATATGAATTAGCTGTTTCTGATTATAAAAAGGCGATTGAATTAAATAATGATTTTATTGAAGCTTATGTTAATTTAGGAAATACATATCTGGATATGGGAGATTGTGAACAGGCAATAGATATTTTTTCGAAAATTATTAAGTTAAATTCTGATTATTCTGATGCATATTTTTATCGCGGTAATTGCCATTATGCTAATACAAAAAAAATTATACAAGCAACAATTGAAGAGCAAAATGAGCAGAAACAACATCGTAATTTGGCATTATTAGACTATGATGAGGCTTTATTACGTAATCCATTGCATGCTTATGCTTGGCTTAATCGTGGAAGAGCTTATTTTTCGGAAAATATTAATATGGGCTTTGTTATTATACCGAAGAACTACAAAGTAGAAGTAGATGATGAAGAAGGAATGAACAATTTTAATGAAGGAGTCAAATCATATACGGAAGCACTTAGAATCGCTCCTTATTCAGTTGCTATTCGTTTGTCTTATGCTCAAAATTGTTGGAACAGATCATTTCAATATAATAACATTGAAGATTTTTTATTTGCACATGAACAATACAAAAAAGTTCTTCTAATTGATCCGGAAAATGAAATTGCTTTGATAAAACAAAGATATTTACATGTTTTAAAAGGAGAATTCGACCTTGCTGTCGAAGATCTTACAGAAATTATCGATAAAAATCCAAATAATGCTGAAGTTTTGTGCCGCAGAGCTCATGTATGGGATGAATTATTGCAAAAGGATCTTGCAGAAATTGATTATAAAGAAGCGATAAAAAGAGAGCCTGCATATATACCTGCCTATATAGCATTTGCAGAAGAACATTATAAAATTACAAGGGCTTATGCCATTGATGTATATATTGAAGGTCTAAAGAATAATCCTGACAATGAAGAATTAAAAAAAGCATTGCAAAATAAATATAAAGAAATAGGAGATGGACATCTTGATAATGCGGATTGTCTAAAATCTATTCTGGGAAGTGATTTTCAATCAAATCAATTTAGATTAGCAAATGACGCGTATGAAAAAGCACTAAATTTATTCACAGAGGAAAATCAAAATGACAAATGATAAAAAATATGCAAATAATTATTTTGATCGAGGTAACGCATATTTTAATAAAAAGAATTCGACAGAGCAATTACGATGTATAGTAAATCAATAAAAATAAACCCTGATTATGCTGATGTGTATTACAACCGCGGCTTATGTCATTACTTTATAGCAACAATAGATAAATGGGAACCTAATTTACATGAACTGAATATAGCGCTTGTTGATTTTGATAATGCTTTATTGATTGATCCTGACATGGCTAATGCCTGGCTTTATCGCGGAAAAATCTACGCAATGGAAGGGCTTAGTATGCCGATAAAAAATATTTTTGATTTTCAAAAATTTAGCGGAAGGCGTAATGTAGATGAAGCACTAAAATCATTTAATGAAGCGCGTAGAATAATACCTAATTCTGTTACTGTGTTATTCTCATTTGGAGATTTGTTTATTCATGATGATTATGATCGTGCTCAAAAATATTACGAAGATATTTTGCGCATTGAGCCAACGAATTTTGATGCAATGTTGTTAAAAAATATTTGCTTAAAAAACAAAGGTGAAGATATAACAACAGATGATTTAGATAAAGAAATAAATGAAAATCCTACTAATCCTGAAGTCTGGTTTAAACGTTCTCTCTTCTGGTTTGGTATACGTAATTTTGATTTATGCAAATCTGATTTTAATCAAGCTATTAAATATAAACTTTCAAATATAAATAAATATATAAATATCGGACAACAAAATAAAAACGGACCACATTTGGGATATGATGAAAAATTATATATCGAAGGGTTAAAACATTATCCTGACAGTGCTGAACTTTGCGAAGCATTGAAAAATTATTATCAGGAACAAGGTGATCTTTGTCAAAAATATGAAAAGCATGATACAGCGATTGAGTACTTTACTAAGGCAATAAAATACGCTACTATAATCGAAAATATAAACAATAAGGAGAAAACAAATGGCGGTTGACAAATCAGTTCTTTTACGGCAGAAAGGCCAATCTCTTTTCCTGAATAAGGAATACGAAGAGGCAGAAAAGGTATTAACAGAGGCAATAGTATTAAATCCAGATTATTACGAAGCCTATATAGATCTCGCAAAAGTCTTTTCGGTAGAAAAAAAGTACGAGGATGCTATTGCCAACAGTACCATGGCAACTGTAATTAAACCGTCGGCAGAAGCGTATATCTCCCTTGCTAGAAATTATTTAGATTCCGGCGACACTGATAAAGCGATTATCAATGCAATGAATGCGCTTAAGGAAAAGCCAGATGATGTAGATACCTTTAAATTACTACATAATATATATGGGAATAAAAGCGGTCTGCCAGGATTTACAACTGACAGCAAACAGGGAGCTACCTTCCGGCGATATAAAGAAAATATTGATTTATTAAAACTTTCAGGAGAAACAAAAACAACTGTTGAGATGGAACTTGAAAAACTTAACTATGTTGATTTTGATGATAGACCTTCATCACCTCAAGATTTTGCTAGTACAAAAAATTATCTTGATATGATTATTGCGCTACCATGGAATGATGCTGAACCAGTAGAGTGCAGTTTGAAAGAAGCCAGTGAGATACTGGATGAAGAACATTATGGCTTAAATGATGTAAAAAACCGTATTCTGGAATTTTTAGCAGTTCGTAAAATGCAGCAGAATAAAAAGGGGGCTATTCTTTGTTTTGCAGGTCCGCCGGGCGTAGGAAAAACCTCAATTGGAAAATCAATTGCGGCGACTTTAGGTAGAAAATTTTACCGATTCTCTGTTGGCGGTATTTCTGATGGAACATCCATCAGAGGCGGAGGCAAAATGTGGGTTGGATCGGGGCCGGGACGTATAATGAAAGGTTTAAAAATTACCGAGTCAAAATCGCCGGTTATCCTGATAGATGAAGTTGACAAATTATCTGTTGGCGGTACAAACATGGGAGATCCTTCTGGAGCGCTTCTTGAAGTACTGGATCCGGAACAGAACAGTACATTTCGGGACAGCTATCTTGATATACCGTTTGATCTGTCAAATGTACTGTTTATTCTTACTGCAAATGACCTTACAAGACTTCCCACACCGCTTCTTGATCGTTTGGAAATTATTAAAATTTCAGGGTATATTGAAGCAGAAAAAATGCAAATAGCAAAAAAACACCTGATCCCTAAATGTATTAAAAAGAATGGTTTGGATCAAGTTCAGGTTGCTTATACCGACGAGGCTATTCTGCATCTGGTAAATTCCTATGATAAAGAACCCGGCGTTCGTACACTTGAACAAAACATTGATAAAATTCACAGAAAACTTTCACGGGAAATTATTGAACAAAAAGAAACGGGAGACCTTAAAGATGAAAAGAAATCTTTCATTATAGATAAACAAACAGTAGAGAAATTTCTTGGCGAACCGCGGTTTAAAGATACCATGGAAGATACATTAAAAGCCGATCGTCCGGGTATGGCTATTGGATTAGCTGTTTCAGGCGGTGTCTGGGGTGTTCCTTTACAAATTGAAACGATTTCAATTCCCGGCGAAGAAGGGTTTACTGTTACCGGAAACATGATTACTCCTGTTAATAATGGCGTTAATAAAGGAGTAATAGGAATTAATCTTATGAAGGAATCTGTAGAAATTGCATATTCCTATGCCAGAAAATATGCTATCGAACATAAGTACCGTGATATTTCCTGGTTTAAGGAAAATCATATTCATATTCATTTTCCAAATTCCAATCCCAAAGACGGTCCTTCCGCCGGTATTGTAATTGCAACAGCCTTATTATCTTTATTTATGAATAAAAATGTTAAAGATAATATTGCAATGACCGGAGAAATAACCCTTACCGGACAAGTTCTTGCCATTGGAGGACTAAAAGAAAAAATCATCGGCGCGATAAGCAACAAGTCGGAACATGTTATTTTCCCCAAACAAAACCTTCGTGATTTGGATGAAATTGATGATGTTGTTAAAGACGGCATTAAATTTTTTCATTCGGTAGAACGTTTTGAAGAGGTATTTGCATTGGCGTTTCCGGAGTAAGGAAATTTATGTCGTTAAAAGATGGCGGCTTTGATAAAGCCGTAAAACTTAACATAGAATACGCAATTACTTATTTTAATAGGGGCTGTGTATATTATGAAAAAGAAGAATATGACAGAGCAATCACGGTATTTAGCAAAGCAATAGAAATAAATCCTGATTTTACTGAGGCATACTTTAATCGAGGATTGTCTTATCTTTGGAAAGAGGCAAGGTCACATTATTTATCGCCAGATTTGGATTTACAAAAAATATATTTGGCTCTTTCGGATTTTAATACAACTTTATTATATAATCCTGAGCACTATAGAGCTTGGCATTGTCGAGGTATGATATATGCAATGGAAGGAATTTATTTAGTTATTCCTATAAGTACGATAATTAACAATTGGGCAAGCGGTATTAAAACTGTTGAAAAAGATAGAAAAGATTTTATAAACTATGAAGAAGCGCAAAGATCTTTTAATGAAGCTCTTAGGATATCTCCTGATTTTACGGCGGCATTATTATCCAGAGGAAAGATGTATAAAGAGCAAAAAAAATATGATCAGGCATTGAACGATTTTGAAGCTTTTTACATATAAAACCTGAAAATGCAGATGTTGTACTATTAAAAAGAGAAATTTATAAATAAAAAGAAGAACTCGATTTGGCTGTAGAAGATCTTACTAAGGCAATAAATGAAAATCCTGCAAATGCTGACGCATGGTATAACAGAGCTGTTGTTTGGTTCGATCTAAGAATGCCGGAATTAGCCAAAAAAGATTTGGAAGAAGCATATAAATATAATATATCAATTGAAACCAGTAAAAGAATAGCAGAACATATTATAAAAAGCGGCTATTATAAAGAAGCTGAATTTATATATCTGGAAACACTCGCTCATTATCCAGAAAGTACAGAGATTTATGAAGCTTTAGCTAGTATATATAATTATTTCGGAGATAACGAAAAAGCACGTAATGCTTATGATAAAGCGCTAAAATATAGTAACATGACAGAAGAATCAAACACAAAAGAGGAAGTAAATGAAAAATGAAAATAATGTGTCGTTGAAAGATATTACGGATCAAACAGAAGAGATGTGTTTGGAAGCTGTAAAAAAGATGTACGTAATTTCATTTAAATAAAGGAACAGACACCGGAAATATTGACTGAATATGAAAATTCTCCTTATGGAAATTATCCTATAGAAATAGAATTTCCACCACGTGTATAACCTATGGCTGGGGGGCACGGTTTAACTGAAGAAGAAAAAATAAAAAAAATAATAAATGTAATTAAAAGAATAAAAAAAAAGGGGAATATGATAAGATAATTACAGATCAATCACAATTAATTACATCAACTCCTGATAAATTAAATTATATTCATAGAGGAAATGCGTATTTCTTAAAAGGTGATAGTAAAAGTGCTGATTCTGATTATGAAAAAGCAATTCAACTGGCTTATAATGAAGGATATGAAACAGTATCCATTCATTATTTAGAAGAAGATATTGGTGAAGTATATTTATCTGCTTTTTAACCCTGTGGGTATAAAAGATGGCATGATTTAAGGTTTCTGGTATAATATTTTTATTATACTCCTTTTGTTTAGTACTTTTTATAGCTCTATTGTTATAAATTATGC
>Ga0209755_10006195_pt1 | contig 13336 bp, 9 predicted proteins | sample TergutCo191P1_FD_187301 | JGI IMG/M metagenome (GOLD analysis project Ga0209755, IMG submission 187301) | Cornitermes sp. P1 segment gut microbial communities from Petit-Saut dam, French Guiana - Co191P1 (SPAdes) (version 2) | ecosystem: Host-associated > Arthropoda: Insects > Digestive system >... | reverse complement strand
CCCCAAAACCGCCGCAGAGCGCATAGAAATTTTTGAAAAAATAATGAGCGAGGCTAAACGCCACGGCATAGACGACAAGCGCATACATATCGACCCGCTCGTAGAAATGCTCTGTACTAAAGATGAAGGCGAAGGCGTATCACTCATACTGGAGGTCATGGGGCATATCAAAAAAACTCACCCGAATGTACATATATCAGGCGCAATATCAAATGTCTCGTTTAATCTTCCCGTGCGCAGGCTGATAAATCAGGCATTTGTCGTGCTTACAATAAATGCTGGAATGACCAGCGTTGTACTTGACCCGCTTTCATCGGATTTGCGCGGAATGATACTGGCTACCGAAGCACTTCTCGGAAACGACGATTATTGTCTTGAATACATAAACGCTTACAGGGAAGGTATGTTTAAATGATGACACCTATAGGCGGAAATCATAAAGCAGATGATCTGCCGACAAAAATACTACAATACGGCGAAGGCAATTTTTTACGTGCTTTTGTTGATTATATGGTAGATGTTGCCAATAAAAGTGAGTATTTCGGCGGCAAGATTCATATCGTAAAACCGATTCCTCAGGGAAGCATTGCTCATCTGCGCGCGCAGTCAGGCAAGTACACTGTGCTGCTTCGCGGTAAGCGTGATGGCGAGGTTTACACCGAGAAATTCCCGATAGACTCGGTTTCGAGTTCATCAGATGCATATGCTGATTACGACGAATATTCCGTATTGGCAAAAAGTCCTGATTTACGTTTCATTGTATCAAACACAACGGAAGCGGGAATTGTTTTTGATGAATCTGACGACATAAACCTCTGCCCGCCGAATTCATTCCCGGGCAAGCTGACTAAATTTTTATTTGAGCGTTACGAAGCATTTGACGGCGACATGGATAAAGGGTTGATAATACTGCCTGTTGAGCTGATAGAAAATAACGGGCGGGTACTCTCGGAGTGTTGCTTAAGGCTTGCCGAAACGTGGAATTTGCCTGAAAGTTTCTCAAACTGGTTAAAACAAGCAAACATATTTTGCAACACACTCGTTGACCGCATAGTGACCGGATTCCCCGCAGAGTATGTAGATAACGAAGAAAGACTACTAAGCGAAATTGGTTGGAAAGATAGTTTAGTTGTTGCAGCAGAGCCGTATGCACTGTGGGTAATCGAAACCGACAACCCCACGGTAAAAGAGGAATTCCCGCTCGACAAAGCAGGTCTCCCCGTCATTTTCACAAGTGATTTAACACCCTACCGTGAGCGTAAGGTTCGCCTGCTAAACGGCACACACACAGCCTCTGCGCTCGCAGCATATCTGTCAAATCTCAACACCGTAGGCGAAATGATGGCGGATAAGACGCTGCGTGCTTTTATTGATAATATCATTTGTGATGAATTGTCTCCGATGGTTCCGGCACCCAAAGACGAAGTAAAAACCTTTGCAAAATCAGTCATTGAGCGATTTGAAAACCCATTTATAAAGCATAATCTATTGTCCATATCGCTGAACTCCGTGTCGAAGTTCAAAGTGCGTGTATTACCGACAATTTTGGAAACATACAAAAAAACAGGCAGGCTCCCAAGTCTCCTCTGCTTTTCACTCGCCGCACTTATTACGTTTTACAGCGGTGGTGAGCGATGCGGCGAAAAATATGAAATCATCGATGATGCGGGCGTTTTGGACTTCTTTTCAAAAAACAAAGAGCTTCCCGCTGAGGAGTTGACGCAGGCCTTCTTGTCAAACATCGGGTTTTGGGGAGAAGATTTAACGAAAATCCCCTCTATGTCCGATAAAGTTTCGAGTGCATTACGCAGCATACAAATAGGCGGTATGCGGAGTGCTATCGAAAGCGAAATATTTCCAAATCTCATCAGAATAAACCCAAAAGATAATGTTGCAGTAGCTGTTTCACCAATAAAGGCGGAGCAGTGTTTGTCAGTTGATGATATAGAGCTTATTGCCCGAAATGAAATATTATTCGGTCATAAAATTGCGCTCTGCGACATAAAAAAAGGCGCGAAAGTCATCAAATACGGTTATCCTATAGGTTTTGCCATTACCGATATTAAACGCGGTGAGCATGTACACAGCCATAATTTGGCATCAGCTCTGGATGAAAAATCAGCTTATAGCTACACTTCCGAGAAAGTGATTACAGCGCAGAATACTACATCCGACTGCTTTATGGGATTTAAAAGAAAAAATGGCAAGGTCGGCATACGAAACGAAATATGGATAGTGCCGACTGTCGGTTGCGTCAATCCCATAGGCGACGCTGTCTCAAAAAAGGCGCAAAGGCTGATTTGCGGAAGCATTGACGGAGTGCATTATTTCCCGCACCCCTATGGTTGCTCGCAACTCGGAAACGACCATGAGAATACAAAAAAAGCAATCTGCGGTCTTATAAACCACCCAAACGCAGGAGGTGTGCTCGTTTTAGGCCTTGGCTGTGAAAATAACGGCATTGACGAAATAAAAGAAATGCTCCGCGAAACCGATGAGAGCAGAGTAAAATTTCTCGTATGCCAAGACAGCGAGGATGAGATAACCGAGGCGTTGTCGCATATCGAAAATCTTATCGAAACCGCAAAAGACGACACGCGTGAAAACGTGCCGATGTCGGAGCTCATCGTAGGGCTCAAATGCGGCGGAAGCGATGGACTGTCAGGTATCACGGCAAACCCGCTTGTAGGACTGTTTACCAATCGGCTGATTCGGGGCGGAGGTTCTGCGATACTGACCGAGGTTCCCGAAATGTTTGGAGCTGAAACAATTCTCATGAACCGCTGCATAAACGAAGATGTCTTTGACAAAACCGTTTCGCTAATTAACAACTTCAAAGAATATTTCATCAGCCACGACCAGCCGATAAACGAAAACCCCTCCCCCGGCAATAAAGACGGTGGCATTACAACGCTTGAAGAAAAATCACTCGGCTGCACGCAAAAATGCGGCGATGTGCCTGTTACAGATGTCCTGTCATATGGGGAGATTCTACAGACAAAAGGTCTAAACCTGCTTGAATCTCCCGGTAATGATTTAGTGGCTGTATCAGCACTCGCCATAAGCGGCTGCCACCTAATTTTATTCACAACAGGCCGTGGCACACCCTTCGGCTCCCCTGTTCCGACGGTGAAAATATCCAGCAATTCTTTACTCGCGGAGAAAAAGAAAAGCTGGATAGACATAAATGCAGGCGAGCTAGCACAAGGCATCGATGCGCAGGAACTGGCAGCGCAGTTTTATGAATATGTATGCAAACTGGCAAGCGGTAAAGTCCGCACAATCACAGAAAAAAACGACATAAAAGACTTCACGATTTTCAAAACAGGAATCACGCTGTAACCCATAATCTCCCGCTTGCGTAAACATAGCTACCCTATGTGGCACCTCTGAATTCTTGCGGCGAACAGCCCATGATTTTGCGAAAATTCCGATGAAAAGTACGCAGATTCTCATATCCGCAATGGTCGGCGACTTCCGACACGGTCATATTTATGTTCTCACTGCGCAAAATTGCACAGGCTTGGGAAATTCGGTGATTGTTCAGATACTCCGTAAAGCTTACGCCGGTGAACCTGCTGAACAGCTTTGAAACGTAGGTGTATTCATATTTCAGTGCATTGGCAATTGTTTTTAGTGAGCAATCTTCGCCGTAATTGTTTGCAATATAGCCGATAATCTGTTGTAGCATTGTAGACTGGTCTATACTGGAGAGCTTTTCCATTTTTGTGCTTTGGAGCAGAAGGTCGCACAAGTTATACAGTGCACCTTTCCTTTTGTATTCGCCATCTAAATCATTTACATTAAGCCAACTCGGCATTTCAAGGATATTGTTGACAGGAGAAAGCCCCTTGTGAGCCCTGTAAAAAGCCTCAATTATTTCGGGCGAAAAAATGAGAATGTCGTTTTTTGACGTCTCGATTGGGGTAAAACTATGTACCTGATAACTCGAAACAAAGGCAAGCTCCCCCGCTCTCAGGATATATTTATTTTGGTCAACTTGTATGTTGAGAGCACCTTCATAAACGCATATCAGTTCGTAAGCGCGATGTACGTGTGCGGGAAACGCTTGATTGTGCATTGGAAGCACCTGAAAGGTCTCATCGTTTCCCATTCCATAATGTTCATAAAAGTATTTCATAGTTATGCCCATTCCTCTATTTAAGACATATACAGCAAATATTGTCTCATATTGTACAATGAATGTCCTATAAAAGCAATATGTTTTTGTGCAAAGTAGTAGTATACTGTGAACAGTTGGTTAACTGCCAAGAAAACTATATGGAGGAGTATCTATGAAAAAATTATTAAAGTTGTTACTACTTGCAACCCTGTGCGCCACCTTGGTGCTCGTACTTACCGCATGTGATGACGCTGACGACGGAATAACCGAAATCAGCATCGCATGGTGGGGGTCACAGCATCGTCACGACATTACCTCCGAGGTAATAGCCCTGTTTATGGAAGAAAATCCGGATATCAGAGTAGTTTATGAATTTGCAGATGGGGGCAGCTATTTTGATATGCTCAATACCCGTGCCGCTGCAGGTGATGTGTGGGATTTATTCCAGCTTGGCTCAAACTATCCCGAATACATCGACCACATCGTACCGCTCAATCCCTTTATTGCTGACGGCAGCATCGACATCTCAAACACTACGCCAGACTTTATCGACATCACCACCGCACATAACGGCGATATCGTCGGTATATCCAATGGCGTAAACGCATGGGGACTCGCTTACGACCCCGCAATGTTTGACGCAGCGGGTGTTCCGCGTCCCACTCCCGGTTGGACTTGGGCAGAGTTTGAACATGCAACGCTTGCTATTGCTGAGCAGCTTGGACATTGGGGTATGGGTGTAATCAATAACGATGCAATTATGCTTACCCAATTTATGGCTCAAAAAGGCATAGAGTTCTGGGATCCAGACCCGAGACAGCTTGGTTTCAACGACCCGTCTGTTATGGTGCCGTATTTCACGATGAGACAAAACATGGTTCTGGCAGGCGCAATGCCTGACCCCGGCGAAGCAATGGGTATTACCGACATTGAGGGCGACCCGCTTGTATTCGGCAATTCCGCGATGGCATACCTCGCCAGCAATCAGTTCATCGCACTGGCAAATGCCGCAGAAGCACTTGACTCAACTCGTCAGCTTGCTATGACAGTTCTTCCGACACAACCTGGTGGTCAAGTCGCTTCCGATATCGTATCGTCACAAATGTTCTCGCTATCCACAACAAGCGAAAACCCCGAAGCAGCGGTCAGATTCCTTAACTTCTGGGTGAATAACGTTGAAGCAAATGAGATTCTTCAAGGTGAACGCGGAATACCCATCATGGAACATGTACGCGCCGTGCTTCGCCCGCAAGCCACAGCTATTATCGCCGAGACATATTCATTTATTGACATGATTGGCGACCTTGGCGGCGGCCCCGCAACTGTTCTCGGTAACCCGCGTCAAGGAGAGGTTGAAGATTTCCTCAACGACAACATTATCGACCGCTTGGTTCTCGGCATAATTACACCGGAAGAAGCTGCACAGGAACTCTTTGATTTCGCACTGCAAACTGTAGGCTTCAATTAACCGCATACTCCACGCAATACCCGCGTATAACTAAGCTCAAGAGGCTGTCTCAGCACTTGTTGAGACAGTCTCTCTTCTAAGTGAGGTGAGTCTATGTCTGCAATAAGCAAATCATTTATAAATGATGATAAACGCGAGAGAATTTCTCGAATAATGAACACGGACACCGTTGCGGGTTATATTTTTGCGTTGCCATTTATTCTCGGGTTTCTCGGTTTTATGCTGATACCCATGTTTATGTCTCTCTATTACTCGTTTACAAACTTGACATTAGGGCGTATAAGCTACGAGTGGGTGGGTTTTGCAAATTACGAAAGAATGTGGAACGACCCAAGGTTTTGGAACTCTCTTGGAGTTACATTCCGATTCGTATTTTTGAGTGTTCCCGTGCGTATGGTGTTCGGACTGCTCATTGCCTACGTACTCACCCGTAAGTTTAGGGGAGTGCATGGATACCGCGCCACATATTATCTCCCTACGCTGATTGGCGGCTCTATTGCCGTTGCGTTGGTCTGGGGACAAATGTTCCAACGCGGCGGTGTTATATACAACATAATAGAAATGTTCGGATTTGAAGGCATACATTGGTTCGGAAGCCCTACTTTGGCTATGATTCCGCTCATTTTCATGAATGTTTGGCAGTTTGGTGCCGCAATGATAATTTTTGCCGCAGGAATAAAAGACATTCCCGAAACCTACATAGAAGCGGCAGCTATTGATGGCGCAAACAAGTTCCAGATTTTCTTTAAGATAATTTTGCCTTGCCTTACACCTATTATTCTTTACAATCTTGTAATGCAAACAATTGCAGCTTTTATGACATTTACTCAGGCTTTCATAATTACGGGCGGCGGTCCCGCAGAAGGTACAAACTTCATAGCCCTCTACATCTACAATCACGCCTTTACCTGGCGCAACATGGGTTATGCCTCTGCAATGAGTTGGATTCTCTTGCTGATTGTGGCAGTTGTGACCGGTATAATCCTTAAAACCTCAAGGCGTTGGACGTTCTATGTCAACGAATAGGAAGGAGTGAGTATTAGCATGAGTAAATTTAGAAGCCCTGTTGGCAGCAAGCTCCATACTGCAGTACTGTATCACGTTTTGGTTTTTACCTTCGGCTTTTTGATGGTTTTTCCCGTACTGTGGATGATTTCCGGCTCGCTAAAAACTAATGTGGAAATTGTATCGGGCGCACTGACGCTTATCCCCAGATATTGGATGTGGGAAAATTTTGCCAACGGCTGGCGAGGTTTTGCCGGGATTACGTTCACTACATTTTTCCAAAATTCGCTTATCATCTCTGTATTTTCCACCATCGGCATTACCCTGAGTTCTTCCCTTGTGGCATATTCCTTTGCCAGAATGCGCTACAGAGGCCGCAAGCTGTTGTTCACTATCATGCTTTCTACGATGATGATTCCGGGGCAAGTTGTAATGATTCCGCAGTTTTTAATATTCCACAATTTAGGGCTTGTAAACACCTTTGTACCGCTGATACTCCCGTCATTTTTTGGCGGAGCGTTCTTTATATTCCTTATGATGCAATTTATGGTCAGTATTCCGAAAGAACTTGATGAAGCCGCAATTTGCGATGGTTGCAACAAGTATACCGTTTTCTTACGAATCATATTCCCACTGCTGAAACCCGCACTCATTACTACTGCTATAATACATTTCTACTGGGCGTGGGATAACTTTATGGGACCGCTGATTTATCTCAATAGTCCACGACTGTTTACTGTTTCTCTTGCTCTCCGAATGTTTGCGGACACTGCAAGTATTACGGACTACGGTGCAATGTTTGCTATGTCTACACTGAGTCTTTTACCCGTTTTTATAATGTTTTTGTTTTTCAATAAGCATCTGGTAGAAGGCATCAATACATCGGGGATTAAGGGGTAAATAGACAAATGATTGACCGCAAAAAATTAGTAAGCCGTCATAACCCAAAGCTCAACGCCGTGCAAATTGATTCACCTCTAAGTGTTGGGAATGGTGGCTTTGCTTTTACTGCAGATATAACGGGTATGCAGAGTCTTTATGATCTGTATGCAAAAAATTCAGTACCCCTTTGCACCATGAGCGAGTGGGGCTGGCACACGGAAGCGGGCAGCGGCTGTTATACACTAAAAGACCTGCCGCTGACCGAATATGATTATGCCGACCGTAAGGTCTATTATGCTGTCCACAAAAAGCCCGGCAGTGAGCATATCTATGACCTGCTTCGGCATAACGCGCACAAGTTCAATTTAGGGCGGATTTCACTAAATGTAGAAAAAAAGGAGGTACAGCCCGAAGATATATCAAATATTCAGCAAACCCTCCATCTGCACGAAGGGAAGCTCGAAAGCCGTTTTTGCGTAAACGGAAACGCATTTGAGGTCATAACAGTATGTCATGGTGAGCACGACACCGTAGGCTTTAGCGTAAAGGGGGACCTAAGTGTCTCTGTTGTGCTGTCGTTTCCGTATGGCCATCACGAAATGGCGGGAGCCGATTGGCAAAAAGAAAACAATCACGACAGCATTTTGAGTTTCGAGAGTGACAGTAGTTCTTGGATAATCCGCAGAAGCATGGACGATATAGAATATAATGTGCAAATCCAAACGGATAACGGTAAAGTTGAACATTTTGCCGACGGCACGAAAAAACATTTCTTTGAAATTTTGCCAACTAACGGCAAAGACTTTACGTTTTCCGTATCATTTTCATCATTTCCCAAATCACAAAAGCCCCCGAAAAGCCCCGATTTTTCAGATTGCCTGAGCAGCAGCAAAACACTTTGGGAAAATTTTTGGAAAAGCTGCGGTATCATTGATTTTTCCGGCGCAAAAGATAGCAGGGCGCGCGAACTGGAAAGGCGCATGGTTTTATCGCTCTATCTTTCCCGCATACAAGGCTGTGGTTACCTGCCCCCCGCGGAAACAGGGCTTACCTTAAATAGTTGGTATGGGCGGTTTCACCTTGAAATGCACGCTTGGCATTCTGCATACTTACCTTTATTTAATAATGCAGACCTTCTCAAAAAAAGCTTAAACTGGTATAATAAAATACTCCCGCAAGCACGGGAAAATGCGGCTAAAAACGGTTACAAAGGCGCAAGATGGCCAAAAATGGTCGATTTTAGAGGAATAGATTGTCCCTCCCCCATCGCAACGCTCCTTATCTGGCAGCAACCCCATATTTTATATATGCTGGAGCTGATTTTCAGACAAACGGAAGATTTTACCCTTTTAAGTGAGTATTGGGAGATTGTAAAAGAAAGTGTAGATTTTATCTGTGATTTCCTTTATTATAGTGAGACGGACGGTAAATATCACATTATTGCACCGATTATACCCGCTCAGGAAGAGCATGACCCGAGGGCTGTGAAGAACCCCTGCTTTGAGCTGGAATATTTTCGTTTTGGCATAGACATAGGCTTAAAATGGGCAAATAGAATGAATAATATTCAGCCACCTGGCAAATGGGCTGTTGTCTACGCTAACATGGCTGAGCCTTCTCTAAAAGACGGATTATACCCCGCCCATGAAAATTGTCCCGATACATTTGAAAATTTTAACCGCGACCACCCTTCCATGCTGGGTGCCTTTGGACTTATCCCGGGAGAGCGTATAGATAAAGACGCAATGCTCCAAACGCTAAAAAAAGTAATCGACTGCTGGGAACTTGAAACCATGTGGGGTTGGGATTTTGCCATGATGGCTATGACCGCAACAAGACTTGGCTTGCCTGACTTGGCTATAGACCTGCTTTTAATGGACACTCCTAAAAATGCCTATGTCATAAGCGGCAATAATTTTCAAAAAACAAGAACTGATTTGCCGCTCTATCTGCCGGGAAACGGCTCGCTCTTGCTTGCACTTGCAATGATGACAGCGGGATATGACGGCTCAGAGCCCATGCCCGGTATCCCCAAAAACGGCATGTGGGATATAGAATTTGAAAATATAGGAATGATGATATGAAATATGAAAGTGGCAAGGTCAGCGATATAAAAATTGCCTACATAGGCGGCGGCTCGCGGGGTTGGGCATGGGTCTTCATGGGAGATTTATCTCAGGAAGCACAGCTTGGCGGCACAATCTCCTTATATGATATTGACAGAGATGCCGCAAAACAAAATGAAAAACTCGGCAACATGATTTCCGCAAAAAATGAAGCTGTCGGCAAATGGAAATATAAGTGCGCCGACACGCTGAGCGAAGCTCTCACAGGAGCAGATTTTGTTATTTTGTCAATTCTTCCGGGAACTTTTGACGAAATGGATTCAGATGTCCACCTGCCTGAGCGTGTCGGGATTTACCAGCCTGTCGGCGACACAGCGGGCCCCGGCGGTATAATACGTTCTCTGCGCACGATTCCGATGATAGCTGAAATAGCAAAAGCTGTTCGGGAGTACGCGCCAAAAGCGTGGGTAATAAATTACACAAATCCCATGTCTATATGCATAAAAACCCTGTACCACACATTTCCCGAAATAAAAGCCTTTGGTTGTTGCCATGAGGTATTCGGCACACAAAAAATACTGATGGAGATTTTGAAAAAAACCTACGGGCTTACAGAGATTGAGCGTCATGATATTATAGTAAATGTACTTGGAATCAACCATTTTACATGGTTTGACTACGCTTCATACAAGGGTATTGACCTTTTTCCTCTCTACAGTGATTTTATTTCGAAAAATTTTGAAACAGGAATAAGTGAAAAAGGCGAACATTGGGCAAATTCCGTTTTTAGTTCCATGAACCGTGTGAAGTTTGATTTATTCAAAAAATACGGCTACATAGCCGCCGCAGGCGACCGCCACCTTGCGGAATTTGTTGACAGCAATTTATATCTCAAAGACCCCGAAACCGTTAAAAGCTGGCATTTTAGCCTGACAACTGTAAACTGGCGTAAACAAGACCTAAAGGAGCGTCAGGAAAAAGCCCGCCGTCTGGTCAGCGGTGAAGAATCTCTGACTTTAAAGGACTCCGGAGAGGAAGGCGTGTTGCTCATTAAGGCTCTTTGCGGACTTTCGCAAGTGGTAAGCAATGTAAACATACCCAATACGGCCAAGCAGATAGGTAATCTGCCTGCTCCTGCAATTGTGGAAACCAACGCTGTTTTCAGCAGGGATTCCATAAGACCCGTTTTTGCGGGAGATATGCCCGAAGCACTGCTAAACCTGACTCTCCCCCACGTAAATAATCACGACACAGTGCTGAAAGCTGCATTGACTTGTGATAAAGACTTGGTTATTTGCGCATTTGAAGCCGACCCTCTAATCGGCAGTAAGGTTTCAAAAACCGAGCTATCAAAGCTTGCGACAGATATGATTAAAAATACGCAAAAATACTTGCCCGAAGGTTGGATAGAAACTTAACGAAAGGTGCCTGAAATATGCTTGCTTCTGAAATTCAAATAAGAGACCCGTTTATCGTCGCTCATGATAGTTTATACTATATGTTCGGCTCGACAGATAAAGATATATGGAAAGCTCCCGGAGTCGGTTTTGATGTCTACAAAAGTGCAGACCTTATAACATGGGAAAACCCCACGCCTGCATTTCGCCCGCCCGAAGGCTTCTGGGGCTCCCATAATTTCTGGGCTCCCGAAGTACATAAATACGGCGACAGCTTTTATATGTTTGCTACATTCGCAGGTGCAGACTGCTTACGAGGAACTGCAATACTCAAAGCAGACCACCCGGGCAGCTCATTTGCACCCTGGAGTGACGGAGCGGTAACGCCCCGTGATTGGGCTTGCCTTGACGGAACACTGTTTGTTGATGATGCGGCAAGTCCATGGATTGTTTTCTGTCATGAGTGGACACAAATCGATAACGGCACAATATGCGCCACAAGGTTGAGCGATGACTTAAAATGCTGTATATCCGAGCCTGTTGTTTTGTTTCCATCAAACTCCGCAAGCTGGAGTGTAAAGACTTTTTCACCGTCAAATAAAATTGAGGGCTATGTCACCGATGGGCCTTTTCTGTATCGCTTGCAAAGCGGCAAGTTGCTTTTGTTATGGTCATGCATAGGACAATCAGGCTACTGCTCGGGTTATGCCATTTCGCAGTCAGGAAAAATAACAGGACCATGGGAGCAATGCCCCGAGCCGCTGTTCGAGAAAGACGGTGGACACGGAATGTTGTTTAAAGCACACGACGGCAGACTACTACTAACCCTACACTCCCCAAACAAAACCCCAAACGAACGAGCCGTTTTTATAGAGTTAGAAGAAACCAAAACCGGCTTGAGGGTAAAGTGAAGCGAGGGGACGGGGGTTGCTGCTTCATGAACAAGACAAATGAACCGTCCCCTGCCTTTCGCGTAATATAGAGTAATATTTATAAATTATTCCCTTGATTTTTACACGAATATATGGTACAATGTGTTTAAGCCGAAAGGGGGTGGAATCTCATGTATCGCAAAATTTCTAAATACCTGGCAAGCTGGAAAAGCAACCCTTACCGCAAACCGCTTATACTTCAGGGAGCCAGGCAAGTGGGAAAAACTTACTCGGTTCTTGCATTTGGGCGTGAAGAATATGAAAATGTTGCGTACTTTAATTTTGAAACAACCCCAAGTCTGGCTAAGACATTCGACGAAAGTATTGAACCGTCTTTCCTTGTTCCCCTTCTGTCCCGCATTTGTAGTCAGACCATTATAAAAGAAAAGACCCTAATTTTTTTCGATGAGGTGCAATTATGCGAGCGTGCGCTTACTTCTCTTAAATACTTTTTTGAAAACGCGCCGGAGTATCATGTTATCGTAGCAGGCAGTCTTCTTGGTGTGGCGGTCAATCGTGGAAAATTCTCTTTTCCCGTAGGAAAGGTGGATATAAAAACCCTATATCCTATGGATATGGAAGAGTTTTTGCTTGCCTGTGTGGATGATGAGTTGCTTTCTCAAATAAGGCATTGTTTTGAAAATGATGTCCCAATGCCAAGTGCGCTTCACTCGGCGGCACTTGATTATTACCGTCAATATCTTGTTGTCGGCGGAATGCCTGAGTGCATCACAAAGTATCTCGCCACGAAAGATATGATATTGATTCGGCACACACAAGCCATGATTTTGGAGAGTTATCTTAAAGATATGAGCAAATACAATACTCAAAATGAAATCAAAAAAACCGCACTTGTCTATGACAATATTACTGTCCAGCTTTCAAAGAAGAACACCCGCTTCCAATATAAGCTAATTAAAACCGGCGCAAGAGCCGCTGAGTTTGAAAATGCTATTGAGTGGCTTGCGCTCTCCGGCATAGTGACGCGCATACATCGTGTGGAGCAACCGATGAAGCCATTGGAGAATTATCGAGATATTGATTCTTTCAAAATCTATGTTTCTGATTTAGGGCTTTTGTGCGCTAAGAAGAATATTATCCCTGAAGACATTTTGCTTGGATTTGGTGCCCTAAATGACTTCAAGGGCGGCATGGTGGAAAATTATGTCTGCTGCCAACTTACGACCAATGAGTACAAAAATTACTATTGGATGAGCGAGCGTGGTGCAGAAATTGACTTCGTGATTCAGAGACAAGGGAATGTGATTCCCATTGAGGTTAAGAGTTCGGAAAATACAAAAGCTAAGAGACTAAATGTATATATGGACAAATATAAGCCTGAATACGCCATCAAACTATCAACTAAAAATTTTGGCTTTTCGGATAGGAAAAAGACCGTTCCTCTCTATGCTGCGTTTTGTATTTAGTGCCATGAAGCAGGGGGACGGGGGAGCGAAGCAGGG
>Ga0209755_10006194_pt1 | contig 13337 bp, 9 predicted proteins | sample TergutCo191P1_FD_187301 | JGI IMG/M metagenome (GOLD analysis project Ga0209755, IMG submission 187301) | Cornitermes sp. P1 segment gut microbial communities from Petit-Saut dam, French Guiana - Co191P1 (SPAdes) (version 2) | ecosystem: Host-associated > Arthropoda: Insects > Digestive system >... | reverse complement strand
GTGTTTCCGCTATCTACAATAGGGGTTGGAAGTGCTAAAACAGTTTGTGTGTGTTAGCTTCCCTAAATATTCGCAAAAACATCCAAAGTAAAGTGCCGCTATGTGTCTATTCTTCAGCTAAAGAGAGAACGTAATATGCCACTAAATGTCTGTCTCTTTTCGTCAGTAGGGTGTGTTGTTAGCTTGTGTCTAAAAACAGGTATGCCCTAATAGTTGAGGGAAATCCACGGGTACCGGTCGCGTGCTAATTGAAAATCCCCGGTGGCCTAGGGCTCTATCTCTCTCTACCGCGAAGGCACCATTCAGCCTACCTGGCACCAAAAGTGCTTTGACACGTACGTCTGCAAAGAAGTTGTTTTGTCTATGGTTCATATACGAATGAGCTGAATTTCTTAAAAATTAGAAATCATTTCAACATCAATAATATATTACGTGTGCAGTGCATGTGTGAGTGCGTAAAGAAAAGTTTCTGTTTACATATTATTATTTGTTTATCTTTAAAAGTTTTTAGATTTTCGCGTAATTAAATATTTAAATTGTACGGATTCCAGTTTTGCAGTCCGAACGGAAAACAAATTTATTTTATGTTTTTGTATAAATGTGCATTTCGCGTAAGTCGTAACAGTGTTTTCATAAGTGCGTAAACTATTTCATGCGTGTTTTAATGCAATTGTGCGTATTTGCTATGCGTTTGAAGCAGTACAAAATAGTTAGTGATATTAAATACTGCTTTCATAAGCGCGTAAATTATTTCGCGCGTATTTTAATGTACTTTTCTGTTCTCATTAGCGTGTAAATTGTATTACCACGTGTTTTAATTAATTGTGCATATAAAACGTATTTGCTTGCGTTTTAAGCAGTACAAAATATTAGTGATATTACATACTGTTTTCATAAGAGCGTAAATTATTTCGTGCGTGTTCTAATTTACTTTTCTGTTCTTATTAGCGTGCAAATCGTATTACCACGTGTTTTGCTTAACTGTAAGTTCAAATAAATTTACATTTTTTCGCGTAAACCCATTCATACAATCCCATTATTAATTTTAAAGTTTCGTAACTTCTTACGTATAAAACATCGCGTGTCTAAAAACAGCTGTTTGCTAGCGAACCGCTCACTGTCGTATCTATGCCGCTAACTGCGCAGACCACATCAACCTCGAGTTTGTAAACACAACCCTTGTCTAGCCTAAAATCTATTTTGAAAATATTGGCTAATAAACTCTCTTCTAAAAGCATTAAATTGATTTCTGTGCACATTTAAAATAAATATTTTTATTTTAATAACCTACATTGTACTTTTATTTTCATAACCTATATAGTATGAAATAATAAAAATTGTATATAATTGTAAATGTGAGTATTTATTATCCTTAAAACACTCTACATGGGATAGGACCCTTCAAAAAAGAAGGTTCAGGAGGTGGGATTCGAACCTAGAATCTTTCAATCATGAGTTTAGAATCCTAATACTGAGCTATACCTTTTTTGAAGAATAACAAATATTTAAACAGTTTAAAAGTAGACGCCATATTTTAAAGTTACGTTATAATTTAAAAATGGAGGAATTTAAATTTAGATTATATTTTAAAAATACCCGCTTTATTGTAATAAGATAAATTAAATTTAAAAGGAGCGCCCTGGCGGCCATATTGTAAAATGGCGGAGTTCAAAAAATAAAAATTTTAAAAATTCAATAATTGCACTTGTCCGCCGTATTGGAAAATGGCGGCTAACCAAGATGGCGACCAAAACAAAACAGTTTGGCAACACGGCATCTAGACTAAAGTAATTTGCATATTAATTAGATCAATTGCATGCCTATCAAGGCCGTATGAATAACAATTAGATAATTTGCATATAAATCAAGAATGTATGAATATCAATTATGTAATTTGCATATCAAGTAGGTAATTTGCGTACTAAGTAGGTCATTTGCATATTACGTAGGTAATTTGGATATCAATGAGGTCAATGACCCCGACATCACGTGACGGTGACGTTAATTCCGGCGGCATCCCTACACCCTTATTACTCTTGTCAATATGGTACACATCTTACGGTATGTAGTTTGGGGGTTTATTTAAAGATAATTTAAAAATATCAGATTTAACTTTGTGGAGTGATAAGGTGATTAGAGAATGGTGAATGGACAGGTGGATGTGTTTGTCGTGTAATGTACGCATAAGGCAGTGGAACTGCCTCATGAAGACTGTAGGAACTGACCTGAGGTTTCAGTTAATAACCTGGTCTACGGGACAAGATGTGAACCTGACACGTCTAAAAACTAAAGGCGGACTGCTACTTACTTGGCCACGTACTAGAACATTAACATAATATATTATATACATTTGCAGTAACCGCTAATTTAAAAATCACAGAAGGTCGTATTTTAAATGTAAAACATTTGCAGTTATATCAATAAAACGACCCCGAAGTCTACTATCACATTAATAAGACGCTGGACTCAAAATGTGGCTCCGAAACGTTGGTACCGATCCAGCAGACTACAGGCCTAGTCACATATAAGAACAAAGTTAGAATTTTTACCGTCGTATGAACATAAATTTTAACGGATGGTGACACTTAGCCCCTTCATACAGCGGCTTGCTCTAGCAATGGGGTGAGACTGAGTCCCTTGGTACTGCAGCCTGCTGTAGCAGTGGGTGAGACTATGTCCCTTGATAGCGTGGGCTCTTGTAGCGTTGTGATTTGAATGCGTCCCTTGCTACTGCAGCCTGTTGTAGCAGTGAGGTGAGACTATGTTCCTTGGTAGGGTTGGTTCTTGTAGCGGTGTTGTTGAAATGAGTTAGGCGGTTCTGCAACCTATTGAAGCAGTATGGTGAGACAATCCCTTGATACTGTAGACTTGTACATTAGTGAGGTGTGAGTGAGTCATGATTACAGCAGGCCATACCAGCTCCTTATCTTATCTCAGTATGGTACTTCTGAAAAATATTATTTGATAAAAGAAAGCTCAATTGTCTCTTGACAGCGCTTCCATTGTCTGACCTGTATTATCCCAAGTACAACACGGAAGGTGCTGTAATGGAACCGGGAATTCTACCGTTTAATGCTGGCGTCTGATCGCTTGAACTCCAGTGAGACTTCCTAAATAAATCACAAGCTGACTTGAACTCCTAGAATTTCAAAGGTTGTGGCTTAATATTTGTTTGAACACGGTGTTGGCCTGGAGCTACTTAGGCACATCCCAAGAAAGCATCAGTAAGGAGATTCTCTTTCCTGGGAAAGACACGAAACGCACACCTCGGGGATGTCAGTCACAAGCGTTACCAATTAAGCCATGTTGGTCGGTCTAGCCCTTCAGTAAACGTAACGTTCGTTCACCTGGTTTAGAAAGTCTTCGCTTTTTACGGCATCCGAATTTTGATTAGCGTGTTTTCCATTCACCCCAATTTAATTATATCTCATTTGTTCAAGAGAAATGATGAGTTTAGATAAATAAACATAAATAAGTAAATATATATATATATACTTGAGGTCCGACAGTAAAGTAATGAGCCTAAATTTTTTCTGGCTGTACTGGCAATACTGCAGCCCGCCAACACAGACAGCCGTTTACCGTGATCCTTCCTCTATCCCGATTTACAGTGGCATAACTTAGCAATGACTCATTGTGGAGTAAGTGCGTGACGTGTCAAAACGTGTTTGCGAGCCTCGTCACGAAAATGGCAACACGGAATATCGCTCAGCGGTATGCCATTTTTATGTGTTAGACTCGGACACAGTGCCACCACATCACATTGAAAACTTCAGCAGCCCTTTGGAGATGATGCAATGTCAAGAGCACAAGCCTTTCGCTGGCACAAAAAGTTTTCTGAAGGCAGAACCATCGTTGAAGATGAGCAACGCTGTAGACAACCACCAAAATACGGACAAGTGACAACACACCATACGGGTTCCTCCAAACACTGCCACAAACTGGATCCTTCATCACGACAATGCCCCAACCCATGCAGCGTTCTCTGTAGCGCAGTTTTTGAAATCCAAAGGCATTACGGTGACGCCGCAGCCACCCTACTCACCTGATCTCACGCCTTGCGACTTCTTATTTCAAAAAGCAAAATTGACAATGAAGGACACCGTTTTGAATCCGCAGAAGACATCTAGAGGTCTGTAACGAAGGCCTTAAATGACCTTCCCCAAACTGCGTTCCAGAAATGCTACAAACAGTGGCACACCGCTGGAAACTTGTGTGCAGGCACAAGGGATGCACTTTGAAGGTGACCGTAATTTAGTTGATGGGTAAATAAAATAAAACTCTTTTTTGGAGCCAGTCTCATTACTTTACTGTCAGGGCCTACTACACTGTCACTTTTGGAATAAGCAACCAAATTGAAATTACGAATTCAGCTAGTGAAGTAAGGTGTCAACCGCCTCAGCCTATTCATGTGCGCCATTTTGTAATGGGAATATGACGGCAAATGTACAATCCCGTCTTCTGGGATGCAATGCCGTTGAGTCTTGTTGAAGTTTATCGATGGTTCAATTGAGTCACTTGCTTCCATCATAAGTACTGATGGCGGAGGCAGGCTGTTCGTTTGAAACATCTGGAAATTTCTAATTGGCACTATGATGTTATATGCTATCCGTTGGGAATTGAAGAGGAAAACACATGAGTCACGAATAACATTTTGCTGTTATGAAACTGGCTTGTTCGGAAATGATTCAGTTCTTCCGGCAGCGCGGTTCTGTTTTAGAGGGTGTAGATGTGATTATTTGAGAGCCCATATCAAGTTTTTTTACTCCTTTGAATCCTGTAACGCGAAATAAATGAACCTGACATCTAAGTGTCCATTAAAAGGTCAACGGGATCCATAAGAATTATTTGGTAGGCCTAGATATTGATGAGAATAAAATTAAAATGGAAGTTAATGATCATTTTAGGACTGGACTCAATGGCTCAGGATTCCGTCCAATACCTGGAACATTTGCACCTTAAAAGCAGGGGATTTCTTGATCCACAGTTTCAGGTTTGTGGCGAAGAACACGTTCAGAACACGTGCAATATGCAGCTAAGCGGGACAAAGGGTGGCCTCTTTCCTTGTCGTTTGTTTGTACAGAATGTACAGCTGCGTTGATGAGTACTCCCAGCCTACGTCAGCAGGCCAACAACCTACGATTACCACAGCCAGTCACACAAATTTCAATCATATTCCTCTGCGGGAAATTCTGGTATTGGTGGTGTTAGTAACAGTAACACAAGGAGCAGTGGCAGCATTGTATTTATGTTTCATTTAAAGACTCTGTTGGTAGATCGGGTGAACTTTATAGCTATGAAGGGCAGCTTACTGAGAGAACAATGAAGTGGAAAGGTTGTGGAATTATCCGCCGTGACATTAATTTAGCTACTGTTTCCAAGTTACAATTTTCAAATGTCTACTATAATATCATTACGTCCATATGGGCCTCTCTCCAGAGCAGTCTTACTGTTTCAGAATATGCAATTAATATTTGGTACACGGAGTTCGTTCTGAAATTTTATAAGACTAATATTATTATTATTATTGACGCTCTGCTGTACTATTAATACTGCTACTATTACTACCATTACTACTGCTATTACTACTACTACTACTATTACCACCACTACTGCTACTACTACTACTGCTGCTAGTACTGTCCTACTAGGCACTACAGTTTTCCTTTGCCCATAGTGTGATCAAAACCAATTCCGAAAACAAAGAACTCTGTAATTTTCAGACAGAATGTGTCACCATCTTCAGTTACAAGTTAAGGAGAGGGAAGGTTAAGAAGGTCATTATGACGATAAAGATTTGCTTACGCCAACAGATTACACCGTCTGAAGACAATGACCGACGCGGTCCTGGAGTATCTGTTTTTCAGACACTGGGCAAGGCCATTCAGACTGCACCAGCAGTTACTTCTCGTATTTCCCATGTGCAGACCTGACATATGTCCGCCGTAACTCTGCTGCAATTTGCGACCAGCATGGCGCTAGTCTAGAAGCTCGAACACTGACGAGAAGAGATTTGTTTACCGGAAGGGGCTGATATCTTAGTGCTTTCAAAATAGTTCCCAAAAGCGACTGTTAATTTCAACGCGTCCAGTTGACTGTGTGTCTGTCTGTCTGTCTGCAGGGAACAACTCGGGTCCCACTGGGCAAATTTTTGTTAGAATTTGATGTTAGGATCTTTAACAAGCACTGTTTACCAAATGAAACTTTGCTTAAAATTGGACAAGAGTAACGGACACTCCACATAATTACCTACTTAGTTTTATGACGTTACTTAGTCGTTTGCGAGAAAAGCACAAAAACCATATTTGTCAATGCAAAGATAAGAGGTGCCGAAGGGATATGATTTGTGCGGTGTCACATAACAAACCAGTGGCGTAATCTTCGTATTGTTCCCATGCAGTTACTGATTTTCTTCTTCATACGATTTATGTGTAAGACACTCAAAAGATTATTATACACACGCGCGCGCGAGCACACACGCAAACACGCACGCACGCACGCAAGTGTCCGTGTGCACAAAGATTATAAATATGAAATTTATACGTACTACGATTTGTAAATCAGCGGGTACATATATATAGATGGAGTGAAATTTCAAGGCCAAGTTTAACCGATAAATTGAGCATTAACACCTTCGAATTGTACTTATAAAAATACATTATTCAAAAAAACAAAATAACGAACCGCAATAACAATAACGCCATTCCATAAGGTATCTATAGTTCTGAAAAAAGAAAGTTTGAACTTGGAGATCAAACGGTAAGTATGTAACAGCTCAGAAATGGTAGGGATCTAATACATGAGAAAAGATCATAATGGGAAGATCCGCATTTGCCTTAAAGTTTATTAACTACATTGTCTCTTTTCTTTGAGACGTTCAGCCTGCTCTACGATATACACACGAGACTCCTTCCTGTGGAGTAGAACGGTCAGGGCTTGACTCTAAGCATCAACTCCATCAAGCGTCGAAGAGAAAGATGCGTATGACTGTACATTCTCTCCCCCACGTGCGTTCATGAAGTAATGATAAATAAACAAAGTCAAAATTTCACATTTATTTCACAGTAAAGATAAAGATAAAGGCGCCCTTCCACACGTCATGAAGGCATTCAAGGGGAGCAGAAGTACAGCTGTGTACATTCTGAACATCAGCGGTAGAAGAATGTGCGTTGTCAATATTACGTTCCTATTCTTGAAGTTTATTGTCTTCTCACATACAAAACCGTTTACCCTCGTGGATGTAGGAACCAAATAAATCCATCCTCGGGTTATGTCATGTAGGAAACAGGTTCCTCCGAAATGTCAGCATGTATACAGGTATCACATGCCAGAAGACAATAAGCTTCATAGCCACGGTCTTTAGAAAATCAAATGTTGCTATCCATACTAATTTGTGAGGAAGTTCGCCTGTACTTGTGCAATTATGGAGCTTGGACATCACCAACAGGAATTCAGATATTAAAGCAACATCATTAAGTGTGTAAAATGTAGTGAAAAGTGATGTGTGATCTTCACTCATTACATAAGCTGTACCCCTTTCTATTACCTAGTTCTCTTATTTAAAAATTTTTCCTAAACCTTCAATATCTTATGAAAGCATTTTCCGTCTTTAGAAATGGAAGAGATCAACCAGGAGTTAAGGTATGAGGTGCTGCGAGGACCTCTGGTGGATAAATTTTTAACTGCAAACCAAGCTTTTCCCGATGACGGTATTATCAAAGTATAACCGCCAGGTTGCGCCATTTCAGCGCAGTTTCTACAACACGCCGAGAAGATACGAAAGTTCACCGTAAAGGAAGACGATGTCTGGATTGTAACGTACCCGAAGTGCGGTAAGTGGAACGGAAAGAACAGCTGTTCAGGAACTGTATAAATGCACGAACCCGGTACTTCTTTTTCACTGAAAGGATCGTTACTGCGATCACAAGGAAACCTCACTCCCCACCAAAACCATTACACCAGATTAATAAGGTCCACAACCTATTTCCTGCTTGGTTCTCTCCATCAGTTTACGCCTACGTTTCTTATTTGTTCGACTACGTTCAGTTTATGACTAACTTTTATTGACATTGCTCGTTTCCCGTGCCTGCTGCATGATCTCTCCAAATCATCACCTTACATTTTATAATCCTTCGTGAATTTCACCAGTTATGAAACACTTCACTACGCAATTTATTCCTTCTTCCTCCCATTACAAACAAATATCCCCCTCTGCACCCTGTCGATGGTAAAGTTTCATATTGCTACAGGACACCTGATCAATTTAGAAATGAAAGTATTATCAGCATAGGTCTTTAAAACAGCATGCGGGGTGAGACATTGCAATTATTACAAGGAAAAGAAATCTTAACGGAGATGAAGGTTACCAAACTGTGTGCGCTCCTCCTTCTGGTAAATGTAGGTTGCAGAAAAGTTGGAAACTTTGAAAGCGAAAATGGTGGGGTAATGGGATGTGGACGGTACTGGGTACGCATCTTATGAAACAAGTTGAGGTCCCATATTATTTAGGTCTAGCTGTAGGTTTGTATGTGGAGGGCTGCATTGTGGTTAAATATTTATAACGATGGGAGGAATGTACTGCGGTGGAACTTTGTATTTGATTTTGGTAGAGCTGCATAATAAGCATGGAGTGCAACGTGAAGTTGGGTACTAACTTAGCTTTTTCTATATGCACAACTAAAACCACGCAAAAACATTGAAACATTTAGTCGGTCACAAGACCTCCTAAAAACATGCTGACTAGTAGGTAGAAGCCCGGATATATTTACGCGAAAACTACCGAAGTTCTCCGTGGAACCATCTGCTTTATTATATATAATACATATATGTTTTACATGCGGGTTCGTGTGTGCTACTTATGTGAATTAAAAACTGTTTGGTATGAGCAAGTGGAAGGATAAAACTTTTAATGTGTGATTCTAAAGGCGAATTTGATACCTTTTTAGTCGCTTAAGTTGTATGTTGATCATCCAGTTACAAATGTGTTACATATCTTTTACTAACTGTCTCTTCTTTTTGGTACCCTTCGTTACATCGGCCAATGACGATGTGACACCCTGCAGAATTGAACCTGCGGGATACCCTCAGAGGTCTGGTGGTCTGAAATTACATCTTCAGATTCCCTCTAAATTATATCCTTTGCAGGGTTTGCACCTAAATGAACAGTTCCGTTTCCTGTTTCCTATCGCGTTCCTAACAGAGAGCACATTACGATATTATGACCTTTCCTGCCTACTCTTTCCAAAACGTACGGTAGCTGTGCTGTTGAATCCATGTTCAATTTTTATTACTTTGGACGTCGACATCGCATTAGAATATTCTTGTTTAATATAGAATAAAATTTAATTTTTAATTAGAGTTTTATGTTTCTTTTAGCTTCTTAAAAACTACACGCTGTGAAACTAACAAACAAGCAAAGATGAAGTTTTCTTCTGCTTGAATCTCTATAAAGTTCAAGTGCTTACAGGCACTACTTGGACCCAAGAAATGGCCTGGTTGCTCCTCAGCGACCTGGACTACCAAACTGCTAAGAAAGGTCTATTGATTAACAGGTCGCCATTCCTTGAGTAAGTGTCTATTGCAGGAAGCCATTCAGTATCAATATGTCCACAGCCATGGAGACCTGTCCGGTAAATCCTTACCCGAACAATATTAAGGTTGGAATTTTCATTTCATTTCACTTTTGGACAGGAATACTCCAAGTATGCATCCTATATCCGAATTACAAACATCAATTTGTTAATTTTATTTAAAGGAAAAATTGGTGTTTCTTAGGGTTATTATATCCAACATATGAATATATCCAGTCGGGAAAACGCAGAGTGTCTTCATTTTAAAGGAAAGAGTGCATGTGTGTGTGTGTGTATGTATGTGTAGAGGCACTACACATTTAAAGAAACAATTACTGACAATCCAGTTTAACAATTCCGTTCCTGCCTGCGACCAAACTCTGTGTTCCCATTACAAAAGACCTGTCCGTTAATGCTTGTAGGAAAAAAACAGCTACAAAAACATACTAGATACAGAAACATATATACATACATACACACATAATATGTAATACGCACGTAGGTACACACATATGTAAAAATTACATATATGTGAACTACATACAAATATGTACATAAATACATTCAAACAAAATACATAATACATAATTATACATACCAATATACAACCAAGCAAACAAACATACATACATACACACATACATACATACATACATACATACATACATACATATATAAATAAATACATACATATACATACACACATACAAAAGATTATATACATACTTAACTACATAAGACTGCATACACACACACACACACACAAACGCACTTACCTACATAAGGGTACAAATATACATACATACCCTTATAAGTGTTCATACACATATACATATATATACATAAATAAGATTATTTATATAAATACACACATTTACTTCCTTACTGCACGGTGCAGAGTCCTTCTTCATAAGCTAACTGGTTTGCAGCTAGTCAAGAAATTCCACGAATTTTATGGAACCCGAATGTTCGTTACTGCTTTCACAATTCTACGCCACCCATCCTTATCCTGGGCCAGCCCAATCCAGTCCATATACCCACATCCCACCTACTGGAGATCCATCCTGATATTATCCACCCATCTACACCAGGTCTCCCCAGTGTTCTCTTCCCCTCCAGTATCCCCACCAAGACCCTATACGCCCCCTCTCCTCACCCATACGCGTCACATGATTAGCCCGTCTCATTCTTCTAGATTATATCAACCGCAAAATATTGGGTGAGGGGTACAGATCATTTAGCTCCTCTTATGCAATCTCCTCCATTCCCCTGTTACCTCGTCCCTCCTAGGTCCAAATATTCTCCTCAACACCACATTCTCAAACACCCTCAGCTTCCTTTCCTCCCTCAATGTCAGCGACCAAGTTTCACAACCGTACAAATCTACCAGCAAAATTAAAGTTCTACATATCTAAATCTTTAAATTTTCGGATAGCAACCAAGAAGACAAAAGATTCTGCAACGAATGATAGCAAGCATTTCCTAACCTCCATCTGCTCTTAATAATTTCCGAAATAGAATTTTGATGTGTTAAATTGTTTTCAATATATTTAAATTCTTCCAAACTCTCGAAGGTACTATTATTAATATTTGCACTGTGATTTCTTCCTACAATCTGATCTCGAGACATAGCCATGTACTTAGTTTTATCCGCACTTATTTCCAGTCCAATCTCTCTAGTAGCAGCTATTAAATTTTCTAGGTTTCCTTTAGCGTAAGCATACTTCCTCCCAATCTGTTAACATCATCGGTATATTCCAGAAGCTGATGTGTACCATTTAGTTTCAAGCCATCCTTATTTACCTGAACCCTCCTTTTGGCGTAATATAAAGCCAAATGTTGAAAAGCAATGGCGTTAGAGCGTCTCCTTGTTTCAAACCCCTCCTAATAAGGAATCTGTCAGACACATTCTCGCCTACTCGGTCTGTGCATTAGGTTTCTGTCAGACTCAACTTAACTAACCTTACAAGATTCCTAGGTATACCACACTCAAGGAGAATCTTATATAAGACCTCTCTCCAACTGAATCGTAAACGTTTTTAAGTCTATGAAATTCTTAATTTTATTTTTATTTCTTCTCAAACAATTGGCGATATATAAAAATGCATATATACACACACATACATAAATACATAAGAATACATATATAATTACATACATACCTTCATACATAAATATATACACACCCATATACGTCCATACATACATACGTACCTAAATACATAGAATACATGCATATAAAAATCCATAAATACATATATAAATCCATGTATAATACATCTATAAATGCATGGATACATACATACATACACACATAAACGCATACATACATAGATACACACATCCCCACAATCATACTTACAAACATTTATACATGCGTTGATACACACATACATGAATATATAATACATATGTACATATATCACATCCATACACACATGCATTCACATACAAGTACATACATAAATTCATACATATAAACATACATAAATGTAAATATATACACATGAATACATGACTACATACATAAGTACGTACATACATACATATATATATATATACAAATATACATACTTACATACATACATAAGCATATACATACAAACATTCACATATACATACGTACATACATACATTCATAAATACATACATACTTACACACTTACATAACATACAAAACATACACACATACATAAATACATATAAACCGACATACATACATTTTTAAATGCATACATTCATTCATACATAGAAACATAATACATACATACATTCATACATATATATACATAATACATACATACACACATACAAACATACATATACACACACGTGCATACATACATACATACACACACACACATACATACTTACACTGACAGGAGTAAAACCCTGAACGGGGTCGGATCAGGAGTAGCACTATACATAGGAACAGAACTATCTCTGCAAGAAAAATTCAAACTGGACACCAGATGCTCAAATAACCAAGCAGAGCAGTTGGCAATCACCAAGGCTCTAGAAGCCATAGATAAAAATTGACATCCCACAGGACGCACCCCGTACTGCTATTATATTCACTGACAGTAGGATCTCAATAGACTCAATAAGGAATACCAAAAACCATAGCCACCTCATCGAGGAAATAAGAAATAAGATGACTAGCCTAGAACGAGCAAATTGGAATATCGAGTTATCGTGGGTCAAGGTCCATGTAGGGATAGTCGGGAACGAACTAGCCGATCGGCTTGCAAGGGACGCGGCGAGTGACAATGACGCTAAGATCGTCTTTCACAGACTCCCATTGCGCACTCTGATCAGTAAGATAGAAGAAGAAACACAACTAAAATGGCAAAATGAATGGGAAGAGTGTGTAAAGGCTGGAATAACAAAAAAGTTTATTCCAACGGTTCATGACAGGCAAAAGCTAAAAATAGACATTAACCCAATCCTCTCAGCGATGGTGACGGGCCACGGTAAAACCAGGGCGTATCTCCACCGCTTCAAAATTCTGGACAATGCAAATTGCCCCTGCGGCAACGGAGATCAGTCCATAGACCATTTAATATACCAGTGCTCGATACTGCATACGCAAAGAGAAATACTCAAAAGTAATATCATAAAATCTGGGAACCGGCCGGTAAAGAAGCATGAGTTAATATCGAAGTACTTGAAATTATTTTACTGTTTATAAAATCGATAAATTTTGATCTGTTGCAAGGGTCCTAGATATTGTTAAACTTTTGATTTAATGTAAATGAAAATGTAAAG
>Ga0209755_10006192_pt1 | contig 13339 bp, 12 predicted proteins | sample TergutCo191P1_FD_187301 | JGI IMG/M metagenome (GOLD analysis project Ga0209755, IMG submission 187301) | Cornitermes sp. P1 segment gut microbial communities from Petit-Saut dam, French Guiana - Co191P1 (SPAdes) (version 2) | ecosystem: Host-associated > Arthropoda: Insects > Digestive system... | reverse complement strand
GGGGGGGGGGGGGGGGGGGGGTATACCATTATTGTTAATTATTTTGCCTTCAAATTGCAGTCCGCTTTTTTGCGGGCAGCACATCTGTTCCCCGCCGCAGGAAACACCAAAAATTTCGATATGGCCCTCAATAAGAGAAAGTGTACGCTGACCAAACACAAGCCACCTCATACTGTCATAATATATTACACGTTTTGAAGAAAAACTGCAATGTACTTTGTTAAATTCAAATTTACTCGGCTGGATACTCGGTGGATGGTTTTGCGGCGTCAGGCAGGCCGAATACCTTTATCCCCTCATTGGGGAAGCGGGTTTTCACATACGCCACTGCCTGCTCTATTTTCCGCGCTTCTTCTTCCTCGCACCAGATTACCAGGGCAAAGTTTTCTTCGGGCCAGACAGCATCCCCCATGCGGGGGCCGGAAGAACCGACCCCCAAGATGTTGGGGTATTTTGTGTAAAACTTGCCGACTCCTTCGTATTTAAGGGCCTCAAGGATATTTTCTTCTACCGACTGGTTCGCGATTATTTCCATACGTATCATGGATTTGCCTCCCCGGAATATGATGGCGGTGTTTGGCTGGTTATCTGCCCCTGCGTATCGGAGGCGGGCACTTTGACTGCTTTAACCGCTTCTCTTACTTCTTTTCTGCTCAGACCCATGGCGATGCGCTGGCGGCGGGCTTCGGCTTTTGCCGCACGTTCGTCACTGCGCTTGTTCATGATGAAGTACACCGTGGGCATAAGGAACAATGTCATCAGCGTACCGAACGACAGGCCGCCAAGAACGGTCTTGCCGATGGGCGCAACCAGCTCCGAACCTTCGCCGGGAAAGAACGCCATGGGGACAAGGCCCAAAATCGTGGAAACGGTGGTCATGAGAATCGGGCGCAGCCTGTTTCCGGCGGCTTCTACGCATGCTTCGAAAAGGGGCATGCCCCGTTTGCGCAGGAGGTTCGTGTAGTCCACCAATACAATGCCGTTGTTTGTTATGATGCCGATTAGCACCAAAAGGCCCACGGCGGTAAGCACATTGAAGGTTTCGCCGGTTATCAGATAGATGGCGACAATGCCTATGAACGAAAGCGGTATGGTAAAGATGATAATAAACGGCGTCTTGAACGATTCAAAAAGGCTCGCCATAATGCCGAACACAAGCGCCACCGCCACAATAACGATGAGGGCAAAGTTGCGAATCATGTTCAGCACTTCCGCCTGATCCCCGCCAAACTCAATGATTATATCGTCTTCCACCGGGATTTCCGCGGCAATAAGGGCTTCTACCTGGGCCTGGAGAATGTTGGCCCTGGCTCCCGGAACGTGCCCGGCGGTTATGTTGATAACCCGGCTCTGGTTTTCCCGGCGTATGGTAATGGGGCCGGTTCCTTCCTCAAAGTACACAAAGCTGGAAAGGGGAACGCGTCCGGCTATGGGGCTGTTGACAAAAATCTGATCAAGGGCGGGCCTGGTGCTGCGGTCGGCTTCCTCAAGAATCAACACGACATCGTAATCCCGGCCGCCCCTTCTGAAGCGGGTGGCGGTAATGCCGTCCACCGCTGCCCTGATTTCGCCGCCTACGGTCATGGTATTAAGACCCAGGGCGTACATGGTGTCGCGGTCAATGCGTATCTCAATTTGGGGAAGGCCATCCTGTAAATCTACCTCAGGCTCGGTTATTTCAGGAAGCCGCTCGCTAAGCAAGGCCGCTATCCTGTCCGCCACAATTTTGCCCCGTACCAGGTCGTCGGTGCGGAGCGTGATTTCTATGGGGCTGCCGCCGCCAAAGCCGCCGCCCCCGCCGCCAAAGGTAAAGACCACTCCGGGAAATTGGTCAAAATGGCCGCGCAATATGGTTCTGATATCCTCGGCGCTTTCAATACGGTCGGCAAAGCGGGGAAGGTTTATCCTAAGGCTCCCTGAGTTGCTGCCGCCAGCGCCGAAGAATCCCGCGCCCATGTTAATGATAAGGGCTTCATAGCCCTGTACTTCGTTACGTACGATTGCCTCAAGCCGCCTTAAGACTTCTTCGGTCTGGGCCAGAGGGGAACCCATAGGCAAGGTGGCGGTAACCTGCACGTTGTCTCCTTCTTGCGGGGGCATGAACACCCAGCCAACCACGGGAACAAGGAAGATACTTCCGGCAAAAAGAAGGGCAATGGAAATAATAACAATGAGCTTGCGCCTGAGCACCCGGCTTATGGCCCGGCGGTAGCTGTTGTCAAGCCATTTAAGGAAGCCCGCGAATACCCCGTCAATTTTTGCCAGAACTCCTTTAAGGGGTTTTTGTTTGCGGGTAACAAGCGGAAAGTAGTGGCTGGCAAGAACAGGCACAAGGAACACGGCGGTAAAAAGGGAAATGGTCAGCGAAATAACAACGGTAAAGGCAAGGCCGGCGAACAGTTCCCCCGCTATGCCCAAAATACCCTGGAACATGATAAGCGGCGCGAAAACGCAGATAGTCGTTATCGTAGAAGCGGTAATGGCAAGGAGCATTTCCTTTGTACCCAGTATCGCCGAGGTTTTTAGCTTTGCCCCTTTTTCGCGGTAATGGTAAATGTTTTCCAGAATAACGATAGAGTTGTCAACCAACATGCCTACGCCGAGTATAAGCCCGGCCATGGTCATAAGATTCAAGGTGAGGTTGTTGAAATACATCAACATTAAGGTTATGGCAATGGAAACAGGAATACTGATTCCTATGATAAGCGTGGGCTTAATGGCGCGCAGGAAGAAAAAGAGCACCAGAACACAAAAAAGAGCGCCAAAAAAAGCGGAAGAGGTTACCTGGTTAAGGGAGTTTTCGATAATATCGGTAGTGTTGAAAAGTTCGACAATGTGGATGTCCGGGGGCAATTCCCTGTTCATCGCGGCAACCCTGGCGCGCAGGTCTTCGGCGGTTTGAACGGAGTTTGCGCCGCTCTGCCGCTGTACGAACATCATAAGCGCGCTTTCGCCGTTTACAAAGACGGCGCTGGTTTCATCCCGGAAACACATAAAAACATTCGCAAGGTCGCGCAGTAAAATCCGCCGGGGCGGTTCAAACTGGCCGTTTATTATGCCGCCGCCCCGGTGGGAGACCGCCGTGGTTTCGATTTCCTGCAGAGAGGTAAATTCGCCCATTGTGGTAAGGATGAACGAAAGGTCGTTTTCAATAATGGTTCCGGCGGCGATTTGCACATTCTGCACCGCCAGCATCTGCTGGATTTGCGTTACCGTAAGGCCGTATGCCTCAAGCCTGTTTTGGGGGATTTCTACCCGCACAATGGCTTCCCTTCCGCCAAGAAGGAAAGCGGTGGCAACGCCGGGCGTCTGCTCCAGACGCGGAATAACGATATCCTCCGCCAGCTCGTGCAGTTCCTCAGGCGGGCGTAGTCCGCTTAACGTAAGGCCCATGATGGGGATCATGGCCAGGTCGAACCTGAACATAATGGGGGCGTCCGCGCCTTCGGGCATCTGGCCGCGTACCCGGTCCAGCGCGTCCCTGACGGAATTGGAGGCATCCGCCAAATCCGTCCCAAAGGTAAATCGCAGCATAACCATGCCCGAATGCTGGCTGGCCGTGCCCGTAATCTCCTCTATGCCCGATATACCGGCGAAAGCCGCCTCCAGCGGCCTGACGATGGAGCGCTCAACTTCTTCAGGGCCCGCGCCCGGAAAGGGAGTGATTACTATCAATACGGGAAGCTCGACCTCCGGATAAAGGTCGACGGACAAATTCATAAGGGAGAACACTCCCAACCCGATAAGAAGAACGAAAATAATTAAAACAGTAGTAGGTCGTGAAACAATGGATCTGGCTATACTCACTTTTTTCTCACCTTTTTGGTTAGTTCACAGCAATGGGCGCGGTACGCTCAACAATATTGATTCTGGCACCGTCGTAAATAATGGTTTGGCCGCGTACTACGACTTCTTCGTTTGCGGCAATGCCCTGATGGACTTCCATCACCCCGTCAATAACAATTCCCGGAATAACGTCCCTTCTCCGGGCCACGGGGGCTTCCGGATTGCTGCTGTCCACGACAAAAATAAACTGCTCGCCAAAACGGGTCATCATTGCGGCGGAGGGGATTTGCACGGCGTTTTCCCGCTGGGCGGTGATAATCCGCACCTGGGCAAACATTCCTGCCATGAGCCGTGTGCCGGGGTTGTACACCCGTACCCGTACTTCCATAGTGCGGGAAAGGGGGTCAAGGGTGGGGCTTAACTCGCTAATGCGCCCCCGCAGTATTTCTCCGGGCCAGGCGTTCAAAAGAATCTCGACGGGCTGATTCAGGGCGACCCTGTAAATAAAGCGCTCCGCCACATGGAGGCGTATCTCAAGGCCGTCTCCCGCCGCGATTCTCGCCATGGGAACCGCCTGGTTTATGGTCATTCCAAGCTGGGCCGGAAGGGACACTACAGTTCCCGCGACCGGCGATCTGACCGGGCTTGGCACAAACTCCATTCCCGGGCGGGAAGGGTCTACTTCCGCTATGATCTGGTTTCTTGCCACGCGGCTGCCCACCTGAATGAAAAGCCCTGAGACCCTGCCGGCGGCATCCGAAAAGGCATCCACGGTGGAGGCCGCGACAACATCCCCGGACAAGGCAAAGTGATCCTGTATGGCCCCCTGCACTGCGGTGGTAATGTTTACCGCGTAAACAATGGACGGGACTTCGACAGCCTCACCCGCGCCTCTTCTGCCGTAGACCTCCCTGATGCGTTCGCATCCGGAAAGACCCATAATCGTTATCATTAAAACTGCCGTCAGTGCGGCCCTTTGCTGTACCGTTTTTTTCATTGCATGCTCCCGTTTCCACTCAAAGTCCCGAAGGGGATACCTAAAGAATACTCCAAATCTATAAGATAGTTTAAGTAGTTAAACTGCTCAGTTAAAAGCCCGATTCTTGCCCCATTCAGCGCCTGGATCGTGTTTTGCACAACCTGAAAATCCACAAGGCCCGCGCGGAATGCTTCTTCTGTAAGCCGGTAGGATTCTTCCGCCATATAAACCGTTGCCTGACGGGCTTCCACAGTGGTACGAATCCTTTCCAGAGAGTTAATCATGGTAAAGATTTCCAGTTCTGTCTGCCGGATTGTCTGCGCAAGATTGATGTTCTGCATCTGTAAAGCGGCATCTATGTCCCTAAGCTGCTGGCCTTCCCTGGTAAAGGAAAAAAGGCCGTTGAGGTTCATGCCCAGCGTAATGGAAAAGTTTCCGCGATCCTGCCAGTTGTCGGTATCAAACAAATTGTCCTGCCAGGGATCTCCCATGAAAGTGGGGTTCAGGGTATAGCCGAACCTGAGAAAAGGCGTGCGGTGCTGTAGACGCAGGGTTCTCTGCTGTGCCTGAAGGTTCATAATCTCGGCCTGTAAAACCTGAATATCAGGACTTCCCGCGGCGGCCCTGGAAATCAACTCCGACACATCCCAGGGAATAACCGAAACCTCATGCGTGACGCTCTCCAGTTCAAAGAGCGTGTCATGGGGCAGGCCCAAAAGAAGGGCGAAATGGCCTTTGAGGCTTTGCAGATTATTTTCCAGCTCGCTCACCTGGGGGCGTTCGTTTTCCACCGCCACCTGGGCCTGGAGCCATGTAAGCCTGGGGGCAAGACCGGCGCGGAAACTGGCTTCCGCCATTTCGGCCTGCCTCTGCAAATTGCGGTAGCTTTCTTCCCGCAGGCCAAGCCCTGCCTGCAAAAGCAGGATACTATTGTACATTTTTCGCACGGCCTGTTCCATCTGGAGTCTGGCCCTTTCATAGCCGATTTGCCCCGTTGCAAATTGCTGCTGTAACGTGCGCATATTCTCGATTTGGGCGAAGCTTAAAACAAGCTCGGCGTTAAGCGCTCCCATCAGAGCCCACCGAGGCTGAGTTGTGAAGGTAGGGGTAAAAGTAGCAAAATCAAATCCAGGGATAATAGTTTCCCGGTTAGCCCTGGCTATGGTTCCGCTTACGCTCACGTTGGGAATAAACTGGTTCCACGCCATATCAGCTCCCCGCCTTTGCATATCAAGGTTGATTCTGGCCATTTCCAGGTTAAGGTTGTTTCTGATAGCCATTTCCGCCGCCTGGGCGGGGGTAAGGCGAAGCGCTTCCCTTTCTTCGGGGGCCTGGGCCCAGGCGGAAAGAGCGCAGAGCAGAAAGATCCCTGCCAGGAGGAAAAGGCGGCGAAATGCCGTGGGCCCCCTCCGGTCAGGGCTAATGAAATTAGGTCCGGTGTCAGTCATGCTTTTTAGATCCACCTGCTATGAAAGTTGGCCCGCAGTACGCGCGGCTCTTTACAGTTATTTTCCACTTTGTGTAGTATTTTGCAGTATAGCGCATTTTGTTCAAATATGCAAATCCTCTAACTGATAATGACAATCTTGGGGACAAAAAGCAACATGTCAGGTGGTAAATATTGGTTAAATTTAGAGCTATGTTTTACGGAATCAACGCGCTGGTTATCGGCCCCCACGGGCCTTTTTTGCCTTCGTTTTCGATCTGCACCGCAAAGTGGCATATTTTACCGGAATCGCGGGGGTCAAACGTAATGCGGCCTTTTTTGCGGCGGGTGAAAAACGAATCCTTCAACTGCGACGGATGTTCGGGCGGACTTTCGTCTGCCTTCTGCACAGTGTGGTAAATACGGAAACCCGCGTTGGCGGGATCATTGGGGTCACCTTCGACATAGACAACTTTTGTCCCCAGCTCGTGGCGGCCTTCAAGGAATGTTTCCACTTTCGCCTGGGCAATCGGCGCGCGGGAGGGTGTAGGAATACTGTCGCGGAGACGAAGATGCAGCCACGCATAATCGCCCTCGGTAAGCGGGGGCATGTGCAGGTAACGTCTTTTGATGTCACGCATGGCAGCTTCCAAACGAGCCAGCGCAGCCCTGCTGTCGGCGCTTATAACGATAGTGCGTTTCTTCTTGTCCTGCGCCGCATGAAACAGTTCGGAAGTTTCCGCGGCAAGATCGGTAAAGTTCTTGATTGTTTCCTGCGGGATACTCCACAAAACGCCTTTTTCGGCAAATGCTTTCACCCAGATAGTGGCCATCTCGATTTGATCCGCGGTTCTGTTGGGATACCAGTCTGTACCTTTTTTCATAATACTGCCTCGCTGTCGTTTTTTCCATAATTTTTTGATACCGGTTTATACCATTCCGGTACGGTTTAACATCATAACTGCGCCGTCCTGCTCCAAAACCGCGCGGTTTTTGCAGGAACCATACAGTTCCGTTCCAGAGCTGCACACTTTTTCCAAAAACTGCACCGTTTTGCCGCAGAACCGCAAATCCTTGTTTCAAAAACGTACGGTTTTGAAACAGAGCCGCACGATTTTGACCGGAAGCGATACCGGATTTTCCGCACATCGGAGCGGCCTTTCTGCGTTTTGTCCGCTGTTATGGTAAAGTCTCGTTCAGGGGGCGGGGGTTGTCAAGAGAAAATGGTGAAAAAAAGATCAAAATGTTGTTGATACCCTGCGCGATAAAAATTCGAAACTGATTTCCGTACCACGGAAATCAGTTTTAGAATTTTATCTCGCCAAGACGCCAGGATTCGCATAGACGCAAAGCCGTAGTTTGTAGATTTCCTATACTCGTCACGATTTTCTATGCAAACAGCATATTTTAGGTTAAGAATCATAGTTTCTTTGCGTACTTTGCGCATCTTCGCGACTTTGCGAGATCCCTTTTCAGGAATATTTTGAATATTGATTTCCGTGTTTCCGTACGATTTGGTCTTGACAGATTCGCCCGCAGACGGTAGTCTTGCAACAGCTGGCTAAACCATTATGAAATGTTATAAAGTTGGTGATCTGAACATAGTACGCCTCTGCTTCGCGCAACGCAGTCCGCAGTCCGCAGTCCGCAGTCCGCAGTCCGCAGTCCGCAGTCCGCAGTCCATTATAAAAATTGCTTAAGTAATCGTGTCAACTATCTAATAGCATATATTTCTCACTTTTGGATAACAGGTGGCATTGTCCGCCTTTTATTGTACCTGGTTAGGGTACGTTCCGCTTAAAAGGCGGGTAAATCTTCGTGATTACCCGCCTGAAACAAAAGTTAAGGGGGGTAATTACAAAACAAGGAGTGTTTTCATGAAAAACACAGTCAAACTTTCCGGAATTATCGCATTGGTTGCGGTAATCGGACTTTCTTTCGCCTCGTGCGGCGGCAGCGGCAGCCCTGCTACTCCCCAAGCACCCGTTATCCCTGGTACTCCAAACCCTGCCTTCGTTGGAATATGGCTCGGTTACGAGTACGGAGAATATATGAGCTTGACCGTGGAAGCATCTGGCAGGTTTACAATGCGGGTTGGTACCAGTCCTTCCGCACTCTTTAATGCTTATATGGGGTATGTTACTACTTCCGGCAATACTATTTATATTAAAAACACAGCCGTCCATGGGAATTTTCTAAATGATGATTTTGGAGTAGCTGTCTTTCCTGACGGCTGGGTCACGGAAAGTGCTTTCATAAATTTGCTGCCAGGCATAATAGATGCTATAATTGAAGAAGGGCTCGAGTATGGCTGGCTAGATTCAGCAGATGTTGATGAATTTCTTGCAGATACGATGGAAGATTTGTTGGAAGTCTTAGCCTTTATGTTTGGAATAGATGTAGGAACCTTCACCTTAGTGGATACAACCCTTACTATAGCCTGGGAGTACGACTACGAAATGGTATTTACCAGACAATAGTTGACGCAAAAATGGGGACGCAACGGCAGAATCCACGGATTCGCTTTGCGTCCTCATAACCCCCTTTGCGCACGGAAGGGGTCAAGCTTCTGCCAGTGTCTTGATTTTCTCCACATCAAGGCCGGAAAGCGCGGCAACCTGTTCCACGGGAAAGCCGCTGTTGAGCATGTTTCAGACTATTTCTTCCTTGCCCTTGACTTCGCCCATCGCCATGCCCTTGGCCTCGCCCCTGACTTCGCCCCTGACTTCACCTCTGGCCTCACCCCTTGCTTCCCATATAGCTGTCAAACCTACTCCTTCCAGCACTTCGTCCAGTGTCGGTAATGCGGCTCTACTCATTTTTAACGCCTCCTGTAAATTTTCCTTATTTGCACGCATGACATAGTAATTACCAAAGTTGTTGCGCCTACGCTTAATTAGCTGACGCAAAAGTGGGGACGCAACGGCAGAATCCACGGATTCGCCTTGCGTCCTCATAAGCCTCTTTGTGCACGGAAAGGGGTCAAGCTTCTGCCAGTGTCCTGATTTTTTCCACGTCCAGCCCGGAAAGCGCGGCAACCTGTTCCACGGGAAAGCCGCTGTTGAGCATGTTTCGGACTATTTCTTCCTTGCCCTTGACTTCGCCTATCGCCATGCCCCTGACTTCACCTCTTGCTTCCCATATAGCTGTCAAACCTACTCCTTCCAGCACTTCGTCCAGTGTCGGTAACGCGGTTCTTCCCATTCGTAACGCCTCCTGTAAATTTTTCTCGTTTGCACGCATGACAATGTCCAAATAAGCCTTTGTCTGGACGCTTTTGCCAAACCGCCCTATTTCTTCCAGTATTCGCTGAAGCTGCGGCGCGCTAAGCCGGTTGTCCAGTTCTTTCAGCCAGATATTTTCCTCCGCAGAAAGCCGGCGGCTGTCTATTATCTGGATGGGAAGTATGTCCCCTCTTATACTATATATTCCAGGGCTCGTTTCTTCAACCGAAAAACCGCGCTTTTTTGTCAAATGCTGGATAAGTTTCTGGGGGTAGCGGGTTTCTATAAACGTCAGCGTGATGTCGCTGATGTCTACATCGTTGTTCAGCGATTGATACAGGCAGGCATACCCATAGACATGGTAAAAATCCTTGACGGTGACAGAAATGTCCGGGCTTTTATACTCCACTATGTTGATTTTGCGGAATTGGGCGGCGATGTTCTTCTTTATGGGTATGTCAGCGGTCTTCTTTATGATGATTACGTCGATTTTTAGGGGCTCGGTGGTGAGGGGGTGCTCGTATATGAACTGGAGGGCGTGGCGGTACTCGTTCAGTTCCAGCTGGATTGCTTCAAAAAAGGCCGGATGCCAGGAACGGCGGGCAGTCTGACGCTTTGTTTTTTTCGGATTTTTTTTTGGCTTCATATATATACAGTGTAGGCTTTTTTCGTCGGGATTGCCATCAACACCGATTCGATGGTATACTTATAAACCGAAGAGTAAACTGGAAAAGGGGTATCTATGGCCAGAAAAGGCAAAATTGTAATAGACAGGGAGATGTGCAAAGGGTGCTACTTGTGCCTTATCGCGTGCCCGGTGAAAGTGCTGGAAAAAGAGAGTCAGCTGAACTCGTCAGGTTCTTACCCTGTAAAGCCGATAGAGGGGAATGGCTCCTGTATCGCCTGTGGTAATTGTTATGAAGTATGCCCGGACGTGTGCATCCAGGTATTTGAGCTGACCGCATAGAGAAAAAGGAGGCATAATTGCAGACCGAAAAAGTATTGATGAGAGGCAATGACGCCATTGGCGAGGCCGCTATCCGGGCAGGTTGTTGGGCCTATTTTGGGTATCCCATTACCCCTCAAAACGAAATACCTGCCTACATGTCACGGCATATGCTCGATAAAGGGCGGGTTTTTATCCAGGCTGAAAGTGAAATCGGGGCGATGGTTATGGTGTACGGTGCTTCCTGCGCGGGGGCCCGTGCCATGACCAGTTCTTCCAGCCCCGGCATAAGCCTTAAACAGGAAGGGATTTCTTTTGCCGCCGGTGCGGATATACCCTGCGTTGTTGTCAATGTCTCGCGGGGCGGCCCGGGCCTGGGAAACATAGCCCCGGCCCAAAGCGATTATTTCCAGGCCACCCGCGGGGGCGGTCATGGGGACTACTACTGCATCGTCCTTGCGCCCAAAAGCGTCCAGGAATGTGCCGATCACACCTACCTCGCGTTTGACCTCGCGGATCAGTACCGCATACCCGTCATGGTTTTGGTGGACGGCATGATAGGCCAGATGATTGAAGGCCTGATTCTGCCCCCCGAACGGGCCATAAAGGATCTCCCAAAACGGCCCTGGGCTGTCGGGCACATGGCCAGCCGCACTGCCCATCACCTTTCTTCCATTGATTTGGCCCCGGAAAACCTGGAAAACATGTCCAGAGCCCGCTTTGATCGCTACGAAATCATCAAGAAAAACGAGGTTCGTGTTGAAGAATCAGGAATCGAGGGCGCGGACATAGTTCTGGTTGCCTACGGGACTTCGGCGCGGGTATGCCTTGGTGCCCAAAAGCTGGCGGAAAAGGCGGGCCTTAAAGTAGGGCTTTTCAGGCCCATCACTCTTTGGCCCTTCCCCTACGAAGCCCTGGGTAAAATTGCCAGAAACGGGAAGCCCCTTCTGGCGGTAGAAATGAGTATGGGCCAAATGGTAGAAGATGTGCGCCTTTCGGCCCTGGGCAATGCCCCGGTTCACCTTTTGGGCCGCCCGGGAGGGGTTATTCCCACCGAGGAAGAAGTCTTCAACGAAATCAAGAAGATACTGGGGAGGAGCTAAAATGGGCGAAAAACTACTATACAACCGTCCTGAAAGCCTTTGCGATGTGCAGACAAAATACTGCGCCGGCTGCGGTCATGGTGTGGTTCATCGGATTATTGCGGAAATCGTTGATGAAATGGGCTTGAGGGAAAAGTCAATTCTTGTAAACCCGGTAGGCTGCTCTGTTTGGGCGGACTTGTACTTTGATTTTGATTCCGTGCAGCCTCCCCACGGCAGAACCCCTGCGGCGGCTACCGGCATTAAACGCATACTGCCGGATCACCTGGTGCTTTGTTACCAAGGCGACGGGGATATGGCCGCTATCGGCACCGGCGAAATGATTCACGCGGCGAATCGGGGCGAGAAATTCACCACGATTTTTGTAAACAACGCCATTTACGGCATGACCGGCGGCCAAATGGCCCCCACAACCCTGCTTGGTCAAAGGGCCACAACCGCCCCCAACGGGCGAGACCCCGCGGAAGCCGGTATGGGCTTTCCCATCAGGGTTTCGGAGCTTCTTGCGACACTGGACGGAACCGTCTATATCGCCAGGGGTTCGGTACACAATGCCGCCTGCGCCCGCAAGACCAAGACGTATATACGAAAAGCTCTGGAACTGCAAATGAGCGGCGTCGGCTTTACCATGGTAGAAGTACTTGCCCAGTGCCCGACAAACTGGAGCATGAACGCCCTGGAATCCATAGACTGGCTTGAAAAGAACATGATCCCGGTTTTCCCGTTGGGAGAAGTCAAAAACACCAGCGGAGCCCAGGGCAAACCGGCGGCAAAAGCAGAGGGGGCAGCCTAATGACCGAAAAAAGCTTTTTTGCCGGTTTCGGCGGCCAGGGGATCATTTCCCTGGGACAAATTTGGGTGTATTTTGCCATGAAAGAAGGCAAAAATGTTACCTTCTTTCCTTTTTATGGCGCGGAAAAACGGGGCGGCATAGCCAGGGCAAGCGTTATCATCTCTGACGAGGAAATCGCCAGCCCCCTGGTTGTTACCCCGGATTCGGCGCTGGCAATGGACATGGACTCGCTCCCCCTTTGCGAAGGGATGCTCAAGCCGGGGGGCCTTCTGCTCGTCAATTCCACGCTGGTGAAAGAAACCCCCAAACGCACGGACATTAAAGTCGCCGCGGTGGAAGCCTCGGCCATTGCCGAAAAAATAGGCGATGTCCGCATAGCGAACATGGTTGCCCTGGGAGCCTTGGCCCGTCTTACCGGCGCTCTTACCCTCCCGGATATCGAAGACATACTGAAAAAGTTCTTCCCCGTGGATAAACATGGTTTTGTCCCCATGAACGCAGAGGCGATTCGGGCGGGTTTGAAGGCGGTCTAGTAATTGCGGCTGTAGCATAAGGAGGTGATATGCTGCAAAAAAAAGGCTCGTGCGCTGTAGTTTTTTTCATCGTTTCCCTCATCTCCGTCCCCGCTTTAACGGCGGCGGAAGATGAGTTTAGCGCCTCCACGTACCTTCAGTTGCAGCTTTCAAGTGATCCGGCGGCAAAACTTGTTTTAAGCCAGTTTTTTACCTTTCCCTTTCTTCAGGGTTCCGGCCCCTTGACCAGCGGAAACAATATCACCACGGTTTTGTCCGCCGAACTTTCCCCGGTTTCCATCAACGGCATAGGCGAACTCAACTGGACGCCGATAGCCTTTTTTGTGCTTTCAGGCGGAGGACTTGCGGGTTCCGGGTGGAATATGCCCCTTGGCTACGGAATCGGCATCAACAGGCCGGAAGGGGAAAGAGCCTCGCCGGACGACCCTCCCCGCGAGTCAAGAATCCACGGGCGTTCCTTTGACGGCCTTATCTGGAACGCCTGGGGAGCGGCAACCCTGCAATTCGACCTGGGGGCAGTCATCCCCGGCGACTGGAACCACGTCCTTT
>Ga0209755_10006191_pt1 | contig 13341 bp, 8 predicted proteins | sample TergutCo191P1_FD_187301 | JGI IMG/M metagenome (GOLD analysis project Ga0209755, IMG submission 187301) | Cornitermes sp. P1 segment gut microbial communities from Petit-Saut dam, French Guiana - Co191P1 (SPAdes) (version 2) | ecosystem: Host-associated > Arthropoda: Insects > Digestive system >... | reverse complement strand
CTTTAAAATGCAGTTTATTTCATAATTCTAACGTATTTGGTTCCTGTATTAATCACATTTTATATACAGGGTGTGCTAAAATTTAAAAAAAAAATAATTCCGGCGCGAAAAGGTTAACTTCATAGATTTAAGTTGAATTTATTTAAAATTTTTATTCCAAATTTAAAGCTATCCCATCGCAGGCTTAGACAGACCCTAGGGCTCCAGGAGGTTACGGCTCTCAGAATTTCTAGACAATCGGCGTATGATGTTGGCAAGGTTGCCAAAAACACGTACCGGCCGCCTTTACCCTTTCACGAGATACCCATGATACTCATTTCTGTCAGAATTTGAGTTGACCCAGGGCCAGTGGACGACTGGAAGGATTAAGTCGATGAAAATTCCATATGGCCCCACAGCGAAATCAAACCTCCTAACTTTCCGGGCAATGCCTCAACCTACTGCGTCACAGCGTAACCCCAAAATATGTATTATACCCCAGCAAATTATAATATTTAAAAATATAAAGTATTTATTAATACAAATCAAACCTCGAGATGTCTCGTGCTTTTAATATAAAATATTTATATGTCTACAATGTCTAATAAGATTTAAAAATCATGATGAATTACAGTTCGGGACTCAGCTTCGCAGTTCTAGAGTGTGTGAAGAAAAGGACAGGAAAGAGAGGAGTACAGCTATGTTTCACTCTCCAGGAAATATATACGTCTGTCTACGCAAACAATGAAACCCTTAATCTTATATGATTCGAAAGCAGTTCAGTTTACAACCGCATAGACAATAACAACCACTTGACCTATAAAATTGCCATCCATTTCTCCGGCTCTTCAGAACTGTTCTCTGCTTCCTGCATTGCACTCTGTACTATCACGAACAATGCATTTTCGTGTAATGCGAGATTTTGTGTTACTCTTAGCTCTTTCGACTGTGGTTCGTTTTCTGTAATGTAAAGCCGTATCCCTGAACTAATTGGATCCTACTGAACAATCCACACTGCATCACAGACCACAGAACACGAATCCTGTTTTTATCTGATACAAAAGTACTGCTGTACAAGCTATAAAGTCATAATGCGAAGAAATATCTCTCTACTCCTTATGACCTCCGCACTAAAAGGACATGCGTGGTCAAATTCAAGTCGCAGCCGATACAACCCCAGAGAAACTGTCACCGGTACTATTGAATGGAGGGATTGGTCAGTTCAAAATCTCTCTGGACAGTTTGGGAAAAATAGAATCTCTACCTGAAATATAGCTGGTATTTCTCATATGCCAACCAAGTCACTATACTGATTTCTCTATCCCAAATGATAACATTTCCACGTAATTACAAAAAGTTTTCTTCCGTCAGATGAAAAATAATTTTACAGGGTCCTACAAAATAACACAAACGATTCGGTCGCAAATATTTTAACAGTCTATAAATTTTTCCTTAATGAAAGCTACGAATTTCTCAAAGAAAATGTCCGGATCCTAGAACAAGTGGAGCTTGTGCCATACGATGGCTATACAGCTATGATTAGTTGTACAAAACTGAAGATACAGAAAATTCATCAGGCATGTCGTGGCAGGATGATTGTACAAAGTTTCATTAACATCTGCTAATTAGTTCGAACGTTGCCATATGTGTTTACACACAAAAACATAATGTCAAAAGCCAATTTTTCTCACAGAAATAACAGTAAGGTTTGGCAAACCAAAGAACCCACTGTATTTTTCGGTTTAGAAACAAATACATCCACCACAGTTCCAGTGTAAAACATTGATCTAAAAATTTGCACTGCTTCTCTTGTTCCGTTACCACTGTCACGATGCTGAACTAAAGTTATCAGTCATCTGTAAATTTAAGCTGTGTTATACACGCCATCATATCATGATGTGCATTCTTAGGGCAAAGTGCTGAGTCAGTGCAAATCTGAGTGTTTTCACTTCACTTTTTCTCAAACGCTGGACATAATGTGCTTTTACCATGTTTCGGTGGAACATGCTGCCTCCATTTTCATGGTGACATCATTTGCTTCAGGTGGATGTAGAAGCATGCACATGTTAACTTCTTTCAATGAACCTGCAGACCGGTATATTTGAGAGATGCCTGACCTTTATTTGCGGGTTGATTCGGCGTGTTCAGGTGTTTTTAAATACATTCAGAATCCGACGGCTTCGCCCTTAAACATGCCTAATTAAGGCATTAAGACTACTGTAAGTTACCTACATAGTTTATTTAGATACATACGTACCCGTATATATAAACATTACGATTCTCAAAATAAACAACGATTGCTTCCTTACACTTATTGTCCATTTAACGAAAGTATATTGTGTTCTCTGTGAGGTTGGAACGGGATTTTTTTGTGTACGTGCTCGCACATTCTTTTCAAACTTAAAACGTCAATAAGAGCATGTGTTTCTAATTTCGACAATACACTTCAAAAATGTACCTGCGACAGCTCATCCAGAGTAGTGCTAGGCAGCGATTTGGATGACCGAAGAATCGGTGTTCAATTCCCTTCAAGCGCAAGACAGTATATCCTATACAAATCGTCAAGAGGGCCTCTGGAGTCCACTAAACTTTCTTTCCAAAGTACACCGAAAGTTAAATCCCCGTAGATAAACCGGCCGTGGGCGTGAAGCTCACCATTTGGCCTCATGGAGTGTTGATGTTAGGAATCCGTGAATCTATACCTCCAATCCTACATATATGTTAATAGCGAGGTGCTTAGTTAGTACCAGGGACAAATTTACCTTGAGTTCTAAAATTTGTAACACATGTAGCCTAACGTTGATCAGCGAGAATTAAAAGCCACAGCACTCAGCACTTATGGTGAATTTATTACAAACGCAAAAGCATGCAATCTGATGGAAACACCAAAAAAAATACCAAGAATTGTGACTTGCAGTGCACACCTGCAAGTGAGGTACAAAAATACGCTGATACAACATACATAAAATAGCGTTTGGCATCCTTCATTCTTAAACTGCGTAAAGTAAATGTCTCTGATGTGACGCTGAGATCATTGTTGTCGTCATTGTTGTAGAGAATTGGACACGGATCCCGAAGTTTCGTTACGGTACCCATGGTGAAAAATTAGTTTCGCTCCCAGGCGATCCGCACTTTGAATTGTAACTCACAGACAAAGAAGTGTCCTTCTTTTCATAACAATGTTGTGGCAGGCCCTCCCTTGACAGATCGGCAATGACAATAGGACAAACTTGTTTCTTCTTAGAGGGCATGTATTGGTTCTTTCTTAGAATGCAGAACATACATTGCGGAAGGTATTATAACTCTCAATAACACAACAGAAAATAAGGAAGATATTCCTAAGCAAAAACACGTTAAAGGAAACCTCGTCTCTACGTTTAAGGAGATTTGGAGGTAATGCTCCTACCGAAACATGGACCTTGAAAATAGATAAATATTAGTAATCATGTTGCAACTCCAACTATTTAGTAAATACAAAAGAAATCGTAATATTTGACGTCCAACATTTCTGTTATATGACTGCTTGTAGAGTACAATACAGTGGAACCCAGTTATAACGACATCGTTTTACGTGACATCTTGCCCATAGAATCAGATATTCTGTTGTATCAATTAATTCGCCACTCTTAACCATAGCATTATACTCCTCCGTTATAACGACACTCGTTTTTAAAGACACAAAATATTCAGTCTCTATCAAGACGTTATAACCGAATTCGACTGAATATGTAGCGATACTTCATATAGACCTACCAATGATATATAGTACACAGCATTTTGCTTAACGCTTATAAATTTAAAACCACAGAAAGCTTGAGAATTCATCAGGACCGGAGTGGTAACCCCAAGTCCCACACCTACGTTCCTCATTTCCACTTCCAGCAGCAATTAGCACATATCCGTAACGTCATTAACTTCCCCACATACCTGCCACATACTCTTTCCATCTACAAAAAACTGTTATTGGAAATCAGATTTTTTCAAACGCACATTTTCCGGAAAAAAAACATTTTCTCTATTGAGAGTCAGGGGAAAGCACATACAGACAAACGCTCATTTTCCGGCAGGAACATTTTCTCTATTGACAGTCTGGGGAAAGCACATAAAGTCAAACACGCATTTTCCGACAAAAAAGTTTTCTCTATTGACAGTAGAACTGTCCATAGAGATACGGCCTTGAGAAAAAAAAATACGCATACAACATTTAAATAAAATTAACATAAGCTTAATTTAACGAATGTACGCGGCTGAAACGGTAAAACCAGCGTATACGGAACAACAAGAAACAGATTTTTTAACGTTGCAAGCAGCTTTCTTTCAAAACAGGTACTTTAAATTTATATTCTCGGCATTTCAGATCCTGGGGACTGTAAAATCTCTCCGTTAAATACGGGTTGTCCTTATGCCAACTCTCCGCTTAAAATAGGTTTTACTCTTCTACGGCCGCGGGTCTTGTTTATTCGGCATACAATGCAGGAACCACACAAAGAAATGTCGTTCCGTATACTGATAACAGCCCTGACTGTCGTGCTCAGATTCAGGTTAATGTAGGGGTTTCTGTGGCGTATACAAAGACGCAAGTAACTTCGGTGTTCATCACAGTAGTCTAGGAGCAAATGAATGTGTTTGATCTCATGCGGTTCTTTTGTTAGGAATCTAAGTTGAAATCCTGTTTACTGTAAGATTTACGACACGCGGTAGAGTAGCGCAATACACAATTACCTGTTCCCTTCTGGGAAAAGAAACAAAGTAAAAAACGATAAAAGAAATGAAAAATAAAAAATAAAACATTCCGAATGTTAAGTTTATGTCTTTCATCTTCTACTTGACATGCAGACTCTCGACCGAAAGATACCGTCAAACAACTGGCCCTCTTTCTTCGTATGGTAAAGGTCCCAGGATCAAATCCCAGTCCGAGGATCCACTAATTTGACCAAACGTTTACGTGTATGCTGTAGTAAACACAGGCAAACCAACACCACATACTATAACATAGTTTTTATATGTTCCATATCCGTGCATTAAAGAATATTTATACAATATAACAAATCAACACGTGCATATCAATATTTTATCATATATGAATATTCACCGACATGTTTCGGTCGATTCTGCGACCATCATCAGGGTGTCACAGAAGAATAAAAACAATGTATAAATAAATTAACAAAACGTGTAAGTAAAACAACCCGATATTATGGTTAATATCTTAAGCGCTCGTTATGGTTATAAAATGTCAAAATTATGATACAGTTAAAAACTGACAAAATTGGGCACGTCTACCTTGCTTATTATTTGTACATACCTGATGCACAACCTGTGTACCGAAGAGAACATCGCTTAAGACTAGTCTTAAGCGATCTCCAATAAGGGTTGTATTTGTATTTATTTAAAAAACACTGGTGTAACTAATATTCGTTTCTGCTTAGAAATTTCGTGCCCCCTTCACAACAAAAGGCTCGGTCATCTTCTTCCGAAATAGAGATTTCAAAGATGTGGGAATTTTCGAAAACAATGCCATAAAATTTATGGTTGAACTGCATATGTCCACCACAAGAAGGACAAATCATAAATACTTGTCCATAAATAAAATTATTTTGATTCTCACTCTAAGTTAAAGGAAAATATTTTGATTAATAGTGGTACTTTAAGTACTAAAAGTGGATGTAAATAGAAATATAGAAGTCTGTAAATTCTCCGTTCTTTTAACCGTGTACAGCACAGTCAATGCTACTTGTACCAAGCATTTAACGCTTTAGATTCTATGCGTTTTTCCCCATACAATGGATTCGCAGGTTTCTAGTACTCCTCACAAAATCGTTTATTTTGCTAGACAACACAAAAATATACTGAATTTTATGATGTAGACAGCCTGTTTAAACCCTCAGAAGAAATGGATCTTCACATAGTGTTTACTCTGCGGTGGAACTGAATCATCACACATTATTCGCATGAAAGTTATTCTTCACGAGATTAAATAAAGACTTTTATCAATCAACGTCAACGTAACACACTCTACAGTAGTCCTAAGCATTCTTAAACGTATTAGTATGTGGAAATTGACATTCAGCTTGACGGTTCCATAGATTTTCTCTCGGAGAAATATCCAACGTCTCCGTGCGGCCCGATAGGCTCCAGAATTCATATGAAAATTTCGAAATTCCGAATGTGAGCCACGTTATTGACTGAGTTACTACGCCTGTACATAGTCATAAAATAGCACACGCAGTGTCCTTAAGATGAGAGTCTCAGGGCCTTCTATGGAATTCGAAACTTCATTTGTTGAAGGAAGCTCAGCTTTATCATCTTACCCTCGACGTCTGTATCTTTAATAACAATTTTCTTACCATTTTCCCTTCTTCCCTTAGCTTTTCTAGTAACTTTTCCCTTCAAGTTTTATGACTAAACGTTTTTAAATTTTCTGCTCACCAGGAAGGAATAAATTTCATATTATGGTTAATATACTGTTTTCTGTAACACGAGTATCAAATACCCAACTCCTCATTTTATTTTACTTGGTCCTTTTACTAATGTTCACATAATTATGAAATGTTAACCGATGTAGAATTGAAAATCTTCTATTTCAAAGAATTAAAAATGCGTTTCATCACAAGCCTTAATACTCAAAATATTTACCATCACTGGGTATTACAGTACGTCAGTAAAGAGATGACAACGAAATAAAGTTTCAAGTTCCGTATTTATTACATATCTCAATACTGTGGTCAAAAGCACGAAACATTCTTAATATTGTGCTTACTTTATTAAATAAGCGAGATGCGAATGGCTTCAATTGCAAAATTATTCTTTTGGGCGGCGGACGGTTTTAAGCCTAGAGTCATGGCATTGCGCATTTTTCCGTGTAGATTTAATGTTTACTAACTTACGGAACCCAATACTTTTGCACAAATTAGTGCACTAATCATCCTGTGATTGGACAGCGCTCTTTCTGTCACACTTGTTAACATTTCTTCAAATACAACCTCCTCAATTCTATTGCTGTTTATAGCACATATTTCTTTAAAATTGGCCGATTCCTTACTAAAGTAGAAGAAGTGATGGGAAAAAGATTTCAAGTTACTTTTCGGAACTTAAGTTTGCTCTAACTGAAGTCCTTTGGTATGACGTTAACAGCAACTTTTAATCAGCCTAGCGAAGTTCGTCAGGAATATTCATCCTTTACCGTACTCACGTAACTGCCTCCTCATACCAAACCCCTATATTTGGCCTTCCTTCTCCTCCAGCCACTACTACCGCGGCTGATGCTATTCTTCAAGGAGTGCGCTGGAACTTTCCAAATCGCGTCTTCCACCCGGTTGCGCGCCTTAATAGAAGCCTCTCGTCTGATAATGAAGAAGACGCGGGGAATGTTTAGGCTGTTCTGTGTGGAGAAGGGGAGCAACCAGCCAGCAGACAGGAGAGCAACTGCAGGCAAAGATTAGACCAAAGGCTTTTGGGCTCGTTCCCTCATTCTTACTAAACCATCATCTAAGACTCTCATTTCCGGAATCAGAATGAAAAATGTCGACCGAAGTACTAAGAGTTATTTATTTTAAAAACAAATTTAAACCTGTTTCATTCTTCAAGTTACTATCTTTAAAAGTTTATCACATTCATGAAGCCCTTCAAGCCCCTCTTTTAGCACAGTTACCCAAAATGTTTTAGGTATATTTTCGATCCTGAATAACCATAAATAAAACGAGAAGAATGAGATGGGCTGGGCATTTGGCGCGTATGGGTGAATAGAGGGGGATGTGGAGTTTCTTGCTGGGGAAACCGGAGGGAAAGAGACCAGTGGGGAGACCTAGTCGTAGATGGGTGGATAATATTAGGATGAATCTGCAGGAGGTGGGATATGCGTATATGGACTGGAGTGGGCTGGCCCATGATAGAGACAAGTGGAGGACGTTTATGAGTGCGGTAATGAACCTTCGGGTTCCGTGAAATGCTGGGAATTTCTTGACTAGATGCAAACCAGTTAGCTTCTCAAGAAGGACTCTGCATCATGGAGTATGTAAAAATAACCATAAACTTTACTGTCCATGTGGATTACATTACAAGAAATAAAAACTGGGGAAGTCCACAACAAATTACAACCTTACAAAACAGCTTAGACATTGTATATTTTAAAACTATTGTGCTGACACGTCACAAATTAACTTTGGCAATTGCAAGGAAACAAAAGATTTTACACGTTAAAAAATAAAAAAATATATTTAGAGTTGGAGGAACAATGCTGCTGTCTTAATATACGCTTAACAACAGGCGATGAACGTATAAGGTATTACTGTGGTGCGTTAGCGTAGAATTTATTACTGTGGAAACACAATAACGCAACCCGTTTGTAATGTTGACATTCATAAGTCGCTCTCAACAATATCGTAAATATTTAAAGCGTTGCCCTGGAAGCACAGTATTACCTTCCCTGCACTGCTGTACTATATATGTCGCTGCCAACAATATAAAACACACGTAGATCTCCAATGAAGAATCCCAGTTATTTTCGGCCGATTTTTAAAAAAGTTTGAAGTTCTTCGACACATCTCCATAAAATTGCCCAATATCAAATTTCACAAAAATCCATCCTGTGGGATCTGAGTTGATAGTTGGGGGCATAAGGATCGACAGACGGACATGATGAAGCTATTGTGGCTCTTCGCTATTTACGCGAACGCCCCTGAAAATTAAGTAAAGGAATTGCAAGAGTAATATTACTGTGATCAGTTATTGGTTAATTATTCACAAATATGCAACATTTCAATTAATTTTAGAATAATTTCATTAGAATACTATAGGGTTCGAAATACACATACACCGCAGCACAGTAGCAAATAACAAATCTGAAGGCTGAAAATACTATCGCAGGCTACATGCTACTTTGCGCATGACCCAGTCAGCCGAATTTCCTTTCAAAGAGTCCCAGATTTTGAGTCTTTCACAAACGATGCATTTTATGTGCCAGATATTCAGTACTGCATAACAGAGAGTGGCACATATGCTAAAAGGAAGAAATACTTCAATAAACTAATAAAAACATATGAGCCACTGAAAACTATTTGAAAATCTGCAGCAGTAGTGCACAGTATAACGCTATTCCTCCGAGGCTGGTAAATGGGATAATGTGAGGTGGGAACACCAACTGCGCAACTGCGAATATGACTTACATGCCTTTAGATCTATTACTGTGTATCTGAGCACTGTTCTAGTTTAACTGCTCATTACACCCAAAGACAAGAGCAAGCACTCGTTTCGTCATGGCCCTAATGAAGTTAAAGGAGAAACTTTAGTTAATTAACTGCGCTATCATCAAGCACGACATAAAGAGTTATAGAGAAAATTAATTAACGAGCGCACTAAGTACACTTATGTCCTGCACTGAAAGTCTAAAGTATTCTAGCTCCCCTTTATACGTCATTATATAGGTACCAACATGTGTAAATTAAGCATGTTAATATAGGTTAACTGGCCGTGTTGGTACGGCTAGAGACGAGGGTCTTAAGTGTGTTTAATTTTGGCCCTTCGCATTTATCCCTATCGGGTGTTAAAGTTATTCCAACGTTTCGGTTTGCACTACAGCCACCATCTTCTGGGTGAGAGTCATAACCAACCAAACCAACCTATAAGTTAACGAAGTGTGGAGGGTTGCGTGAAGTGCTTGTCCGCTTCCCTAAGACGTTATGCAATTCATGTGTTTGAAATTCATTGTTGGGTCATTGCAAGTCAACCTTAAGTTATGACGGGATTTCTCATCTTACTCGCAGGTCTGGACGTGGTCGTAATTCCGCTAAAAATGGTAATGTTACTTTTTGGGCGGTGGAGTTTCACGTGGATTGATGTCTGGTGTTTGAACCCAGAGCGACTGGTTTCTCGTTGGCTGCAGGTTTCAGCAACCTGTTAGGGTCTTTGATTTTGGGGGAATGCGGGTAGTACAGCACGTTTGATACGTGATGCCACACGCGCAGAAACCAGATATGGTCTTTCAGCGAAACGGACGAGTCCATTTAAATTGGCGGGGGGATCAGTTCAGTCGACTACTGGCAGCCGAGATGTGAGCATCAGCGGTAGTAATGGTAGTATGCTGGATACACCGTGATCTGAGGTACAGTGCAAGACTACTGGCTACCCACTCCGCTCGCATGTTTCCCCTTCAGTTCCCCTACCGTGCGTCACCGTGTGCCATCACATTTCAACTTGACTCTACGTATTCTTTATTTATACCGTTACATTAGCCTTGCAATTGAGGAGAATCACGGCACATCTGTCAGGTTTGTCTAAAAAATGTCTGACAGTTTTTTGTGCCGACTTCACCGCCGTTTTACGGGCAGGAACGAATGATCTACGGATTTCACTCGCTTTTGGCTTAGGCCTCAGGCGGCTTCTTTCAACTGGCGACCCTACTGCCTTTCAAATGGCCGAAATAACGAATTCACCGCACCGGAGAACTTCCAATTTGAAACTCACGGCCAGTGACGAGATGTGGTTCGTGAAAAACTGAAGCCTCAAGTTTTCGTGTATTTGCTTGCAAGCAGCGTACTGAGGTGCTTTCATCGCAATGCAAAGACATTTGAATTGCTCCTCCGGTCTTCTGGGATGTTTTTCTGTGTGGCGAGCAATTAGCACATCCACATTTCTCATAAGAACGTAGGTGCTTCATCTTCAGGGCTGGTAAGTCCTAGGAGAACTCAGTTCCAATGGAAGAGTAGCTTCTCATATTAAGGACAGAATGTAGTATTCCTAGTCTCTGGGCTCGGATATTTATCGAGAGTAGCCCTAAAATACCGAGCGATATCTACGCATGGGATTTGCTATCCAAAGCTATACATGTCGAGACTTTTGGACACGTCTCGCAGACTTAACAAATGGCAATGAGATGTTCTTCGAGAGAACCGGTATGATATAAGGGCCTCGTAATATTAGTCACTCTTACAGGGTGGGGTCTGATGTTATCCAGGGGAAGAAGAAGCAGCGAGAGTTGGTAATTATCTGTGTCATTGTTGACAGACAGATTACACGGAGAAAAAGTACGAATCCCTAATGAACATTTACGAATGGCTACTCCGTAATCAATTGAGCGATTAAGTATGAACATTAAATTATTAATTCTACAATGACCTATTGATCCCCCGCCTTGGAATTTTATGCATAAATCTCCAAGGACCACATCCATCTGCAAGCTGTTCAAAATTCCTTATGTTTATCACCTTATCATCAAATTATGTTCGGGTAGCAAGAGGAACTCAACGCAATCACAAAATTCGAGTGTTGGTAACAAAGCACAAGCAGCAGACCGGTACAGAAAACACAGAAAACTAAACTTGGCTGCGGTCAAAATTAAAACCTTCGAGTGACTAAACTCCCCTTGATAACAAAGCTGCTTATGATAAGGTATTTTAGACTGTTTGGAATTGAAGGTGGAGTTAATTCGGTTCCGTAAACTCGACGAATATATGCCACTCAGCATGGCGTAACATTCCTGATGACACGAATCTTGAAGATGTAACTGTCACTGCAAAGCCTCGAGTGACAGAGACCCTGCGTATTTAGTACAGTGAAACGCCGCGTGACCTCTTGAGCGCCATAAACAGGGTTATTCAAAATGACTGTCGGTGTACAACTGTCCAGCGGCAATTCCGCACCAAATTCAGGAAACAGCCAACATCTAACAATTCCACTTGAAGGTGGAATGCACAGTTTCAAGTGACAGGGTGCCTGTGTATCCCGAAACTGAAGGTACGAATCAGAACCGCCACTGAAACCATCACCGCTGACATTGGAACGAACTCGATTATCGTGTTGATGTTTGTAGAATCACAAATGGTGCACATATAGGGCACCTGTAAGGTATGTAACAAAAACTTGGAGTGTTGTTCTATTAAATATAAAAAACACACATACTCCTATCTCAAGTGCATTGTGTATGACAAGTTGTTAAAACCACGACAATCATTTTGAATAACCCTGTGTATATTTGTTACTGGATTTTGAAAAAGACGGACAAATCTGAGAAAAAGCGGACAGGATGACTAAGACTCTAACGGTGCAGAACACGGTTGCGAAATCTGGTATGAGACCCATTTGAGAAGTTGCGGCTCAATTATAAAGTGACTTACACTTGAAATGTGATTGTGTGCACTTAGTGGTGTGAAATGGGAGTGGACGATATGTTTAAAAAGAAAGTTTTTTGAAAAGAGGAGAGTTTACTCTTTTCGGTTCTGATGAATGCACAGGCCGCTCGCAATTAATTTTGGGTCTCGTCCACCGTCAAATATTTTATAATACAAAAAGAACATTTTTAAACTCTGATTCAGTGATTCGTTAAAAAAAACATGAAGTCACTTACTCAGTCATGCTCTTTGGAACGAGCTTTTATCGAGATATTTAAACTATTTTAAAACATTTTTCGCCCACATATTCTTTATAACCTTTTCTAATTTTAGTATTCGTCAAAGTTCAAGATTCTTTAGTATCTTTCGACTCTTTTTCTCCGTAGGAGCCTTCCAAAAATTACGTCTCCGACACTTGTCAACTTCTTCCGCTATTTCCTCTGAATTTCCTTTCTTTCGCAAGATCTGGAGTTCTCAGAACGGCACTGACAAAGATTCAAACAGTCTATTCTAGTATGATACTCAGTGTTTATGCGTGTTTAAAGAAAAATAACTAATGCATATTATCACGTAGTTCCAAAGACCCAAATACAATATAAGGAAAATATTTGCTTTATTACTTACGATACAAAAAGTAGGGGAAAATATGACTTTTCTCATATGAGGAACGAACCCACAACATAGTTAATATTTCCGGCAAACTTATTCTCTCAGCTCGTGAAATTTTTTATGACCTAACCCATGTTAATACAGGTATCGAGGTTATATGGGATGTCTTAAAGAGCTTGGCTCTCTGGCTTTTGTTGTCTTCACTATGTTAAACGTAATTCCCCACGTACCAGCAAATGAGACCACAGTATATTCACACTAATGACACCAACGACGAGACATTGATTACAAAATGCATGTGACAGCTCCCATCATACGACTCATTGTGTGTGAAACTAGGCTGTTGCTAAGTTTAGTCATTGCAGCACAAAGGCAGAGTGTCTTAACACAGGGGTGCCCAGCATCTAAAGTTTCCAATGCCCAACAACTTTTTCGTAAAGGATTCTCTTTTAACATTTCAGCCATCCATTATTCTTGCAGCTGTTCAATAAATTCTCTACTTTAAAAAGCTTACAGGCACACGAATATAAGATATAATTTACTTCAAAGAAATACGCTCATCCCTTGCTTTTCGCGGAGTTTATGTTCCAAGCCCTTCTACGAAAAGAGAAAATTTGGGAATAATTGACCCCATCTCCCCCTCCCCACA
>Ga0209755_10006190_pt1 | contig 13342 bp, 16 predicted proteins | sample TergutCo191P1_FD_187301 | JGI IMG/M metagenome (GOLD analysis project Ga0209755, IMG submission 187301) | Cornitermes sp. P1 segment gut microbial communities from Petit-Saut dam, French Guiana - Co191P1 (SPAdes) (version 2) | ecosystem: Host-associated > Arthropoda: Insects > Digestive system... | reverse complement strand
AGGAGGATGCCACAGAGTTACGCCGGCTTCCTACGGACGATGTGGCCGCTTGGAGCGCTGCAATTTTACGTTTCCATGGAGTTTCAATCTTTACAAGTAGTAATCTGTGGTGAATGTTGCGTAGGTTTGAATGTTAGTCACCCTAACCTAAAAGTGATTTGTGATGCGCGGAAACTCTTATACCTATTCGCAATGTCAGTGCAGTTTGGCAAGTTGTGTTCATTGATTTTATTGGAACATTTTGGGGAAATTGTTCAGAAGGTTGGGAGTGATCTGTTTAAGTGTCAGGGAAAACCATTACATTTGATAGCGAGGAGCATAAAACTACCCCTTCGAAAGGTAACGAATCCGTAACTGCTGTTGATTAGTAGCGGTATTGTATGCTCGTATTTATTTATATTTTTTTTACGGAAGGTTGAGTAGATTGGAGGTTGTAATTGGCCTGAATGCCATCACGTTTGTGTGCAGGGTTAGTCTTCGCACATAGCTTGTATCGGACATAATCTGTCAAGCAGAGGACCAATTTATATAGTGTTCTTTTTGACATTTACAGACTAATATATTTAGAATTTTGTTTTTGAAGTCACGTTGTATTAATTTGTATGAGGTAATTAAACAACAAAATAATAATTACGGTTGTTAGAGATTTTATTTGCAATGTTGAGTGCTTGTACAACAGACGTGAAGCATGACCATGTGGACGAAAACAGTTCTGCCGCTAAAGCCATCGGCTTGTATCGTTGCTACATAGTGTGGCACTCTGATGCTGTAATTTATCAGTTGAGCTGTGCCCCGCATGATCCGTTCAATGGCATTGTTATACAAATAGCACTGTCACTCGTACAATTTTTGTAACTAGATTTTGCATGCAGTACAATTTTTGCAAAGGTAGTTCATGCGAACCCCTACAATTATAAACAACATTAAAGTTAAGGTATGCGCTCTTCTGGGATATTATACGGTGTATAATGGTAATTTCTTACCGACGTTTCGCGACAACCCTTCGGTCTCATCTTCAAGGGTAAAGGTATCGAAGAAGGTTGTCCCGAAACGTCGGCAAGGAATTACCACTATACACTGCTTAATAACCCAGAAGAGCGCATATCTTATCGGCTTCGCGGCGGAATATTGAAATCACACATAAATTAAAGTTAACTTTTTGGGTGTACTACCTGATTTGGACAGTCATGTTTGAAGCATGGAAAATATATATTATTAAATCTGTGGTCTTATTCCATAGGTGAAACAGGCACTACGAGTTATGATTCAGTATGGATTTGTGATGTATGATGTGGGGCAGTTCCCTGACAAAGCAGAGTATACATTGTTGGCTGATAAAATTATTCTTCTACTTCGGTATCCAAGGTAGGTATTAGGTCAAACAAATTGACTTTGTTAAGTGTCTTGTCATTTTTATTCTGTATATGAGTAGTAGGCGTCATCATCATCATCATCTGTCTATCATGTTGCTGGGCCATTTTTTGATGCATCCAGAAGGCTCTTCATTGTTCTCCCCTGGTTCATTCTGCCTTTTTGTCTGTAGTTTTTTTTACTATCCTTGGTCATCTGTTACGAGGCATTCTGTTTATATGTTGTATCCAGTTTCTTCTGTAGTCCTGTGTTTTGTCCAGAACTGGGGTTATGTTTAATTACTTTGCAATTTCTGTGTTTGTTTTACATTCTTTCCAAGTGTATCCTACTGATTTTTAAATATATTTAATCTTTGCTCCTGTTCTTCTTGCGTCTCTTGGTTTAACTGTCTAGTTTTCACTAGCATATAATGAAGCTGGATGGGCTAGTGTATTGTACAATTTTATTCTTGTTTTCTTTAAAGTTTTCTGTGGTCTAAACATATTGTTTATAATGCCTGTTATTTTTGAATAGTTATCAAGTTCATTATCAGAGTTCAATTCTTTTTCCTTAGACATTAAATTTCCTAAGTAGTTAAAGGAATTTACTTGTTCTGTAATTTTGTTACCCATTATAGTTTTCCTTCTAACTGGATCTCATCCTTTAAATATCATCAGTTTTGTTTTCTGTAAAGATTTAGTAATCCAGGTTTTGTTATTATTTGATTTCATTTATATGCAGATTTCTGTAAGTTATCTTCTGTGTTGGAAATTATAACTTGGTCGTTGTCAAATAACAGTTGCTGGTTTTTTGAAAGTGTAAATCCTTTTTAGATCTTCTTTCTGCCATTTAGTTATAGTTTCATCTCAGTATATATTAAACAGTGTAGGCAAGAGAGGGCAACCTTGGTATACACCTTTATGAATTTAATCCAGTTTTGATAGTTTGGAGTTAAATTTGTGTGCATGTCCACTATTGTTTTTAATAATGTGTCTGGAATATTTCTAGATTTTAAAATATCAAATAATGTCTGTGTTTGCATACTATTGAAAGTTTTTTCATAATATATAAGCAACAAATGGGTATTAGTGAAAATAGTAATTTATGATATGTTTATAGATATTTGTTACTGATGAAAACACAATATGGTGATGAGGCAGAAATGCTGGTAGAAGAAATTCTCAGACAAGGCCAAGATACAGCCTCATCTGTTATCATTAGGGCTGCAACAAGATTGAAAGAAACTCTTAAGGGTAATGCATCTTGCTTTTTTTTTTAAAATGAAGCTTTATTGCAGAGCTGATATAACACTGTTGATTGGGCTGATGCTTGTCATATAGAAATGAATGTAATGTGAGATAAATAGTAGGAAACCTCACTAGTATGTTCACCTTAGCCTACATCATACCCTTACCAAGAAACACTGTCCACTGGCATTGCTTTGTGGAGACCCCATGCTCTGAAGTGGAGTAACAGAAAATTGACTGATGTATCTTTTACAAACACATTTCTGACTGGATGTTTTTTGTTGTGAGGTATTACAGTGGAGAGTGGTTCTAACACCATTGGACCAGCTAGCTAAACTTAGTTGTTGGATGGGAGGACTAGCTCCTTTGAATGGATCCAACATAATGAGAGCCATTTCACACTTCACCACCTGGTGATGGTGAAGAATCCATTCTATGAAAAAATATGGGTGATAAAACCAGAAACAATGAACAAATTTTTAGAATACTGGCCATGTTTATTGCTGTGTACAACCACAAGAAATTTTTAAGGGTCATTGTAAAAAACAGTACATAGGAATACGGCAGAAAAATACATACTGAAAGTCAAAGTATGCACATGTTTGTGTTTCTCACATTGAAATGTTTAGTGTCTTTAAAGGAAATATGAAAATGTAACAACTTTGTTTTGGGATTGTTACAGATTTGGTTTATTTAAAAGCAGTATAAATTGTGGAAATTCAGTCAGTAATGATAAGTCACACAGTAATGGTGTGATGTTTATCTTCAGAGGATCGTATTGTTCCATTATTTTACAGTGAAGGAAATATGCATGGCAACACTGCGCGATAAGTTTTCGCTTCTCATAAATAAACAGTTTCTGATGAGATGTCCTTCACCTGGAGGTGAAACAGGTGTCCCAATCTTGACCATAAAAGAAAAACTATTATACATTCCACCAGACCTCAACTTGAAAGGTCTTGCAAATAAAGCAGAAGGGAAACCAGGAGACCCAGGAGATGAAGGAATCTATTGGAGGGTCAATTTTGACAGATTCCATCAGGATTTCAGGTGAATTGTTTTTTATTTTTATTCACTGTTTCCAATAAATGCAGGTTGTGTTCTTTTATCATCTTGAATGTTGTAACACTAGAGTGCTCATGAATTCTTATTCAAGTACAACACTTTACTTAGTAAGAGTGATCAGCAGACATGGTATCAGGTCTTATGCAGTGGGCCCCTTTTACCGTAGAGACATGGTACAAGTTCAGATTATTGGTTAATCCTGACAAGACTGAGCTCGTCGCATTTATATGGATAAGGAAGCTCCCGGGTTTCTTTGAGCCACATTTCTTTGGGGTTACACTAATTCTCTCAAGGTCAGTCAAGTATTTAGGGGTTATGCTGGACTCTCGGTTGACCTGGAGAGAGCATGTGGATGTTAAGATGAGGAAGGTATACAATCTGTTGTTGGCCTGTAGGAGGGCATGTGGGGCAAGGTGGGGCCTGAGACCTAAGGTGGTTCACTGGCTCTATGTCACCATCATTCAGCCGTCCATCTCCTATGCGTCCTTAGTATGGTGGCCTGGCTGTCAGACGGCTAGTGCCAAGAAAAGACTAAACAGAATACAAAGATGTGCATGCTTAGGGATAACAGGAGCTATCGGTACCACTCCTACTGGTGCTATGAAGGCAATCACTGGCCTCCTTCCACTGGATCTAGTGATACAGTGTGAGGCGAGATCAGCGGTGCATTGCCTTTGGAGTCTGGGGTGTTGGTCTTACCTTCACCCCAATCAAGGACATAGCAGTATACTGCGCAGCTTCAGAAGTCTGATCCCTTATTTAAAATGGGAGTTGATGTTATGAGGCCAGTTTTTAATCTGGAACCAAAATATAGGGTTACTGTGTTAACTGGAGAGGAATGCACCAGAGGACCTGGGACACCTCTTGTGGTTAAAGGGCTCGTCTGGTTTATAGTTGGGTCCAGAACTGTGGAGGGGACTGGGGCTGGGGTCTGTGGCCAATCTGTAGGAAGAAGGCTGAGCATCTGTCTATGAAAGCATGCTACAGTCTTTCACGCTGAGGTTTATGCGATATTAGTGTGCGTTCATGAAATTGAAACTCAGGATAGGCCAGAGAAATATGTTAGTGTTTGCTCTGATAGCCAGGCAGCTCTGAGAGCACTTCAGGCTACTAAAACAATGTTGCCATTGGTACGACAGTGCCAGAAGATGCTGAATGATATCTCTACCTGGCACACTGTGGGACTGTGCTGGGTCCCTGGACATGCTGGGATATGAGGAATTGAAATCGCCGACAAGCTTGCAAGAGTTGGTTCTGTTCAAAGGTTTGTTGGACCTGAGCCTTTCTTGGGCATCTCTAGGCAGAACATAAGAAGAAAGATAAAATACTTAATGGAAAACCAACATTAGATATTGTGGCATAGTCCTTGTAGTACACACAGACAGGCTTGAGAATTAATTTCTGGCCCTAACCTGGCTACAAGGGCCTGATTTTTGTCCTTTAATAGGACACAATCCAGGGTTGTTATTGGTCCCCTTACTGGTCATAACACCTTGAGAAGACATTTATGTGTAATGGGGCTGAGTAATAACCCCACATGTAGGAATGTGGTACTGAGGAGGAAACCTCAGTCCACATTTTGTGTGAATGTGAGGCCTTGGCTTCACTCAGGCATACACATCTGGGTTCCTTCTTTTTGGACCCTGAGGATATCAGGAAGCTAAATACAGGGGACGTCTGGAACTTTGCTAAAGGAACAGACCTCCTTTAACCTAGTAATAGATCATGGGGCACAAGGGGCCTGTTTTAAGGCCTAGGTGCATCAGGCCCTGAAGGACTCAAGCCCAAATACCATTCATTCATTCAAGAGTGATCAGCAAAGCACTGTGATGTTTCAGTTAAACAGACTTCTGATGTGTTGAAAGTTTGCTGTACCTTGTACATTGTTACAAATAAGTGCTTGATGGTTTGGAAAACCTCGTTAATTCTTTAAGCACTTGTCTCATATTTACAAAGTCTTACATTAAAAAGTTTTAAAGAGAATATATTAGTTTAAAAAATATCTGTGTGATATTTTGAATATACACAATAACTGCTACCTTATCACTGAAGAAGTATAGTTTGTAAAAAAAATGATGCTTGTCTTGTATTTATGTCATTGATATGTAATTCATATCTTACTTGATATCTTGTATGATGAGTTATGTACAGTGAAATGAATAAAGTTTGTGCTGAATGTAGAACAGGATTTATATGTGAACATTCCATTCTTGAATATGACACCCTCTCACTGCATAACTGATTTGTGGAATTTTAAGGCAGTTTAATGACCTAAAAATGTTGATACCTGACTCTGGTGATGTGGCATCATATTCCAGAAGAAATTCATTCTGAGCTACACTGTTGCAAAAACTTGCAACTCTTACAGCTTTTGTATCTGGCCAGTATGAAATAAATTTAGTTTTGAAATTCAGGTAGTTGTTTTGAACATGAAATGCGTTTGATGTCAGGCAACCTGTTTTTTATGTGTGCCGTGCTAATATGTTATTTTAAAGGAAACTTCTAATTTTTTTTCATTCTACAGAGACCAGATCATGGTATCTGCCATTTCCCGACATTTGGATGAAAATGCTGCAGAGTTGTTGAGGCACCTTCTTAGGCAGATGTATCTGAGAACAGAAGCTTGGGCTGCCACTTCAAATCCTGTCCCATTTACAGAATTAAAGGAAGCAGTTCGCAAGCAGAATTCTCATCCTCTTTTAGGACAGTATATAGAACAATACTTGAAAATTATGGGTATGTAAATGTGTATATAGTTGCATCCTCCAGATTTGTATAGGTATACTGTGTACAAACATGCTGCACTAGGCACATAAATTTCTAGGCTTAAAATATTTTTAAATTGCAGGGTGCCATTTTGTTACTGGAATTAATGTAGGTATGAAGTTTACATGAGGCATGACCATCTTAATATGAAATGTCCATTTCAGAAGAGGATTCTAGTCAATTTATTAGCAGAGTTGGAGACAGTTCGGGAGGGCAGTATAGCATAAACATGAAGACAGCCTTCACTCAGCTTACGTGGGCAACACTTGAAAATATTGTAATGGAGAGGTTTGGCTCAAAAGCTGCAAGAATCTTCAGGTGTGTATTATTTTAGAGAGTTATGATTTCATTTTGTGGTACTTATTAATGTTCCAATAAGTATTGTAGATTATAATATCATATATTAAGTTTTATTTATTTATGGAGTATTTAACAATATAAGTAAAATACCTTATTTCTGACTGTGTAGGGTCAGCAGTGAGGTGAAATGATACACATCTGTTAATACTTTTGTTTCTTCTTAGGCTAGTAAGAGCAAAAGGGTTTGTAGATCAGGAGCAGATCCAGCAAGTGGCAATGATTCCTGCAAAGGAAGCTAAACTCCTGACATACAGATTATTAGAAGAAAATTTTCTGCAGATGCAAGAACTCCGAAAATCCTTAGCCAGCAACGTACCAAACAAGACATTCTTTCTTTTCCATATTGATTTAAATCAGGTATGTTTATGTATATCAGAGTTTAAAATTTTGTAGACATTGTAGTGTTCTCTTCATAGCTACAGTACAGGTATGTGGAATGAGTACTTTTTTATATAAAACCGAGATGATTTATGGCATACTGAAAGCAATTTATTTGTTCCCCTGCCATGATTAACATAAATTTACGCAGTGAGTTTCAAAGGCATCTGTTGTGTAAAGTGTACTGTTTATGGATTCAGATTTTATTACCCTATTTTCTTTCACAGTCTGGCCACTGTTTTCTGAATTTTTTATGTCAGTGTTATATACAAGGATTATTTCTCCGGAATATGCAATCTTCATAAAAATCAATACCTCTGTATTTGGAATGTTATTTGAAAATGATCCAGTTTGCTATGTGCATGTGCCTTGTGATATTTCAGTGGTTTCACATTTCACATGCACTGAATTTCTATTTTAAAGTGTTTATATTTCAGAATCTTCTTGGCTTCTTTCTTTATTATTGTTAGTATGTTGTTATTATGTCTTTTGTCACAGGCCTTTTCTTCCTGGTACTTCTCTCGAACCAACAATGATCCCCACTGCTCAGGCTTCAAGTTTCAGACTGCAGACTTCCAATATTATTTGTGATGTTCCTAGTATAGCTGTCTTTTGTAGTGAATCTATTGAATGTTTTCCTGGTGTGCTTTCCAAATACTTCTTTAAAACTTTTGTTACTATTCAGTGGCTCCAATTATTACTGGTATAATCAGACATTGCATATTCCATATTCGTTGTTTTTCTATACATAAACTCTTGTATTTTAGTTTCTTTTCTGCTTCCTTTTGCATGACATTTCTGTCCACATGTATTGCCACTACTACTAGTATAGATATTTTCTCTTTCTTGTTTTTAATTATTACAACTGGCCTATTTGCTGAACTTTTCTCTCTGTGTGTACTCGTAGGTTCCATAACACTGTAACATCTTCATTTTCACATTCTGTGTGTGTGTGTGTGTGTGTGTGTATGTGTGTGTTTTTGTGTACCATTTGTCTGCCATTTCAGTGCATTGTGCTATGCATATTCAATAAAGCAAATGTGCACAAACTTTATTGTTTCTTATTAAGTACTTATTCTTCACCAAAATGAGGCATCCTGAGGTTAGGTGGTCAATAGTTTCTTCGTGTTGTTTACCTAATCAGCAGTTACTGTCAGTTTCTTCCCTCCAACATTTTATTTTTGCAATAGTTTGTACTGATTGCTTGGTCTTGAGCTCCCACTACTGTACTCTCTGTTTCTTCCTTAATGTCTCCAAATTTTGGCCATCGATATGTCTGTTCATTATCCACCAGCTTTATGTCTATGTTACATGGGAAATGCCCATGTATCTTCTTCCCTCACCATCTTTCTTTTGTCTTCTCTGCTATTCTGTCCTTTATTTGTCTTGTTCCTCTTTGCAGTTACTCTCTGGAGGGATTGAGTTGTCCGTAAAATGGCTGAGCTGATGTTGTGTTGATGTATTCTAACAATTTGTGTTAGTGGCTTTCCCTTGTAATTTCTACTAAGTATGCTTCTTCTAACTGCATCAGGCCTTTTCCTCCCCGTTTTCTGGGAACACACCAGTGATCTATGTCTGCCTTTGGTTGATGCTGTCCATATGGGAATTGTTTTCCTTGTTTTCCTATCCAGTTTTTTCTGTTCTTTTTGGTACCAGTTAATAATTCCAAAATTGTATCAAAATATTGGTAGTGATAGTAATGAAATTGCTTGAATTTTATTCTTTGCACTGTATGCTGTGCCCAAAACAAAACTCATTCTCCTCAAGTATTCCTTCTTTAACTTTTCTTTCTCATTCATTTGCTCTATGTCATGGCTCTCTTGGGTCCAATTCCTTTAATGTCCTTCTGAAATGTGTTTCCTACATATGTTCTATTCTGGACCTTATCATTATTTCAACAAATTTTTGCACACTTTTCTCATCCAAAATTCCTATTTATGTCAATGCTAATTACTTTTACAATTTTTATTTCATTTTCCAAATTGTCCTTGTGTCTACCTAGCAGTTTCAGGTCATCCATATACAATAAGTAACTTGTTTTCCTTTCAGTTCAGTGTTCTTGATATCCACAATCATCTGTGTTCAGCTTGTGTGTTATTGGAATGAGTGCTATGTGAAAGAGTTATGGGCAAGAGAGTCACCCTTGAGTATTCCTCTTTGTTCCTGAATGGGTTGTGACCACATTAATTCCTTCTTTATTTTTAACTGAAGCATTATGCTTCATTTCTCCACAATGATAATGTGCAAAATCTGACAATTTTACTGTTCACTCCTACCAATTCAAGTGACTTTTCTAACCAGCTGTGTGGAACGGTGTCAAATGCTTTCTGGTAATCAATCCAGGCTATACTTAAATTCTCCCTTTTTTGTGTGAATATTTTGTGTGCTTCTTTTTTGTCCTCATATTTTTGTTCATTTTATTTTGTATTTCTGTTAATCATTTTGTTGTAAGCTGTCTTATTATCTCCTACTATTATTGGACATTTTTCTTCAAACCAACTATTTATTTGTGTTTTTATCTTAGTAATTAACCAACTTGATGCACAAAATTTTTGTTTTACAGTAAATTTATTTCATGTCTCTACATGTTTCAAGCACCATGTTCTCATCATCAGGAGGTCAAAATTGTATTATACAGCATCTGGTATCATCACACTTGTAGGTGGTCGTCCGGTGCACAGGTTGAGTTCTCTCAACCTGTGCACCGGACGGCGTATAGGTTTGATAATACCAGAGGCTGTATAATACAATTTTGACCTCCTGATGATGAGAACATGGTGCTCAAAACATGTAGAGGCATGAAATAAACTTACTGTAAAACAAAAATTTTGTGGATCAAGTTGGTTAATTACTAAGATAAATATACTGAGCTGCACGGTCAGCAAAACATCAAAATTGATTTATTTGTGGTCTTTCTTCTTTTCCTATTATTCTTCCAGCTGCTTCATTTATTCCTTTTTTGATTTTGTTCCATATTTCATTTATATCATCTGCTTCATCTGATTGAGTATTTTGTACATTAGCTATTACCTCCTTTATTGAATTCTTCTTTTTCCTCTTTCTTACATAGTTTACCGATATCCCATTTATGTATTTCACTTTTTTACCCTTCTCACTTCTCATAAATTTCACTCTAATTTTGGCCCTCACTAAAAAGTGTTGTGTTTCTGTTTCAGTACTCACACACTTCTCATATTACAAGCTTTGTACAGTGTTTTTATCTACCAATATATATGGTCTATCTGGTTACATATTTTGCTGCCAGGTGATCACCAGGTGACCTTGTGATTGTCCTTATCTTGGTACCATGCTCCTGTGTCAGCTAAGTCTTTACCCAGTACAAAATTTACCACTCGTTTTCCATTATCATTTGTATCGTTGTGAAGGCTGAATATAAATAGGACTTCTTCCAACTGCAGTGTTGAAGTCCTCTAGTTATGTTTTCATGTCATAATTGGAAACTGCATCATATACCTTCTTCAAAGAACTATAAAATTCTTCTTTGGCTACTTCATCTTTTTGTTCATTTGGGGCATGTGTTTGATATCACGCAAACTGTAATATTTAAATTTAACCTTAATTTTTCAAATTCTTTCATTGACAGGTTCAGAATCTAATAAATTATTCATAATTTGTCTACTTATATAAAATCCTGTTCCAATTTCATTTTTGTCACTTTTATGTCCACTATATAAAATCATACAATTCTTTTTATCACTGTTTCTTTCCCTGGCCATCTGCTTTCTTCCACAGCACATATGTCTGTGTTTTACTTACCCATTTCTTTCTCAAGTTCATTCATTGCTCCTACCCTGTACAATGTGCATACTTTCCAAGTTGCTGTTCTCATCTCATTAATCCTTTTCCATTGCCTAGATCGATTCCACTTAGTCTCTTCAGAGTCCACAATGTAAGTTTCCTAACAGTTTTTTACAGTGACAGGTTGTTGGCCTGTCACCTGACCACCAACCTGGAGGGCCAGTCCACCATATTTATAACCCCTGGGACAGGGTGGCCTAGCTATACACCCAGGTACTGGGTACCCATTTTGGTCGCCTTTTACAACTTGCGTGGGATGCAGTGGTGCTATTCTTTTCCCCCAATCACAACTCAGGGATTCGTGAAGGGTTACAAGTTAGTATTTTCACGTGATCCAGTTTCGAGAACACTCAGTTACTTCAAGGAAGAAACCGATTTTATTTTTTGAGTTGGGAAGTTGTGAAACTTTGAAAATCAGGTGTGCCTCTTTACAAATTTATTTACAGTTGAATTTTATAGGTAGCCCGAATGGTTCTTGAAATGTGCTACAAGGCCCTGTATAATGCTATGACACGCAGGGAACATGAGAGGTATGAGAACCGTAGGATGATTGAGAAACAACAGAGAATTGCATTAATCACACTGAACATGAAGGAACAGGGCGCAACTACTGAGCAGTTGTCAGAAGTAAGTAACATTTTCAGTGCATTTATATTCGTACCAAGTTTGTATTTTCAGATTACTTGTTAATGCAGTACAAGTCAGAGCACTTGGCTTTGTATTGATTCAAAGATGACAATTTGTGTTGTTGACTGTAAATTTTGCTGCGTATTTGTTTATATGTAGGCCTACATACTAATGAGCTTTGCATCCTGAGTCACCATGTTTCTGAAATGTGTAGAATTTGTAGCTTTTCAGTCTATTGATTTTTATTTGTATTTTATAGATAGAAGAAATGCTGACCCCACCAGAGCAGGCATTGCTTGAGAAAGTTCGAACAATGATCAACAGACTGAGTGAGGCAGAGCTTCAGTTAGATGAGACAGTATTTATTTTACAACTGTATCTAAGTTACCAGCTTTCATAACTGTACTGTGTATTTTCGTATGCAACTGAAACCAACACAGTGAAATATTAAAGCTTTTTATGTTGTGGTGACTAATTCTGTCTTGAAATTTATTTATTTATTTATTTATTTGTAGTTTATTTAACAACACTGACAGTAGCTCAGACTGTATAGTGTGCAATGAGAGTATTATCATCAATAACAAATTGGAAAGGGTGTGGAAGGAGCAGTTGTTGCTAATTTGAGATGCCTAACATTTGGTGTCTCAGCCAAGATTTGAAGTGAGCATTTCCCAAGTATAATTATCATTACTGCCTGAGCCAACTTGCTCAGTCTTTTGAATTTTATTTGATGTGATTGTGGGGTAATGGTTTCCTCCCCATCATTCTGCATGTTTCCATATCAGGGATGAAAGTGTTTTTTTGAAATGACCAGTAAAACAAGGGGTAGTCAGAGAGGCATCATACGTACATACATTGGCCCCAGTACCAGACTTGTTTGTGTAGTGTGACTCTTTGGTGACTCATTTTAGTACCTGGAGAAATAAATCAATAAAGGATGCACACATGCAGTTGTACAATAATTCAAACAATACAGATGTCATTATGTATAAACATGGAAATAACAAAATAATGTAAAGAAAATGGAGACTTGAATTACAGTGCTACTGCACTGTACTTAGCATGGGCTGTGGGTATAAATGTTAACAGATTCAGAAATATAATTTAGAAGAGTTTCGAATGAAACATTATTTCCCACTGTCTTGAGCTGTGCTGAGGAAGAAACAGATGTTACTGGGCCCAGATCAGAAGAGGTTTGACATAGAAATCTAGTAGTATACCAAGGATCAGGAAAGTTGGCTGAAAAAAGAATTACCCAAAACAGAATGATAAGCATAGGTTATCTTCACAAGTCCTGGGACAGGGCTGACATTTATACATACTTTCATCACATTTGTAGTGAAATCCCAATTATATAATTTTTAAAATAAAATACAAATCTATAGAAATAAATTACTATTAAATGTAGGTGTTGCTACATGTGTATCACCTGGTAATTTTCTGGCTTACCTACAAAGTGTATCACCATTGCCTTGTTTGTAATTGTCCAGACTGGCTCTGGGCCCACACATCTTTGAATCCAATATATTCTAATGGGAGTAAACAGGTCAAGGTGTGACAATGATTCATTCACTTCCATCTAGTTCCAAGGTTAATGAGTGGATTTATAAATCTGATGTGTGGTTGACCGTGCATCGTAATTCTGTATGGATAAGAAAAACCAACTAGATGTAACTTTTTGTATTCTTTATTTCTCTTCTAATAGTTGCTCAACATGTTTCGGGCAACCA
>Ga0209755_10006189_pt1 | contig 13344 bp, 12 predicted proteins | sample TergutCo191P1_FD_187301 | JGI IMG/M metagenome (GOLD analysis project Ga0209755, IMG submission 187301) | Cornitermes sp. P1 segment gut microbial communities from Petit-Saut dam, French Guiana - Co191P1 (SPAdes) (version 2) | ecosystem: Host-associated > Arthropoda: Insects > Digestive system... | reverse complement strand
CCCTCCCTACTCAACACACACACGAGATCTCGTACCCCCATCCAACCCCAACACCCCTCCACCATACACAAGACGCATGCCAAAGTATAGCTACTTACAAGTTTGTTGTCAATCTATCAACCTGAAGATGGCCATAAGAGCTGAAACATGTAGTTGATACCTATGTAATAACATATATCTAACCACCAGATAGTTGTGTTCGACAGTTGATTAATCCAATTATAGTTTACAAAGATACAACGGGGATGACGAACCATATGACTAGAGTGACTGTCTTATCCCAATATTAATACAGCCTCTGTGAAAATGTTTTTAGTCAGGTAATAGTTTTGTTTCTTTGCTCTGTAAAGCACTGCAATACAGCACTACAGTCAAATAATACTAAGTAAAGATGACTCTAAATCAATTTAAGGTACACAAGAGGAAAAAGGACAAATTTATCAAAATATAATACATAACCTAGCAACATATGTAGTCCTCAAATGCAGATGTCACATCTCCACTTTAAAAAGAAACATTTCACGGTCTTGAGCTTGACAACTCTTACGATACATTGTTCTACAGACCCACAATTTTTAAATTTATTATGATACTCTGTTGTACAATACTTTGTTAAGTTTTTCTTATTGTATAAATGAGTACCAATTTCTATGAAACTGGTGTTGCCATTTTCTGTTGTGTACACTAAAACCATAAAATTCAACAATCTATTTTGATTCCAAATCCAAACTTATTATTAGGTTCAATTACACAGTTCAAGACATTGCTTTAACTGTTGTTTTCAGAAACTGCAGCACATATCAAGATAGCAGGCACATTTTGAATTACTGCTTTCTCTCATGCAACCAAGTAAATATATTTATTACAATTCATACATAAAACATGGTTCACAAAATTCTCTGCTTCAAGGATAGGGTGATAACAGTTTACAGTCTCTTACTCTGGGAGCTGTGACATGTTATACATTTCTTCAGACACAAAGATATGTGTGGTGCGGGAGTGAAAAAATAATTACATAAGGACAAGTAAACTAAAGGCTAATTACTTGGCCTGTGTATTACAATCCTCAACCAACACGCAATGTACATGATTATAACCAGCAATAATCTTTCATCAGGAACAAAGAGATAAAAAATATCACACACATTTACAAATTCTGCTGCTAGACCATGCTTGCCAGGTGAATTCTGACTCCTTGAAGGAGACATAAGGACACTACAAACTGGACTTCTCCCTAAAGAAACATTTTGGAAAAAAAATCTTCAAAGATTTCCAAAAAATTGAGGTAGACAACAGAAATGCCCATATCTGAGAACCACTGCCATTACTGCAGAAAATGTATGAAAAGATACTAAACCTTCAAAGAAAACCATAAATCAAGACTTCTATGCATCTATTACAATACATGTTTGAACATTCAAAAGACTACAGACAAAACATCAACCTGGATTTGAACTGCAAATGCTGATACTTTTCCTTGTCACAAGCATCTTTTGCATCTTACGATAATATTGATACCACAGGAAGTCTGTGTTTTCTCTGTAATAAAATTAAGGTGTTACATTACACATTAAACTACAAGGCAAATCATGAAATTAGTTTACAACAGCATGTACAGAGCAGATAGAAGGACAGCTTAATCTGTGACACAAGCATGTATGTCAATTACCTTTCTTTACAACAAGTGTACTAGAAAACCTATAACTATCCATAGGATATATCCACCAGGGACCCCAGACATGATGAGCCAACTTATTATCCATGTGATGCTTTGGCAAACCTCTCTGACACATCCTTCCAATTAACAACATCAAAAATGGCTTTCACGTAATCAGGCCGCACATTCTTATACTGCAAATAGTAAGCATGTTCCCACACATCAATGCCGAAGAGAGGTACAAGACCTACAGAAAAAGAAAAACAAAAAATTAATGTTAAAAACACAGGCAGTAACATTAATGTCAGTACATTTCACATAAAATACAGCAAAATGCCCATCTTACATTCTTACTTTTGTATTTTACATGACTTTTACACACATTCTGTAAGCTCCTGGTTAATGCCTACTAAAACTCAAGGGTGGGAGAAATGAATGACACTCACTAACTGGTTAAAGGAATAAATACTAAAGATCATGTAACTTCCTCATGTTATCACCACAACATAAGACAAGGTCAGAATCTTTATTTTGAGTAGCAACCCCCAACCAACCTCTTACTGTTTCTAACTTACAATATATGCCACAGATTCACATTGGCAGCCAGTGGCCATTACACCACAGCCATCACTGAGTTGTGCATATAATATTTCACTGTGTTAACACCATAAGAAAGTTGTTTTCTATATATACATAACTGGGTATATACAAACATACCAAGGCATATTTACAGCGTTAGGCGTTCAAACATCCACAATTTAAATGACTTGCCAAAGCTCTGTTATAATACAACCCACACTTTTACACTGCATAATTTTCATTTTGAAGATTTTCAACTTCCCTTCAGTTTACATAAAATTGAGAAGGTACCCACAGAAGTGTAAAACAGGAGTTGCAGTGTATAAGTTTTTGTAATCACAAAGGAACATCAACAAACTGGTGTCAGTCACTTTTGACACAGTAGGTTTTCCATTCATTCTGTGTTGTAATTAAAATAATTCACACAGCATTCATATGGAGTCGAAAAAAATCAAATATTTGTTTTATCAACTTATGCTTCATACTGGTAATAAAGCAAAAGCTGCAACTTCTAGCACAGGACCATCTGATAAGCTCTATTCACCAGAAAATGATTACATGGCCCATCACATTACACTATTCTATCAACTTGCAGCAGTGCTGTCAATATGATGATTAAAACAATACAACATTGGTGTCTAATTGGTTCTCTAAACTATGTATATTAAATGGTTTAATTTGTCCAAAAAGGTACTACATACAGTAAGATACACATTAAGTATAATGTTCAAAGGTCCACAAAATTATATCTGGCAAACCTTTGGTTACGCAGGTGCCAGATATCACAACTTTCAAAGTAAGCAGATATGTATTCCTCAAGTTTTGTAAAATCTGTCAAAAATCCAAATCATTATAGCCTACATGTTTCTTTCTCTCAATGAAAATAAAGTTGATTTACCACCAAAAAAAAAAAAAAAACACACACACACACACACTCTAAACTGGACTTCATACAAAATGTGACCAAAACATCTCTGAAGATATTTTAACCTTTATTAGCTGCAATTTGCTTTGGTCCACAGCATACCTGGCAAAGAACTGCATTTTTTTATTTTTAATACCATTACTCGGTGAAAATATGGTCACCAGACTTACAGGAGTAGATTTAAAATCCACTATTACTGCATGTTACCCTGAAATTAAAACAAAGCTACTCACCTCATTACCAAGAGACTTAAAACCCTCATTCCCAAATGGTAAAAATTGGTATTTAATTTTCAAGCCCAATATACAGTTATGATATGAAATGCTAACCCATTACCTTTTCAATGAATGTGTAGGCAATCTACACAGACATTTTTCAAGAAACTAACCTGTTGTTGCTTCCAGTGGATCCTGATTAGCACAGGCTGCTAATTGAAGTTTCTTTGTCTGCTTGTTGTACCCAAGCCAACCCCAACCAGACCCCTGTATTCCAACAGATATGGCTGACAGCTGTGCTTTTAAGTTGTCCAGTGAACCGAAGTCTCTCTTAATAGCTTCTTCCAACTCACCTGCAAAGCAACAAATTCTGAAATTCACACAGCAATTATTGTCAACGTCACAGTCTACCGGGAAGTGACGTGCAGTTTGGCAGGCAGGTTCCTCCAAAATGTTGGTACTTGGTATGTACCTACCAAGCTACATAGCAACATTTCCCAGAAGGCTGACAACTTAATCACATGCGAAGAATGCATTAGAGTTTCCCTGCCACATTTGTCTTTTATAATGCCTTCTACAAATAAACCTCTCGGTTGTGTGAGATCTGGATCATTCTGTAAAGAGCTTTCAAATGTATACTTCAAGGCACAACAATATCTGCCAAACATTACTCCACATTATATCAGAAATAGCTGAGACTTCGCAAGTTACATGCAAAAGGATAAATCTTATTATGTACATATTGTGGTCTTCTGGGTTACAAGCCACCTACCAGACTACATTGTGTCTTATTTATAGTTTAATGACACTGTCAGAAGCACATACTGTATACCATCCAATGATAGTAAAAAATGAGTTGGAATGATAACAAAAGGAACCAGTGATGGCCAAATTTGAGATAATATCCTATAATCTGCCTGTAAGGACTGGAAAAAAATAAGAAAGCTTCAATTACAGCAGTCAGTCACCCAACCAATATTGAACTGTTACTAAATGAGACTATTTGCTTGATGCTGTATGAAGTCATAACCCAGACCACCACAATACACATCTTCACCAATGTGGACACCTAAATCCATTCAATGCTCAAAGAATGAGTACCATCCTCTCCATGGAAGGAAATAAAGGAGAAAAGAGCAATATTGACAAAATGACCTTCACAGACTTGGCCTGTATCTTATTTCACTACACTGTATGAATTACAAAGGTTACTAAGCATCAAATAAGAGAACAAGATGACTGAGTAGAGAGAACTTGGAAGGACCTTGGACTGCCTCATAGTTGTATGTTCGGATTCACCTATAGAAACTCTGAAAAATCACATACTCACTTCAGAATGGAAGTCAGGTATATAACCACTCTATACTCACCTGACTGGTATGTAAAATTAGACATAACACAATTTGAACACATAGTATTTCATTTTAATGTTTAGAATCAATTTACTGAGTCTTATGGTAATTCTGTTATGATCTTGACATCCTAAAATCAATGGTACTCCCATATCAACTTGACAAGTCAATATCCAAGAACTTACTGGTTGGTTTTCCTCCAGTGGGAGAGAGATTCTGCCAGAAGATTGTGTGGTTGACGTGACCTCCACCATTAAACTTCAGTGCAGGGCCCAGGCTGATGATTGTGCTTACACAGTCTGGAACAAATGCAACATTTCAAGGCAGCTAAACTTAGAACAGGTTACCAGTCTTTGGGGTCAGGTCCTACTTGGCACTACAAAATAAAAAAACCTGTTCACAGAATAATGGTCTGTCTGAATCATCTGCCCTTCCTGTTTTATACTTCATACATATAGTGTGTATGTATGTTGCGTGTTTGTGTACAAGCAATGCATACATACACACCAAACAGTTTAACATCATCACTGTCTAAAGTGTAACACCAAAATATAATTTACATACATTAAGTTTTGCCAGCATGTTCTATAATGGAATAGTGGACAGTCTGTTCAGGTCTTCAAATAAAACAAAACTGAAGCTCTACAGATACAATGTGCAAAAAATATATATGTACGTGCGTATGTATGTATGTGTATGTGTATCAGATTAATGGAGCAATATTATCACTCAAACTATCCAAAATAAAATCAGCACTTGCTATGGAAAAGATTATAAAAAATGTGTCTTATCTTCTTTGAACAAATGTATAACATAAGCAATAAAACTGGTATTCCCATGATGAGAACACAATTAAGTTGCAAGTACACAATACAGTTTTATGCAATTACACTGCCTCTACCTACATCAACAGGAAGACAGAAGAACTTTAAAGACATTATTCTCAGCTATGCATAAAACAGTTCTGCCAATATGTTTTACTCACGCAAATGATCCAGCAAATACAGACAACTGTATAAAACTGAGCCTCTTTTTTAAGAAATTCAAAGCAAAACACTATAACTATAGAGAGAAAAAGTATAGGTATGCGTGTGCAGGTATATATTGTTGCACTTTTACAAGAATGGTTAACACAGCTGATTAACATTTTTTTCACTAATGGAGAAGGGATTACAAATTAGCATGGAGTATCTAATTGCCAGATCAGTAAATGTCTCCATGGCTAAAAAAAGTGACATATAAGAAATTACATTCTACATTTCTGCTATAACAATGTGCCTATCTAAAAAACAAAAATGCTTTCCAATATTTAAAACACTAAGTTAATGAAATCCATCTTACTCTTTGCTTGTGCTTCATTTAACTTTTCCTCTGCAATATTTAGATTGTTCACATAAGCAGCATGATGTTTTGAGTGATGCAGCTTCATGATCTCAGCACTAATAATGGGTTCCAGAGCATTATAATCATATGGTAGATCAGGAAGTGTATGCTTCTGACGATGACCTCCACTACATAGAATTCTGGGATGTTCAAACCTACAAAGCATTTAAATCATACAACAAGAGGCAATATTTCTCAGAACCCTCTCCCTCCATAAGTAAAATACATATGACCACCTGACTGCTGTTACACCTATCAGGGGCACACACAGTGGGGGAATGGTGGGGAACTGGGTTGCAGCCCTCCTCCAAAAAAAAATAATAAAAAAAAACAGATTTTGTAGACAGGATGATATAAAATGTTCTACATGATTTGCCCTTCAGTCACAATCAGCCATTGAAATTGGCTGATGACTGTTACATTAGAATTTTGGTTAACAAAATAAAATATTTATGATGTCTTAAAGGAACTTCAAAAAACCAAGAAGATTAGACCTTGTATTTTAAATTAGGTAAGTTACAGAACAGGTATATATACATATATATACTTGTATGTACATAAATGCAGTTGCAAACAGTAGTATGTTATACTTATGATATGATTTATAACATAATTTTTAAAATCAATTATACATTACATACAGCCCCTGGGTGAGCTTGACCCCCATGAAAAAATATGGGTGCCCACCTAACACCTATCTGTCCTCATGTTATTTCATGAGTATGCATCAGGTTTTGCAATATATGTTCTGTAGAAAAATTTTTCTTCAATAGTTGTGCAGAAAAGAATAAAAGAGGTACAGAAAACTTGTGGCATACTTGAAAGCATTATCATGTTTGCCTGCAGTTAAAAATAATACTTCAAGCAACAATAATACATTCCTGCTGGTATTCAAACCAGGTATAATACAAGTCATATAAACTACAGGTTTTACAATATTTTGACCATCTGCAGTAGTTGAAAATGGCTTATATTTAGGTCAGTAACCTCAAAGAAAACACTCCATATTAGGTTGACAGTTTCAAATTAAAACACAAGTTCAGCAGCAGGTATATGTCACAACTATATCCTCGTAACGTTGTTCCATTCTACATAACATTACTCCAAATGTCAAAATACTTACTAAAAACCTCATGTATTGCAGCACTCCGTATTGTCACCAATGAGTGTGAGAAATCAAACTGATGAAATGTATAAAAACAACTAGAAATTGTAATTATACCAATGTAAACAAAAATCAAAAAGAAAAGTAATGACCATAAGGTGACTTCGAAGAAGCCCAAAACATTCTTTTTAAATTCGCAGATGAAAATTATCACTTCAAACACTGCAATTCTGACAGTTACTGCTCTCACCCTGTATGCAGTTGCGCTTGCCAATATCAAAGCACCACCCCTCTACCATGTTCAAAGTTGGCTAAACACTCAACCGCTGGGTTGCCACTGATTGTGATGAGGCAATGAAATATAGCTACATCAGGGGCCTCTCTCAAGTTCCAATACACTACACACTGTATGTTTAACAGTGAGCACAATGTGTGATGAACCAGGTTATATATCAACTGCTTATTTTTCTCCCATATTTTGCATACGCTGTCCTCGCAGTTGTAGTGGATCTCTGGTAAGACACCGTGTATTTACCTCAAATTAACATTCGAAAATTGTCTTCAAAACATGCAAGAAAACATAAAATGGTGGCGGTTATTGGGAAAAAATTTTCTTACGCTGTAACCATGCAAAGTCATTATGTATTCGTGTCTGCATTCCCAACAAGCGTTGGATGTGTATCGTGATGTGCTCTACATCCCTGGCTTAATACTGCCAAGAATCAACGAAATGAAATACTGTCTACCATCATCTACTCTACAGTATTTGTACCAAATGAAACCCCAAATGAGACATGAACAGAAATAAGTCTCAATCTATAGTTCTCCAAGTTTAAGCCCGGTTGTCACTTTTCGTCAAGTGCTCCCAAACAAAAGACGATGAATTAAATTCACCTGATAAGTGACACCAATCCTCGCCTGCAGACATTCATTGTGTGCAAAGCAATTATCGTATTATAATTCGAAGTCTTTTCCCCTGTAACCTACAACCCACATCCACAGCCACAGACGACCTCTACACGAAAACTTTCGTCAAAATAGACCACTCGGTGTGCCTACACATTGCCTAGTTGAAATTCATCCGTGGTTTCACAGGCAACCACGCCAACCATCTTTGCACATAGTCATCCGCTAATTGCGACCGATTTCTTATTTGTAGTGTTGTTTGGTTGTTTATTGGTAGCACTATACAAATCACAGATGACTCAAGGTGCAGACAACGGATGCACGAGTAGCAGACGAAATATAGACTGCAAGATCACGGTACACGGTTTTAAAAATATTTACTTTTTATGGACATGGAGATAAATCAAGACTAATGTAAAGTTTCTGCTGCTTGCTCCTTTTAAGAGAATAATGATGCCTAAAACTATTAATATTCTATTGTTTATAACTGGTAAGAAATATATAACTGTTAGGTTAGGTCAGCTAGTCAATATTATATTTCAAATTGTTTTGAGCTGGTCATTTCAGAATAATTATGATATCTAGACTGTTAGATTTGTTGTATTTAGTTTTTTAATTTACGTATTATGTAAAGCTAACTACCATTCACTAATGGTTTTCAGCAATACAGAATACGACTTCCAATGAATTATACAAGGAGGAAAAAATTGTTGGAGAAGAAATGATCGCACAAAATGATGACATTTCTAATGAAATAGATTCTCACATGCGGTCTGATGATATGGAAGTTGCATCTGTGAACAAATTTATTGATGAACTACATGTAAGCATTCTTTATTCTTTTAGACATACTTGATTTCAGAAGTAACAATGTCTAAACAGTGTATTGCAATCCCTCCTAGTTTTGCAGTTCTAACTACTTTAACAGGAATACACGGGTTTTCTGTATAGAAGGACTCTCAAAATGACATATCTATTGCAATGCTTACCAGCTTCTTGCCTGTTACCGGAGGACTGCCAGTCCAGTTCCATATTGAGTTTTGCCTGGGTAAAGCAAGTGGAAGACTTGATCAAATGTACTTGAAAATAATCATAACCTAAGGCCACATTTTATGTCTTTGTGTCAAGTATTCACTAAAGTGCATAATGTGTTTCAGTAACTTAAGAGCCCTTTATTATCCAAACAAGTATTTTATAAGTAAATATGCAAATGCAATCACAGTAGAGTCCTTTCATTTCTGCCTTCCATTTGCCCTATGTGTTAAGAGAATTCTCACCATATTGCATTGTGTTTGCCAACACAAACACATTAGCAGAAGCTTAAGTTATAGTTGCCACCATTCATAAAATTCAAAACAGAACATGTAATCCACTGACATTAGACTCTCAAGTTTCATGTTAGTGACAAAAGACTCATCACCATCGCCAACACAAATTATCTTAACCACAACCACCACACATGTTCCTGTCATGATTCTGTCCATTGTGTGCACATCAATACCTCCTGCATATTGCACTCCAGTAGACTAGCTGATGAATTGCTAGTCCATTGCTAGAACATGTCTGCATTTGTTCCTACAGAAGCAGTTTGAGGAAGAACAGCAAACCAAGATTGCTAAGGAAAGTTTAGAAGCCACTATTGGAGATGCTGGTACCCTTGGTGAGACTGACATACAGACCAATGCACATGGTGAAGCACAGCAGTCTGCAGTCGTCACTGTGCAACAGGAGAGTGGCAATTTCACAGCCAATGCTACTGGCTTGCCAGACAATTCAGCAAATTCAACATCCACCCTTATTTCCTGTACTACTGGACGAGAGGCAGTTGGGCAACCTGTAGAGGTGAGCTTTTGTTAATTTTATTACTTAAGATATGATAAAGGGACTGAGTTTCCTTGTTGTAAGATATTATAAAATACTTTGCATTATGTCTTTCAGATTTAATACTGAGGTATCATTGTCTTGCACCTGTATCGCCACCCTTCACATGTTCTCATTAGATAACACATGCACAATTCATCACTGAGTTGGCAGCAGAGCTGTAACAATTCCAATCACTGTATAATCATATAAATATGATGTCATGTAATACTAACATAACAATGAACTGTCAGTAAGAATGTGAAGTATGACTACCTAGAACAGTTACATTTCAGATACAAATGCTAAATTCCATTATTGCTGTAACTTTTTCTAGTAGCTTTTACTACTGTTTGGCAGTTTGCAAATTGTCTTCAGTGTGCAGCTTTCTTGGGCATTCCACTGACTCATGGCATCAGTAGATGAATTTAATGACAGGTAAAATTTCATGACCTTTGTAAAGGCTACAATTACCATCTACAAGCAATAAGAATTGTCTTTAGTTTCAGGTTCTGCGAAGAACATGCAATGACCATGCTCATATATTATTCAAAATTCAACAGATTAGTTACTGCATAACCCTATACATTAAATTTATTGAGATGACTGACAAGACAGTGTTTGTGAACTACTGTAGTTAATGGCATACTGCCTCCTGCCCCTTAAATCAGGCCATTCTCCTCGCTCAAAGACAGTATTGTTCATACTAACCAACACAGCAGTCACTTATATTACAGTTTGTAAGGATTTAATTTTGTTTTTGTTTCAGTAATGCTTAGGTTTTATTCGTACCGATTACAAGGTACTAAAATGTTTTTTGTATTCATTTTGCTTGTTACCCACAGCTGGTGAATTCTACAAGATTGCTGAATCTTCTGTTAACTGAACCAAATGTCACAAATCGCCGTTCAACAGCAGACTGTGTTGTACTCTTGTTCTATGCTCGTTACTGCCCATTCAGCAGCATGGCTGCACCCCATTTCAATGCTCTATCGCGTGCATTCCCAGATATTAAAATGGCAGCTGTTGATGCAATGAAACACCACAGGTAACACACTTCTAAAGGTTAAACATTGGTCAGTTGCTTAGATGTTAAAATTCTGTTCAGTATGATCCAGAGGTATACTTTTTAATTTACATCCCTCCCTCCCTATTTCACCTGAACAAGTGGCCAGTAGCAGAATCTGAAACCTCTGTATTGCTAACACCAAAACCTGCCACTGGACATGCCCCAGAGCCAGCTGATCTGAGTTCACATCGTCACAAACTGTTTCCATAATTTGCCTTTATCTTTCCAGCCCCTTTTTGGTTTTCTTTCTGGCCTCCTAACATACAACATGGAGCCTTAAAGGCTTTATATAACAAAGACAGCATGATTGAAGTCTTCGGTATTCTGGGTTGTTATGTGGTGTAGGATGGTACCCTGTTTCGAACATTTCAGGACAGCATATGAGTCCAAAACGTCAGTAACTACCACCCCGCACTGTGCAACATCCCAGAAGGATGACCTCAAATACACCATGGCAGAAGCCTGAAATCTTTTTAAGGCATGACTGGTCAATGTCTTTAGAGTATAGTTTTGGGCTTAAATTTTAATGACAAGCCAGAATATCCAGTTTTATTTTCATGGAGAGAATGGGAGTTGCAAAGCTCTAGTTAGTTTGGTCCCTCCTTCCCCCACTATGAAACTGAACTAAAAGGAAATAGTCAGTCAGTCAAAGTCAAGTTGTGCAATTTTTCAGTTTCAACACACAGTATGGAATTGTTGGAGTCCCAACCGTGATGCTGTTTCATAATGGCCGACCAGCTGCAAAGTTCAATGATTCAGAATACAACTTAGAGATGTTCAGTGAATTTATAACCAAATATACAGGTATGTAAAGCTTCAAATGTTATTACGTCTGTAAGCCATGCAGCTCTGGTAGTAAAATGACTAGCTGCCAACTGAATGGCCACGGTTCTATTGTTGGTAGATACATAAAGATTTTTCTCTTTAACATATCCTTGAGTTTTTTTCATGTCACCTGCATGGAAAGAATACTTTTTATTGCATACCCTATAGCAACTTGCTACTGGCTGGGCCATGCAGGGATTGAATCTGGGTGGGGGAAAGAATTTTTGCACCCATGCAGACCAGTCCTGGGGCCAAACCATCCTCCTGTACAATAGTTACAGGTCATTCCTGGTGGTAAAGTGGGTGGGGTGTTGCATTAACAACCCACCTCCATCTAGTGCCAAGGTTAAAGAGAGTACAGCTATACCTGTACTCCTCCTCTGTGCCTTCATGCCAGGTTATAGGGTGAACTCTACCTTTACCTTTCTGCTTTATAGTACTTACCACCTACCCGACTGTGCAGTGTCATAACCCAAAGACCACAACATGAGTCTTTACTGTCTTTAAAACCTACAATTTTATTTAACACAAGCATTACCTTTTAACCTAGTAATGTCACTAGCAATGGGGTGGATGATTGGTGTTTGATACCTGACAAGGGCACCATAACACACAGCCTTCTGTGCATGGGACAGTGGGGACTCTTTCCCCAGGAACAGCATGGAGGTCTCACTACTCACCTCCATCTACATCCAAGATCTAGAAAATACAGAAATTTCCTCTGCACAGATAAACATCTTATTAAAATTTTACTTCTATGTGTTGAAGCAGATTCATAAGGACCAATGGGTAATTACAGATACCTTTTTATTAATTCAGTTCTTCAAATGCTTCTAAAATATTCAGATTTCACTTGTATTTAGGGATGTTGTGATGAATGTGTACTTAAAAATTACAGAGTGGTTTTATTATGATGACCATCCAAACCTAAAATGGATTTCAATGTATGCAGGTATGGAGCCACATGGCAAGCTGTTTGTGACATCAGCAGACTTCAATGGGCCAGTGCCAAGTGTCCCAGTCAAAGAAACTGACTACTGCCTTGCCCTCTCATGGATTTTCATACTCATCTGTGGAGTATTCTTCTTCAGTAAATCGTCATGGTGGCAGTGGATAGTGGAGACAATCCAAAATACTTGGAGGGAAGCGGAGGCTCAGCATGAACACGTGGAATAAGAACAAGTGATGCAGTGCATGTGACTTGCATTCTGTGTGACATGAGTTGTAATCTGTGAGTGACACTTGACATGATTCCATAGTAAAACAGCCTGCAGTACACACTCCTCAAAATTCAGGTTTCTGAAACTCTACTGTGATACGAAGGATAGTGTTGTTGTTTGTATGATTGTGTTCTTGTTTCAAAACAGGGTTTTAAAAATGCCAATTTAATTCATTACTGACTTCATGCAACTATGCATATGTGTCCGTAACAAAACAGCTCCTGATCACATACAGAATTTTTCAGGCA
>Ga0209755_10006188_pt1 | contig 13344 bp, 13 predicted proteins | sample TergutCo191P1_FD_187301 | JGI IMG/M metagenome (GOLD analysis project Ga0209755, IMG submission 187301) | Cornitermes sp. P1 segment gut microbial communities from Petit-Saut dam, French Guiana - Co191P1 (SPAdes) (version 2) | ecosystem: Host-associated > Arthropoda: Insects > Digestive system... | reverse complement strand
AATTTATAAAGAAGTAAAAATACAACAAAACAGTAAATTTTCTCATTTTTTGGCAATACAGACAGTATGGTCTTTTCGAAGGCTTAAGCGTCATTTATGCAATAAAAACAAGATGGGAAGGAATATTATATGAAAAAGAAAAGCGTATTGGCTGCATTTATATTGGTGTTTTTATTCACATTCTTTAGCGCTGTAACTGTATCAGCGCAGCAGAGAGCTACAAGAGTGCAATTAAAGGATCGTGTTACAGCAACCTTGACTGACGGTGGGACAAGTATAAGGTTTGATATAGCAGGTAGACAAAGAACTGGTATTAGTGGGTTGGATATTAATAGTACATATGTTTATATAATTATACATTGGGATAACGGAAACTCTGTCATAGGTCAAAGAGAGTTTAATTTAACTGATAATGCTAGAACTGTCCATATGAATTTTGACAATAACTCAAGAGCGACACATTTATCAGTTCCAACACAAGCGCAGATTGATGCTTTTTATATCGTGAGAGGCGGAGATAATTGGATACCGGTTTCGCGTTTACAGCAAGCCGCTGAAATACAAAGACAACGAGCCGCAGAAAATGAAAGATGGGAAAGAGAGCGAGCTGCGGAAGAAAGAAGAGTTGCCGATCAAAGAGCTGCGGAACAACGAGCCGCCGCGCAAAGAGCAGAGAATGAGAGAAAAGAAGCAGAAAGAGCCGAGAGGGACAGAGCAGCTGCTGTGGAAAGGGACAAGGCTGCGGCGGCAGAGAGAAGGATCGCTGCATTAAAAGCAAACGCAGAAGCGGCTTACAACAGAGGTGATTATAATAGAGCAATCACAGATTTTACACAGGTAATTCAACTTGATCCGAATAATACGCATGCATATTTTTGGCGCGGAGAAGCGAATAAGAAGATGAGAGATTTCGACTGGGCTATAGACGATTTTACTTATTTAATCAGGCTTAATCGGAATGATAGCATGGCATATGTAAGTCGCGGTGAAGCGTACACTTATAAGAATGAACCTGATCGGGCAATCGCTGATTTAACCGAAGCGATCCGCCTGTCTCCTAATTATGCAATGGCATATTATTTTCGTGCTAACGCCTATCTCATTGGTAAGAATGATTTTAACAGACATATCGCAGATATGACCCATGTGATTCGGCTGGAACCTAATAATACTCGAGCATATTTCTATCGAGGAGCGTCGTATATGTTATCAGGTGACTATGATCGGGCTATTGCCGATCTTGAAACTGTTCTGCGAGTTGAGCCGAGTAATGCAGATGCAAGGCAATTCCTTGAACAAGCTCGGCAAAAACGAAACCAGCAATAAATGAGTGAAATAAGCTGCTGTATGGCGGCTCACAATAAATTAAGGAGTTTTTATATGAAAAAATTATTTGGAGTATTAGCTTTTATCTTGTTGTTATTAGCGTATGTCCCGCAAACAGCAAACGCGCAAACGGCAAACGCGCTAACAGATTTTGAAATGTATATGTCAGCAGGCTTAGATTCATTAGATAATGGTAAATATGATGATGCAATACGTTTTTTAACAGAAGCAATACGAATACAGCCAAGTAGGGCAGCATATATGTGGCGTGGCGAAGCGTACCAAAATAAAAGGGATTTTGATGCAGCGATTGCGGATTATACACGTGCAATTCGGCTTGATCCTAATCATGTGTTTGCCTATCGTGATCGCGCAGAGGTATTTAGATTTAGAGGTGATTTTGATTCAGCAATTACTGATTATACTACAATGATTCGGATAGCTCCAAACGACGCAAGGGGGTATGATGGACGTGGTCAGTCATATCTTGATAAGAATGAATTTGACAGAGCCATTGCAGATTTTAACGAAGCAATCAAAATTAATCCAAACTTTGATAATCCGATTTGGGGACGAGGAGTTGCTTATTTTGCTAAAGGTGAATTTTCAAGAGCCATTCCAGATTTTGAGACAGTGATTCGCTTAAACCCTAATCATCCTCAAGCAAGAGAATTTTTAAATCTAGCTAGACAGAGAGCTGGACGGTAGAGAAAGCAAAAAAACACCTAATGAATGCCACCTCTTACATATAATCGTAATAACCGTAAGGAGTTTTTATGAATGAAATCGCAAAAAATATTTTGAAACATGTGAGTACAAGCTCAAATGATGAATTTAAGGTAATAAAATTATCGGATGATTCTATTATTATAGAGAGTAATGGGAATCATATGGAAATAGATACATCCTCTGATAAAAAGGAATCTGAGTACCAACAAGCTGGGATAGAATTAAAGGACAGTAAATATATCACAAAAATAGATTCTTCAAAAGGATTATATCGAATTACCGCTGAAGGTTATAAAGCAGCGGAAAAATTATAAGGATAGCACCCAATTAGCATAGGTATCAGGCACTCGAATTGCATAGTATTGTTATGTGCAAATATTTGACAGAAGAGTTCTCACGGAGGATATGGAAACAACAATCTTAACTTGAATCTCTATTTTATTAATTTGTATAAAATCTATTAAAATCGAGACTAAAGTAGAATGTTGTTTATAGTTCCTCCGTGCCTCCGTGTGAACTCTTTTCCCAATATATTTCCCTTTTCCATTACAGCAACTCTGTCGCAGAGGTACTCAACTGCGTCTTTGTTATGTGAAATAAAAAGGATGCTCAACCCTGAGCTTTTATTTATTTTTTTAAATAGGTTTAAAATTTTTACGCCGGCGCTTACATCAAGTGAACTGATTGCTTCGTCTGCGATTAAAAGGCACGGTTCAAGGATTAGAGCGCGGGCGATGCAGACGCGCTGTTTTTGTCCGCCTGATAACTCGTGTACGCGCCGTGTTTTATAAGAGGAATCAAGTCCTACCCTTAAAAGCATTTTATCAGCTTTTTTACTGCGTTCCTGCGGTGTGCCTATCTTATGAATTACAAGCGGCTCTTCCACAAGCCAGCCGATTTTTTTTGTCGGATTAAGGGAAGCGCCCGGATCCTGAAAAACCATTTGAATCTGCTGCTTTAATTCCTCGGTACCGTGAAGCGCAATCTCTCCTTCATAATCAATAAGCCCCAGAATGCAGCGGGCAAGGGTTGTTTTTCCGCAGCCTGATTTTCCTGTTAAACCAAAGATTTCGCCGCGCTTTATTTCCAGATTTATATTGTTTAACACCTGTTTTTTTTCTTTTTTTCCGAAAAAACTAATCCTGCGATCTGAATATATATTAGAGACATTACGAATGGAAAGCAAAGCAGTATCATGCATTTTCATTCTCCGGGAAATAGCAATATACTTTGCCGCCGTTGAATTCCTTTGCGGGAGGAAATGTATCTTTGCAAATATTCAGCGCTTTTGGACAGCGCGGTGCGAAAGGACAACCGCTTTGGCGATCTTCTATCGTAGGAACCCTGCCCGGAATGCTTTCAAGATTTTTGCCGCGTTTTTCCTTATTGGGAATTGCATTTATCAATGCCTTTGTGTACGGATGAAGAGGCGAAAAAAGCGACGAAGAAGAACCTTCTTCTACTATTTTACCCGCGTACATAATTAAAAATCTTTCTGTATATTTTTGAATAATCGATAGGTCGTGGGAAATAATTAAAAGAGACATTTTTCTGCTTTTGTTCATTTCCAAAAGTAAAGTCAGGCATTTTTGTTCGCTTTCCTTGTCAAGAGAGCTTGACGGCTCGTCAGCTAACAAAAGTTTCGGCTGTCTTATTACGGCAATTGCTGTCATAACTCTCTGGCACATGCCGCCCGAAAGCTGATGAGGATATGCGTCAAAAATTCGCTCAGGATCACCGAAGCCCAAAGATGACAACATTTCAAGAGCCGTTTCCCTGTCTTTTTCTTTTTGCTCCTTGCTGCTTAACCTTTTGTCACGTCCAAGTTCAAGAGTTTCTGTTATTTGTTTCCCGACTTTTATAAGGGGGTTAAGCGCGGCTCTTGCGTCCTGAAACAACACCGCAATTTCGCTTCCGCGGATAGAGCGCATTTCTTTTTCGCCGAGTGCCGCAAGAGACAGCCCCTTGTAGTTAATATTACCTTCAGTTATTTCTACAGAAGAGGGAAGCAGATTTGGAACAGAGAGGGCAGTCATGCTTTTTCCGCAGCCGGATTCTCCTGCAAGCCCAAGTACTTCACCTTCGTCAATTGTAAAACTTATGTTATCAAGAATTTTTAAATATTTTCCGTTCTTTTTTACACAGACAGTCAAATTTTGAACATTAAGAAAGCAGTCCATTTTGACCTCCTGAATTTTTACCGAAGAGAGCTTGCCTTATGCCTTCTCCAAATAAATGAAAAGCGATAACTGTCAGCATGATAAAAATACCCGGAGCAAGGGAACACCATGGCGCGTTAAAAAACCAGCTCTGCGATTCAAAGAGCATTCTTCCCCATGAAGGGTTTGGCGGCTGTATTCCCATTCCGAGATAACTCATGGCGGACTCCGCCAGGATTGCGTTACTAAGCCCTATTACAGAAGCAGAAAGCAGCGAAGGAGAAAGGTTGGGCAGAATATGAATAAACGTTATGCGAAAAAAGTTTGCGCCCATAATTCTTTCCGCCTGAATGAAGGTGGCGTTTTTATACTGCATGGCTCCTGTGCGCATAACGCGCGTATAGCTCGGCGTAAAAATGATTAAAAGAGCCAAAAAGAGGCTGAATTGGCTGTTATCCATTACGGCAACAAGCATCAGGGCAAAGACAATCCCCGGAAGGGAGCTTATGGTATCCATTAACCTCATGATAATTTCGCCTGCAATTCCGCCGAGGTATCCGGCAATCAGCCCAAAAAGGCTTCCGATTAAAGCCGCGCCTGTTACTGTGCATACCGCAAGAAAGATGGAATTTCTGCCTCCTGCCATGATACGCGAAAAAATATCACGCCCGAAATTATCGGTTCCAAGAATATGCTTTGCTCCCGGAGGCAGAAGACGCGATGGTGTATCAATCTCGTTATAATCATAGGGAACCCAGACAATGCTTAAAAGAGAAATAAACACGATAAAAATGCAAATAACGCCGCCGAAAATTAGATGGTTGTTCAGTTTCATCGTATTTTCCTTATCTGCTTAATGCGCGGATCAATTATCATGATAATAATATCCGCAAGCGTATTTGCGGTTACAACCAAAAAGGCAATGTAAACCATCAGCGCTTGAATCAGCGGATAATCTCTTGAACCGATTGCCGTTATTAAGAGTCTTCCTATTCCCGGAATAGAAAAAACCTGTTCGATAATAACACTTCCTGAAAAAATTTCTGCGATAATCATGCCCATTATGGTGATTGCAGGAATACACGCGTTCTTAAGCACGTGGCGCCTGATTATATAAAAGCGTCCGGCTCCCTTGCTCTTTGCGGTTCTTACATAATCGCTTTGAAGCTCGGCATAAAGAGAGCCTCTTAAAAATTTAATTAAAATCGCAGAGTTAGGCACCGCTATTGCAAGCGCCGGAAAAAAAAGGCAGCCGATAAACCCAAAAAAGTTCTCGTTGTGGCTTATAAAATTTCCCGGAATAAAAAGTTTAAAACTAAAACCAAAAATAAAAATAAATAATAACCCCAGAAAAAACCCCGGCGTGCTGATTCCTGCCGCAGTAAAAATATTTACAATATTATCTGTAATGTTTCCCTGTTTTTTTACTGTTAAAAGCGAGACTGATAAAGAAATTATTAAAATAAGAAACAAAGAGAGAAGGGCAAGCGCAATACTGACAGGAAGCCGCTCTGTTATAAGAGAAGAAATTGCGGCTCCTCGGAAGAAATAGGATTTTCCCGGGTTTCCGCTTAAAAAATCTGTAAGCCAGTCTGTGTAACGGATTAAAACATTTCGGTTTAATCCCATTTCTTCGCGCAGCTCTTCAAGCTGCTCCGGCGATATCCAAATTCCTCCCAAACCGGCGGACGGGTCTCCGTGAATGACGCTGAAAGCAAAAAAGCAAATAACAGAAACAAGAAATAAAGTCAGAATCGCAATTAAAATTCTTCTAAGAAAAAAATTCAATTATTGTTTATCCCGTAAATCGAAGCAAAGTCAATAACGTATAATGGATAGTCCAAAGCTCCCGAGAACGCGCCGCCGCGGAAGACAATAAAAGAAAAAATATCCTGTATGTAAACGCTTGCCGCGTTTTCTGTAATAATTCTCTGCGCATCCTTGTAGAGCCTAATGCGTTTATCGATGTCTGTTTCGGTAAGAGCAGCGTTATATACCTTGTCAAAGCCGCTGTTTTTAAAATTTATAAAGTTGCTGCCGCTGTCGGATTGATAGCGTGTAAGAAAACTGCGCGGAGAAATACTTGGACTGTCCAAAGAAATAATCGTAGCCTGATACTGCCTTCCAAAGTAAATATCAGTGAGCCATGTTGACCAATCAACAAGTCTAATATTTGCGTTAACTCCGATTTTTTCAAGCTGACCTGCAATTACCTGGGCAGTATCAACATGCATGGAAAAATTTGAAGGAACCGATATTTCCATGGAAAGTTTGTTTGAATTGTTAAAACCTGCCTGAGAAAGAAGCTCCATGGCAAGGTCAGGATTATATTTGTAAGAAAGAGAATCTTCGTAGTATACAGATAATCCCGGAATAATGGGGCTTCCTGACGGAGAGCCAGAGCCGAAGAAAGCCGATTCGATTATGCCGTTAACATCAATGCCGTAATTAATCGCCTGACGAACGCGGATATCATCAAAGGGAGGAGCTGCGTTATTTAAAGCCATTAATTGAACAGCGGCGGAGCGGTTGTTAAAGACATCAAAATCCCTGTGATCAAGCTGAACCGCCATGGCTCCCGTAATAAATGCGCTGTCTATGCTTCCGCCGCGCAGCGCAACCATCAACGTGTCGTAATTTGCAAAAAACACGATGGTAATTTTTTCTAAATGGGGTAAGCCTTGCTGCCAGTATTTATTGAAGTTTGAAAGTATAAGATTTCTTTGCGGCGTATAGCTTTCAACATAAAAAGGACCTGTGCCGATTATATTCTTTTCGCGATCTGTATTATCCGCTTTTGTAATGCCTATTGTTAAATACGGAAGGAATTCAGGGTCGGCGTTGTTTAATATTATTTTTATTTTGTTGTCATCAGTTATCTCAACTTCTTTAACATTTTTAAGACCGTCAAAGCCTGCTTCTTTTGCAGTATCCAGACTGAACTTGACATCTGCTGCAGTTACAATAGAATTGTCATGAAAAAACACGCCTTCCCTGAGAACAAAATTATAAACAAGAGAGCCCCGATCAATTGTCCAGGACTCGGCAAGACAGGGAAAGAAAGTGCCGTCAACATTCGGCTTTACCAATCCTTCAAAAATATTAAAAAGGATGCTTCTGCCGTCAGCGGTATTTGAAGGGTTCAGCGGATTTAACGTTGTAGGTTCTGTAGTAAAGCCAAAGCGAAGCTCATTGGCTTTGGTTTTGACGGCGTTACAGGATGCTAAAACGCCTCCGATAAAAATTAAAAGAAGTAAAAAATAAGCAAAATTAGGCTTTTTCATGGAATCTCCCCTCAATCTTTGCATTATATAGAAAAAGTACAATGTAATCCAGACCTTTTGCGCAGGTTTTATACATAGAAATCCCGCCCTTTTCCTGTGCGGATTTTTTCCGTGTTTTCTATTGTTTTTTTGCGTATCGATTCATTCGCTATTCCCGGGATTTCCTTATCGATAATCGCATTTGCTTTTTTTCTGAAATCGTCATCGCCGTAATCTGCGGCGTATTCGCAGAGAGTCATGAGCGCATTAGGCGTACATACATTTCCAATCTGCCCTGATTTTGCAAGCGACATAAAACGGTCGCCTGTTCTGCCTCCCCTGTAACATGCAGTGCAGAAACTTGGAATGTAGCCGTCGTCCATCAGCTCTGAAATTATCGAAGTGGCGCTGCGTTCGTCATTAACATGAAATTGCGGATTCGTAGTTTTATTATTTTTACATGAATATCCCCCGACTTCTGTGCTTGATCCTGCGCTGATTTGCGAAATGCCGAGCTGCAGAAGTTTTTTTCGCATATCATGATCTTCCCTTGTTGAAAGTATCATTCCGGTAAATGGAACCGCAATGCGGATAATCGCTACAATCTTTGCAAAGGTTTCATCATCAACAAGATTTGGAAAATCGCTTATATTCATTCCTGAGGCAGGGCACAGGCGCGGAACAGAAATTGTATGAAAGCCGACGTTGTATTTTTTTTCCAGATGTTCATTGTGAAGCAAAAGCCCCATTACATCAAAATAAGGATCAGCAAGCCCGAAAAGAACGCCGCCTCCTACATCGTCAATGCCTGCGTCCTGCGCACGGTCAAACGCTGTCAAATGGTAAAGAAAATCTTTCTTGGGACCTGAAATATGAACCTTGTTGTAAGTCGGCTCGTGATATGTTTCCTGAAATAGAATGTAAGTGCCGATCCCTGCGTCTTTCAGCTTGCGGTAATTTTCGGTTGTAGTTGCCGCGATATTTACATTGACACGCCTTATCTCGCCGTTTTCAAACTTCATGTCATAAATAGTTTTTATGCACTCAAGAATATAATCGATAGGACATTCGCTGTCATTTTCGCCCGCTTCAACCGCGAGACGTTTATGCCCCATCATTTCGAGTATTTTTATTTCTTCGCGAAGCTGCTCCATTGTAAGTTTACTGCGGTTAAACTGGTGTCCATGATTAAAACTGCAATAAGCGCATTTATTTACGCAATAGTCGCTTACATAAAGCGGCGCGAACATTACAATTCTATTACCGTAAATGCGTTTTTTAATTTTTCCAGCAATGTCAAAAATACGCGCAATATGTTCAGGATTTTTTGTTAGTAAAAGCGCGGCTGTATCACTGTGAGCAAGCGTCTCTCCTTTTTCAGCTTTATTTAAAGCATTGCTGATTAAATCATCGCCTGCATTTTTTGCATTTTCGAGCAAATTATTTATATAATCAAGATCAATAAAATTTTCGTCCATTTTGCTTCCTTCTTAAACTTTGTGTCCTTTGTGCCTTTGTGTGAAGTCTTCTTCCTTTTATCCAAAAATTTCAATGCTTCTCTCAAGTATTCCTGTCATGTGCGCAATCGCTGTTCCGTAATTTGTAAACGGTATATTTTGTTCCATTGCGGTATTTCGGCGGTAATGCATTTCGCGTTCGTTAAGCATGCACGAACCGCAGTGAATAATCAATTTGTAAGCCGGCAGATCCTTTGGAAAATCTCCGCCAGAACAAAAACTGAATGTAACATCTTTTCCGCAGTGATTTTTTACAAGGCGCGGAATTTTTACGGTTCCTATATCATCGCATTGACGATGATGAGTGCATCCTTCGCAGATTAGAATATTGTCTCCGTCATTCAGACTGTCAAGCGAAGAGGCGCCCTTTACGGCAGTTTCCAAAAAACCCTTGTAACGCGCAAAAAGAATGGAAAACGATGTCAGCGAAATTTCGCGCGGCACTATCGCCGACACCTGCGCGAAAACCTGGCTGTCTGTAATAACAAGAGACGGCTTCTTTCCAAGGTCTTTTATTGCCTGCTCAAGTTCGCTTTCCCGCACAGAAATCGCGCTTGCGCCAGCTTCAAGAATGTCGCGTATCATTTGCTGCTGCGGAAGGATAAGCCTGCCCTTTGGCGCTGCTTTATCAATAGGGATAACAAGCACAATAAAATCATTAGGTTTAATAAGGTCTGCAACAAGACGCTGTTTCGGTTCCTGTTCAGCGGCAATAACCGCAATTTTTTCTTTTAGAAGATTGATGTTAAAACCAGTCTTCGCGCTTACTGAAATAATATTAACTTCATCATCATCATCTTCTTTGTGTCTTTGTGCCTTTGAGTGAACTCTTCCTAAATCTTGCTTGTTTTGGGCAATAACGAAAGGTATATTTCTTGATTTAAATAATGTAATTAGCTCATTTTCTGTAGAAGAGAGGGAAGTCTCGTTAGCCTCTCCGTCCAGGACAAGGACAGCCGCGTCGGTCTTGTTTAAAACCTGTTTAGCACGGTTTACCCTCATTTCCCCAAGCTCGCCCTCGTCGTCAAAACCGGGCGTGTCGATTATCACGACAGGACCAAGGGGTAGAAGCTCCATCGCCTTGTAAACCGGGTCAGTCGTCGTCCCCTTAACATCGCTTACCAAAGCCAAATTTTGCCCCGTTACGGCGTTTACAAGGGAGGATTTGCCCGCATTTCTGCGCCCGAAAAACGCGATGTGGAGGCGATTGGCTGAAGGAGTGTCGTTTAAGCCCATAAATCATTATATTAAAATTTCCAGACGGCTGCTACCTTAGCTGCTACTAACCCATTATTCTTCTTCTGCCGATAATACTAATAATGATAAATCTGTTCTTTTTTTTAAAATTTAAGTCCCAGCTGCGCAGAACCCGTCCGGATATTGTGCGTCAATTGGACGAGTCGCTTGCAAGAGCAATAACTGACGCAGGCGGCAGAATAACAGGGGACAGGTTTGTAATTTCCGCTGTTTTTAACGAGGATACAATCGGTTTCTGGCTTGATATGTATATCCTAATCGAGAATCTTAAAATAAAAGTAGAATCTTCTCCTGATTTTTTCGGTTATTCCCTGATAATCAGCGGCAAACAGCCTGATTCACCTGAGCTTTTAACCCGTTTTCTCGCGAACCACAACGGTGTTTTTGTTGACGAAAAAGCCGCAAAAAATTTGATGCCTTATGCAATTTTCGAAAGACCTTCCGAGTGGCTTAAAGCGACGAAAAAACGAAAATACGGCTGCGGCAGTTATTTAAAAATAAACGAATTAAAAACTTTTAAACTTAAAAAAAGAGAAGAAATCGATCTTAAGGCTGATGTTATAAACTCTTTTGAAAGAGAGAGAGGAAAAAACACTCTGGTTTTAGGTCATACATATTTAAAGATGAGAGGCGGTCTTTATGAATATTATAATAAATTGAATGATGATTTTCCGCCTTTAACCGTATGTTTTGAAAGTATAGGTTTGGGCGCAATTGTTGATATTTGGTCGCTTAAAATAAGGTCGATAGGAAACGGTCAAACTGCAGATGAGATAGACAATCTTTGGGAATTTTTATTCTGCGAAAGGATACGCGATGAAGTGTCTGAATATGTTGTCCGATGCGTAAAGAAATTTTTATTTTTGGTTTTTGAGTATTATTTCAGCGCTGCCGGCAAAAAAAAGATAACGCCTGTGCTTTTTTTGGAAAATGTACACCTTGCGGAAGATAATGTAATGAAGCTGCTTATTGATGTAATTAATGAAGTAAACGAATCATATAAAAATAAATTATTAATACTGGGAACAGGTGAAGATGTAATTTCTTCCGCTAAACTGGAACAATGGGAAGGTCTTTTTGATAAAATAATTAATGTAAGCGATATAAAAGTAAGCATAGTATATTATCCGCGCCTTTCTTTGGATCTTTGGGAAATAATTTATTCAATTGCGCTTCTAAGCCGTTATTTTTCTCCGGAAATGTTCCAAAGATTATTTGAAGAAGAAAATATGAATCACCTGATGATTACAAAAGCTTTCTCGATACTGCATTCATTGAATATTATTGATTCAACGCGCGAGCCGCGTCTTTTTGACAGACATTATGAAGATTATGCCTGTACTGTTCTGGGAGAAAAACTGGAAAGAGTAAAAGCTATGGTTCGCGGACGTCTTTTTAATTGGGCATTAAAACGCAATATTAATCCATGCTTCCGTCTGCTTACGATTATTGCAGGTCTCAACGGCGCAAAACAAATTGACGATCTTCTTTTGTTAAAGGCTTTTTCTTCTGACATTGTAAATAAAACCACTAACGCGATTGAAACCGCCATGAATAACGGACAGTTTGAAGAGCTTGTTACAGTAAAAGCTTCAGCTATACGCCATATATTTAAAACATCGAATGCGCTTTTATCGGGTTATGAAAAAGATATTGAAAGGGCATTTATCGAAACACAGTTGAGCAGCTTGTCTTCTGACTGCGATTCCTTCCCTGTGCTTAAATCCCAGATACTTGTTAATCTTTGCGGTTATTACCTGGGCAGGCATGACGAAAGAGAAGCAGCGCAAAAAGCAAAAGAATCGATCTTGCTCGGGCAGAGTAAAAATTCTTTTTGTCTGCCTCAGGGGTACAGGCTTTTTTCGCTTGTGTGTCTTACAAAGCAGCAAATTAACGAAACGATTGAATATTTAAATTTTGCGCTTACTAACGCGGAAAGAAACGGAAATAACCATGAGCTTGCGATTTCCGCGTATTATGCCGCAGCCGCTCAATTTTTATACGGCGATGTTTTTAATGCGGCTCATCTTGCGCGTAAATCAATTGAACAATCGCTTTCCGCAGGGCATCCTGACTGGGCGGATCGCTCGCGCTTTTTGGAAGGCAGGCTCGAACTGGAACTTGGACATTACAGCGAAGCGATAAAAATATTCGAAGGTCTTTTAAAGGAACCTTACGGCGGAAAAACAAGCGAAAAAGAAAATCTCCTTGCCGCATGGATATACCGCTGTAAAATCTATTATGAAGATCCCAAGACGCCTAAACCTGAACCTGCAAATTATGACGCTGATTTATTTGAAATTGAAGCTGCGTATTTATCAGGCGATTACAATAAAGTATTGGAAATTACTTCTACGCTTAAAAATCCTTTTGCTGATGATAATTTTCTTTATACAGAACAGGCAGACTGGAAAAGCGGTTTTGCTCAATGTGAACATTTATATTTTACTCACGGTGAAATTCAAAACAGGATGATATCTCTTTTCCATTCGCTTGCTTTAAGCCGCCTTTCTCCTGCAGGCAATGAAGAGGCTCTTGCAGGCATTCAGCAAATCCTGCGCGACGAAAAGTTATGCGAAATGGATCCTTGGGATGCCTTTTATTTTTATGCTAAATACCGCATTCTTGTTCAGTCAGAAGCCAGCCAGGTTGACCTAAGCACTGCTGTCAGTATGGCATTTAAACGGCTTCAGCGCCGTGCAGGCAGAATCGAAGACATCGAAACACGCCGTCAGTATCTAAACGGTCCGCGCTGGAACAAAGAATTAAGCATGGCAGCAAAAGAACATAAACTTATATAAAATTAGAAATAAGAGATAAGAAATAAGAAATAGATGAAAAGAAATTTGAAGAGTGAGAATTACAAAGATTTAATTGGGAAAATTGGGGTTACTCAATCTGAGCTAAATCCCGAAGGTACAATTCAAATAGACGATGAAATTTACGAAGTAAGAACCGAAGGTGAACAGGTTGACGAGGGCAGGGGAGTCAAGGTAGTCTGCATTAAGGGTAAGAGGATAATTGTAAGAAGGGTGTAAAAAAAATCCTGATCCGCTTTACGCATTTAAGCGCTAAACAAATCAGGATATAGCG
>Ga0209755_10006187_pt1 | contig 13346 bp, 11 predicted proteins | sample TergutCo191P1_FD_187301 | JGI IMG/M metagenome (GOLD analysis project Ga0209755, IMG submission 187301) | Cornitermes sp. P1 segment gut microbial communities from Petit-Saut dam, French Guiana - Co191P1 (SPAdes) (version 2) | ecosystem: Host-associated > Arthropoda: Insects > Digestive system... | reverse complement strand
CAGCACTCGGCCGGATGCCGCAGGCTCGCTCGCCTGCGCGCTCTTTTGCCTTTTTTGCAGCACCAACCCAAGGGCATGGCGATGCCTAGTCCAAAATACTATATTACATTCTGGACCAAATTGCAAGAAAAAATGGAAAAAACTAGGAGAATTTTGCAAAAAAAGTCACGTTTTTTAGTGCTTTTTTTAGGTGTTCTGTATGTTGTGACAGAGGGGTGAAATTGAGACTATATGTGGGGGCGAAATGCAGTTCATTTTCATTCTAGCGTTCTTGACAAATGCGTTCATTTAAAATATAATGCTGAGGCGCTACGCTGGTGTGGCGGAACAGGTAGACGCCCGGGACTTAAAATCCCGTGGGAGCAATCCCGTACCGGTTCGATTCCGGTCACCAGCACCATCAAATAATTTAGTCATTTTAGGGAGGAACTTTGCATGAGTGTAAAAAAGCCACTTGAGGGAGTAAGGGTTGTTGAGATGAGCACATTTATCGCAGTGCCTGCATGTGCTCGTTATTTTGCAGAATTTGGCGCTGACGTGATAAAAATTGAGCCGAAAAGCGGCGACCAAGTCCGTTTCAACGGCGCTTCTGAGGGGCGCTTGGGCGACCCGTACGAAAATACTACTTTTGACCTTGAAAATGCGCATAAACGCAGTCTCGTCGTAAACCTGAAGGCACCGGAGGGGCGTGAGATACTCTACAAATTGCTTGAGGACACCGATATTTTCTTAACAAACTGGCGCCCTCAGGCTCTTGCTAAGTTGGGGCTTAACTATGAAGACCTGAAGGACAGGTTTCCTAAGCTTGTCTATGCTTCTTTTACAGGATTTGGAGAGGCAGGGCCGGATATGAATTTGCCCGGTTATGACTTCACGGCTTTTTGGGCGCGCGGCGGACTGCTTGGGACACTTTATCAAAAGGATTCTGAGCCCGTAAATCTCATCCCTGGCATTGGGGATCATGTTTCGGGCATGTTCCTTGCTGCGGGAATCATGACGGCTCTTTATAATGCCCAGAAGACAGGGAAGGGAGATAAGGTGACGACGAATTTGCTGCATTGCAGCGTTTTTGTGCAGGGAATTGCGATTCAGGCCGCACAGTATGAGGGACTGGGGCAAACTTACCCGATTAGCCGCAAGACGGCTGAGAATCCGTTTAACAACACTTACAAGAGCAAGGATGGCAGGCATATACAAATTTCTATGCCGCCGTTTGATTTGTTTTATCCTACGTTCATGCCGCTGATTGGACGCGAGGATCTTGTCGGCAATGAGCGCTACACGATGGCGAGTATCACTGAGAACAAGCTGCATGCTGAGTTTGTGCAAATTCTTACCGATGCTTTTGCGCTCAAGACTGCCGAGGAATGGACGAAAATCCTAACCGAAGGGGATATTCCGTTCTCTATCGCCCAGACTTGGGAGGAGGTCCTTGTGGACAAGCAGGCTTGGGCTGCCGGTGTTTTTGAGGAGGTCGATTACCCGTCGGGCAAGCGTGCCATGGTGCGCCCACCCGTGAGTATTGAAGGTGCGGATGCGCTGCCTTATACTAGGGCGCCAATGCTTGCGGAGCATACGGAAGACATACTTCGTGAGCTGGGATATTCGGACGGCCAGCTTAAGGAGTGGCATGAAAAGGGTGTTTACAACACTTGGGATGACGTCAAGGGATATGTTATGAGCCGGGCTTAGGGGTTAGAGGCTTGTTTTGAACCTCAGCATCTGACCGACCTTAAAAGAACCTGTGGTCAATAGCTAGAAAACATCGCATAAGCGGCGTTTTACGCTATCGACCACAGGTTGCTATTTTCGCATATTTGTGCGGCTAGAACCTGTCAATACACATAGTATTAACGCAACTACGCATAGTATTAACAGTGTCTGCTGTCTTTATACAGATGGGCAAATATGATTGTCGCTCACGCATCTGCACCGAGACTTTAAAGCAAGCTTTAATGATAGCAAGCAATGGGTTGCCACAAAATGGGCGACCCATTTTAATCTTTTTTTCATCTTTGCCAAATTGCGTTTTCATCATGTGGGGCTTATAATGAATCAAGTATTATGATGACTGAGGGGGTTTGGGCATGACGGATCTTGAAAAGGCTGATATTTTGCGAGAGAAGGCCGGCGTGAGCTATGCGGAGGCGAAGGAGGCTCTTGAAAACTCCAATGGGAGCGTTTTGGATGCGCTTGTTTATTTGGAGAAGCAGGGGAAGGTGGACAGCCCCGTTGGGGGCGGGTTCTATTCTGGCGCAGGTGCAGGAGGCAATGAGCAGCACTCGTCTGACAGCAGAAGAAATAGAGATCAGGCGGCCGATAGTTTTGCTGATGTTATGAGGCGATTTAGTGCGTTTTGTCATAATATTTTTAACAAAAGCTGCACAAATTACCTTGTGGGGACTAAGGATGGCAAACAACTTTATGCGATTCCGGTGCTTGCGTTTGTTATATTGCTGATTTTGTTCTTTTGGGTCACTTTGCCCGCATTTGTTATCTCACTGTTTTGTGGTGTCCGGTATCGTTTTAGCGGTGCAGACCTTGGCCGGGAGTCGGTTAATAGTGTGATGGACAGTGCTTCTGATGTGGTAGATTATGTTAAGAAGAGCTTTGTCGAAGAGGTAAACGGAGCAAACGGAGCAAAAAGCGAAGCAAAAAAAGACAATGATGGCGATGATGATGACGACGATGATTCGCGCCCGAAACAGATTTGAATTGGATGTGACTTGCTTGAGCGATGCTGTTAAGATTCTTCTTGTTGAGGATGAAGAAAAATTGGCGAGGTTTGTGGAACTCGAACTTTGCCACGAGGGCTACTTGGTGACGAAGGCGTTTACTGGCAGGACGGGCTATGATCTTGCTGTGTCCGGTGAGTTTGATTTGATTTTGCTTGATATCATGTTGCCTGAGCTGAGCGGGATGGAAGTGCTCAGGCGATTGCGGCGCAGCTCTTCTGTGCCTGTTATCATGCTTACGGCTAGGGATGAGGTCATGGATAAGGTGGCGGGGCTTGATCAGGGGGCTGAGGATTATATCACGAAGCCCTTTGCAATAGAGGAGCTTCTTGCGAGGATTCGCGCCACGCTCCGCAAGAGCGGCGGTGCAAGAGATGACGATGATGGGCAGACGCTCTGTGCATTGGGGGTTTCAATGGATATAAGGCGACATGCGGTAAGTTATGGCGAGGTTCCGGTTGAGCTTACCAAACGTGAATTTGACTTGTTGCGCTACTTGCTAAAGCATAAGGGCATCGTACTCACGCGCGAGACGCTTCTTGAAGATGTTTGGGAATATGATTTCGATGGTGGCACGAATGCCGTGGATGTCTATATACGATTTTTGCGCACAAAAATCGACGAGGCGTTCGGCATAAAGCTGATACACACCGTGCGCGGGGTTGGGTATGTGATTAAAGATGAGTAAATTCGACAAAAATATGGAGCCGGCGGGCAAAATCCGCAGCTCCATAACGAACAGGCTTCAAATCAGGATGTTTTTTCGTCTTTTTGCCCTGTTTTTCGGGCTTAATGTGCTGGTTTTTTTTATCGCGGCCGCAATGCTTGCGTTTCATAGCGAGGGCAGGGTCATTAGGGCTATGGAAATGTTACAGGAGCATGAGCCGCCTTATGATGGCGTATGGATGGAGTTTGCGGGGGTGAGCGCACGTTCGCTTCCGGAATTTTCTGTCCGAAGCAATGTGCTGTGGCCTTTTAGCGGCTTTCTGCCTTTTGAAGCGGAGTATACGGTTCGAGGGTTTAGGGCTGATTCAGACGGCTTCTGGGGGACTATTCGGAGCGTGACTTATGTTGTGGGGGCAAGCGTTGAGGGCGGGGTCTATGAGGTTGAGCTGCACATCGGCGTGTTCCTTAGTTATTTCCTAGTTGCGTTTATAGTTTTGCTTGCTCTCCAGTTTTTGATGCTTTTGTCACATACGGTGGGGGATAGGCGGGTGATTCGCAAGACGCTCGACCCTATTTCGGAGTTTGCGCGTGCTGCCCAGAATTTTTCGGAGGCGGGCAGACAGCTTGACCATGAGAAGATGATGGCTCTTGCGGGCAGGCTCGATGGCATCGATGCGGGGCATTTGGACGCCCGGATTCCCGTGGATGATTTGCACGAGGAGCTTAAGAACGTAGGTGAGGCTATAAATGGGATGCTGGATAGGATAAATGAGTCTTATGCGGCGCAGGCGCGCTTTGTTTCCGATGCTTCGCATGAGCTCCGCACGCCTATTGCTGTGATTCAGGGGTATGCGAACCTGCTTGACCGTTGGGGCAAGGAGGACGAGAAGGCTTTGGTGGAGTCTATTGCGGCTATAAAGGATGAGGCTGAGAGCATGAAGGAGCTTGTTGAGCAGCTGCTGTTCTTGGCTCGCGGCGATAGCAATAGGATTAGCCTTTTTGAGGTTAGGGTGGTGCTTTCGGAGGTCGTTGACGAGGTTGTCGGTGAGATGCGGATGCTTGGCACTACTCAGGTTTTGAGCGTTTCCGGAGATACTGCTGCTGTTATGGCTGACCGTGCGCTTATTAAGCAGGCTTTGCGTATTTTGGTTGACAATGCTGTTAAGTATACTGATTCCGATGGGCATATTTCCATCGTTGCGGTTCAGGATGGGGCCGTGGCCCGGCTGTCGGTAGAGGATGATGGAATTGGTATCAGCCCTGAGATTTTGCCCAATGTTTTTGACAGGTTTGTGAGGGCGGATGAGTCGCGTGCTCGAGCCACCGGCGGAGCTGGTTTGGGCTTGTCGATTGCGCAGTGGATTGCAGCAAGGCACAAGGGGCATATGGAGGTATTAAGCCGGGAGGGGATTGGGACGAAGATTTCTTTTGTTTTGCCGGCTCTGATTGAATCGGATGAATCTGCTGTTGAGGAAAATTAAAATTTTTCTGTGGAAATTTTTTTGCATGTTTGCTATAATAGCTTTGCATAAGGTTTTTGTGTAGCCGATGGGTGGTTGCTATGTTGCGTAGACGTCCTTTCGGGCAGGAGGATTGTTATGAAAATTGAATTGACTGAGCTGGAGTACCGGCGTCTTTTGGATATGGCATATATAGGGAATTGGATTCTCAATTCGACTAGGGGGGCGGATCGTTTCACGGATTATGATAATGTCGAGAGCCGCTTGTTTTCATATGCTCCGGCGCAAGGGATGGATACGCTGGCTGATTTAAGTTTTGGCACCGCCAGGCCGTCCGCTGCTTTTGAGAATGGTGGTATCCATGAGGCTATTGCCGAATATGAGGACTCTGTTTTTTTCGAGATTCTTGCGGAGGAGCTGGCGAGGCGCGATATGGATTTTGAGCCAATCGGCCCGGAGAATTATAGCGAGCTGACGAGCCGTATTGATGAGTATATTGAGGAGTTTGAGCAAAATGGCATAGATAATATTTCTCTCGATAAGTAGGGGGCGTGCATAGTGCGGAATGCACCCTCATTTGTTGTTGACTTTTTCTCAAAAGGGCGCTAGAATACTTTAGGTGTCGGTTTCGTTAATATGGAGAAGTACCCAAGAGGCCGAAGGGGCTCCCCTGCTAAGGGAGTAGGCGTGTCAAAAGCGCGCGAGGGTTCAAATCCCTCCTTCTCCGCCATATAGGAACTAATGCGAACCCTTCCCGATGTTTTTTCGTCGGGGAGGCGTTTGTTTTTTCTATTCCGCTGGCGCTGGGATAATACAACTATTGTTTTCAAAACTTTGACACGCGTGCGTGTGGCGCACGAGCGAGGTAAGTTAGACTTGGGACGGTCAGAATTGTATAGGTAACGCAGATTCATCGGCGCAAAATCTGCGTATCGTATGTTGACATGTATGTCAAAATGTGGTAGTATTTCGGCAGCGATTGTAGTTATTTTGCCAAGGTGTTGTTTAAATCTTGCTAAAGGCAGGGCATTTGATGGTATACGAGAACGTAGCGGGACGCATTTATGATATACAAGGCTATGCTGTGCACGACGGGCCGGGCATACGGACGACGGTCTACACCAAGGGATGTCCTTTGCGCTGCCTCTGGTGCCACAGCCCTGAGTCGATGAAGCAGGGGTTTGAATTGTCTTACTTGCCAATAAAGTGCTTGGGCGTGGAGATTTGTGGGAGCGCATGCGCAAACGCTTGCGACCGAGGGGCGATTTCGGCAGATGAGCCCAAACCTGCCCTTGACGGCTCAGGGATGGTTCAGAAAGCGAAAATTGACCGGGCGAAGTGCAATGGGTGCTTAAAGTGTACCGAAGCCTGCATTACCAAGGCTCTTTACGCATCGGGCTGGGATACTACTGTTGACGAGGTGTACGAACGCCTTGACAGGGATAGGAGTTTCTTTAAAAATGGCGGTGGGGTGACTATTTCCGGCGGAGAGCCGATGGAGCAGTTTGATTTTGTCCTAAACTTGGCTAAAAGGCTCAAAGACAGCGGACTGCACATATGTCTTGATACAACGGGATTCGCAGCTACGGATTCGTATGAGGCGATTCTGCCGTGTATAGACCTGTTTTTGTTTGATATCAAGCATATAGACACGCAAAGGCACATGAAACTCACCGGGGTCGGGAATGAACTGGTGTTAAACAATGCTCGGTTCCTTGCCGAAAATGGGGGGGCGCTGCAAATCAGGGTGCCAGTTATCCCCAAGCTTACCGATAAAGAAGATGACTTGCGAAAAACGGCGGAGTTCTGCGCATCGCTCGGAGAGGCGGTGAAGCTGGTGCAGCTCTTGCCATACCATGCGACTGGGCGCATGAAATATGAGCGGCTGGGCTGGAACTACAAGCTTCACAAATTAGAGCCGCCGGATGATGCTTTTATGCACAAGACACTGGAAATGTTCCAAAGCTATGGGCTTAACAGCCAGCTGCATTAAGACTGCACCAACAACTAGTAATTTACGCGCTATAGCGCGAGTAGGAGGAAATTATGATAACAACAACAAAGTTCGACATTCCCGTTTCAGAGCGCATCCAAGGCCTAAAGGCAAAAAGGGAACAAATCAACAAAAACCTGCGCCTAAATGTTGAGCGCAATCGCATTATCACAGAATACTATAGGAATCACGAAAACGAATACCCTGTGCTCAAGCGCGCCGGGTACCTTCATGAGTGGTGTACCACTCGTGTGATTAATATCGACGACGACGATATTTTCCTCGGAGATGCGGGTCCATATTGCCGTTCGGTGCATTTTGACATCGAGCAGACGGCCCATTCTTGGTTTAAAAGCTGTTTTGGAGACACCGACGAGAGGTTCCGCGCCGCTTGGCAAGTTCCAGGCAGCATCTGGGTCACTGATGAAGAGCGCGAGTACATGCTCGAGGCGGCTGATTACTGGGTGGGCAAAGACATTGGAGCCACCGGCCGAGGCCTGATGCCCCCCGAGTGGCATGCACGGTTTCCCGCAGGGATGGATTTGACTATGCTGACGGGCTCGTATCCGGGGCATTTTTGCCCGAATTACGAGAGGGCGGTGACCGTAGGGTTCGGCGGAGTGCGCAAAATGGCCCTCGAAAAGCTGGAAGCAATCAAGAAGAACACGAAGTACGACGATGTCCGAAGTGAATTGTTCTACCATGCGATTGTCAAAACATGCGACGGCATGATTCAAATGAGCAAGCGCTATGCGGAAGGTTGCCGCGAAAAGGCTATGGATACATCGCCTGAGCGCCGGGCAGAGCTGCTGAAAATGGCCGATTCTTGCGATTGGATTATTGAAAATCCTGCCAGGAACCTGTGGGAGGGGCTTCAAACTATCCTCTTCTACCAAAATCTTCTCACAGCGGACGGAACGCACTGGGCTGATTCGCCTGCGCTTATCGATAGCTTCCTCGGCCCGCTTATGGAAAACGACATCAAGACGGGAGCGCTGACGCATGAGGGCGCACAGGAGCTGTTTGACGCATTCCTTCTGCAAATAGGCAATCAAATCATCATGTTCCCGAAACCCAACAATGACATGCTCATCGAAGCGCACAAGAATGGCAAGACATTCTTCGACCTTCAGGGCGGTATGCAAAACTTGGCTGCCGGCTCGCTTATCACAATAGGCGGAATGAAGGCTGATGGGACGGACGGCGACTACAATTTGGCGACAGAGATGATGCTTTTGGCTTACTACCGTCTGCGCGTGGCAGAACCGAGCCTTGCGCTGCGCATCAACAAGTTTACGCCTGAGCGCATCTGGGAGCTTGGCGTCGCCTGCAGCAAGAGGCTGGGCGGCATGCCTCAATTTAACAACGACGATGTAATTATCCCGGCTATGGAAGCTAGGGGCATTCCAATCGAGGATGCCAGAAGGTATGGTGTATTCGGCTGTGTCGAACCTGCTATTGCGGGCAAGGAATGGTCGTTGCCGTCTAACTGCGGCTCCTTTGGCGGAGGCTTTAGCATGCTGGGTCTGCTCAACAACGTAATACATGGCAACGTTGACCCAATGAGCGGCATGCCAGGCCAGAAGCCCTGCAAGAAATTGTATGAATATGAGAGCTTTGATGAGCTGAAGGCCGAATATGAGAATCAGATTAAGCATGCCGTTGACGGCGCTGTTAGGCTCAACCAGTACGCCGCATTTATTTTCGACACGGCATGGCCGATTCTTTCCGCTTCCGTCATGATGGAAGGTTGCGTGGAATCTGGAAAAGATGTGTCTTGGGGCGGCGCTAAGTATAATGGGCATGGTTTCTTCATCAATGCTATTGGAACGATTGCAGACAGCTTGGCAGTTATCAAGAAGCACTGCTTTGACGACAAGACCATTACGCTGCGCGAACTGCATGACGCCCTTATGGCCAACTGGGAGGGGCACGAGATGCTCCGGCAGAAGATTATTAACGATACTCCGTTCTACGGCAATGATATTGATGAGACCGATGATATTGTGAAGTGGTTTACAAATTTCTATGCCGACTACTTCAGTGCACAGCCTGCACCGTATAATGGCACTCTCAATCCTGGTGCGCTGGACCTTTTCTGGGTCGGTGGTGGTAAGCGCGTGTGGGCGACACCCGACGGCAGGAAGACCGGAGACCCGCTGTCCCACTCGAGCGACCCGAACCAGAGCGCCGTAAAGAATGGCCCGTTGGCTTACGTGAAGAGCGTCGCAAAGATGCCTTGGTATAAGATGAGGTTCGGCGGGGCCATAAATTTGCGCCTTGATGCGAATTCCGTGCGTAGCGAGGATTCCGCTTCTAAGGTCAGGGAGCTCATTGAAACCTACTTTGATTTGGGTGGAATCCAGTTCCACTTCACGGTAGCGGACACCGAGATTATGCGTGCGGCACAGAAAAACCCGCAGGATTATCAGGATTTGGTTGTGCGCATCGCAGGGTTTTCCGCATATTTCACGCATTTGCCGAACGATGTTCAGGACAACTATATCGAAAGGTATGAAATCGGGGTATAATTAAAACGCCAGCAAAGCAGTCCCGCAGTCATTGTGATTGCGGGATTGCCTGACTTGGTGCATGAATTGGTTTCATAGGCGGTGTTTTTATCAGCAAAATGACAAAAGCTACAATTAGTCATGTGCATAAACTAGTACTTCGCATTGTATTACTAGCTGCGGCGATTTTCTTGCATTTTGCAGACACTGAGGTGCTGGATTTTACAAATATCTTTCAGCAAAGGGCGTCTGGGTTGCTCCTCTGGGGTGTTTGGGCTCTGTTTTTCATTGAGATGCTATTTCGCCTAATCCCAAACAAGCGGATAACCATAGGCGCTAGGAAGCATTACAAATGCTCATACAAAGCTGCGCCAACATCGCGGCCAAGAGGGGATTCGCCCTCGGGGAGGTTGCATGGGGGGGTGGCTGCAAGCGGGTTGGGCTGGTTTATAATAACAGCCGCAGTCATTTTTGCGCTCCATCAATGTGGTGCTTTGACTGCAGCCGCTCTTTTTGTTATAATGCTTGCCCTGGCAGTGGTTGACTTGGTTTTTGTTTTGTTTTTCTGCCCTTTTCAGGTTTTGTTTATGCGCAACCGCTGCTGTGCGGACTGCCGCATTTTTAATTGGGACTACTTCATGATGTGCGCACCGCTTGCCCTTGCCCCGAGCTTTTATTCTGTGAGCTTGGTGGCTATGTCATTGGCTGTTCTAATTAGGTGGGAGGTCGCTGTTAGCATGAACCCACACTATTTCATGAAGGAAAATAACGTAAACCTAAATTGCGAGGAGTGCAAAGACAAGTTATGCAGGCTGCGAATAGGCAAAAATCGCAAGAGCTGACGTTACTGCTTTTCGTGCCAGCTATCAGCCCGGTATTGAGAAGCCTGCACACTCCTCTGCGTTCGGAGTTCCGTGACAGTGGCCGGAATTCCCTCTCTACGATGAGCGTACAGGCTTCTCAATGCCTATTACTGTGTTTTGTTGGGAAAGGACACCGAGTGCTGACAAAACCCACTCGCCCCCAGGCCGAGCTTAGAAGCCAATTCCAAGGCTGGTCATCAGCTTTTCCAAAGAGGGCATGTCGGGCAGCATCAGGACGCTTGTTTTAGCAGTTTTTCCCTCGATTTCCAGTTCGTTTTGGATAAGCAGGAGTGTATCGCTCATTTTGGAAAAATAAATCGACGGCACGCTCATAATTGAGCCGAGCATGTCGAGAGCAGCCTCCGGAGGGGATATGTCTATGGGGAGGCCGGTCATGTCGGCAATTGCTGTTACGAACGAGGCCGACATGATGTTTGATACCTCGTTTATTACAGAATAGCCCATTTCGTCGATTTCTTCATGGCTTTTGATGTCCGAGAACATGAGCATATTTACCAAATCACAGACAACCTCTATAGGCAGAATGAACATCATCATTCCATTTATGTCTCCGGTCAGCATGAGGAGCGTCCCGACCATAATAGTCTCCGGGCCGCCGAGTGCCTCAGTGGCTTCGCTGAAACCGTGGATGCCAATGTCCGGAATTGATATGTTCACCGGCACTCCAAGCATTCTCGATAATGATGAGGCCGCATTGCCGGAGCCAATGTTGGCGATTTCTCTCAGAACGTCAATGTGAATATCGCCAATTTCGCTAAATGAATTTAAACTCATAACAATCCTCCAAAAAAATATTTTCGGCTCATGTAAAGTGCTTCAGATATCTCGCTTTCGAGCACACCACAATACATTCTACCACACGCCGCATTCACTTTCAAGCAAAAACTATCGCAAAACTGTAGCATTGTTTGTTGCATAAACGAGAATTTTCCACTATACTATAGATGAGGACGTTCCATAGGGAGTGAGCACTGAGAATTGAGCATTGAAAATGGAGGATTTGGGCGATTTAGCCAGAAGGGTGTTCGGGAGCTGCTTGAGAGACATGGGTTTAGGTTTTCCAAGTCTATGGGGCAGAATTTTCTGGTTGATGCGAACATTCCGGAGAAAATCGTCAGACTCTCCGGTATCGATGCTTCGTGCGGCGTTTTAGAGATTGGCCCTGGAATTGGGTCGTTGACAATGCCCCTGAGCAGGTCAGCCGGAAAAGTGACTGCCGTAGAGCTAGATGGGCGGTTATTGCCCATGCTGCATGAAGTGCTTGTCGGGTGTGAGAATGTCGGTGTTGTGCAGGGCGATATCCTAAAGCTCGATATTGCAGAGCTTGTTAGCGGTAGGATGCCCGGACTTCGGCATTGCGTCTGCGCCAACCTCCCTTACAACATCACGTCCCCAGCGTTGACGGCGCTTGTTGAAGCCGGTGTGTTTGAGTCTCTGACTGTGATGGTGCAGCGGGAGGTTGCCTGGCGCATGTGCGCTAAGCCAGATAGCCCGGAGTATAGCGCCTTTACCGTGTTTATTGCCTACCATACCGAGCCTGAAATATTGTTTGATGTGTCCCCTGAGTGCTTCATGCCCCGTCCGGCTGTGTATTCTTCGGTAGTGATGCTAAAAGCTCGTGCGTGCCGGCTGTTGCCGCCTGAGGAGGAGGCAAGTTTTTTTAGGGTTGTGAGGGCGGCTTTTGGTCAGAGGCGAAAAACTCTGGTTAATGCCCTTCATGCGGTATTTGGCAATTCAATGACCAAGGAAGACATACTGAAGATAGTCGTAGGGTGCGGGTTTGATTCGCGCATTCGCGGTGAGACCTTGGGCGTAGAGGATTTTATTAAGCTGTCATCGCATTTTTTCTAGGTTTTCTAGGCATTTTATAACTATTAAGGGGTGGTATTATTTTGGAATCAAGCACAATTGCGCTTATCATCATTGGGGTAATGGTGGTTCTGTACATTTCGGAGCTTTTGCCGATAGCGACGACGTCTATTTTGGCGTGTCTTGCTCTTGCTGTTTTTGGTGTTATTCCGTTCAGCGCCGCATTGGGAGGTTTTGGAAGAGACGTGGTGTTTCTTATCGTTGGTATGGTTATTGTTGGCGATGCGCTTTTTGAAACAGGGGTTGCCGAGCTTGTCGGGAGGAAAATCATCTCCCTAGTGGGGACGAATGAAAGAAAGTATATTGGCGTGCTCAGCCTTGTAATAATTCCGATATCTGCCTTTTTGAGCAATACAGCTACTGTCGCCACGACACTTCCAATTGCGGAGAAGTCCATTGCCCACTCAGGCGGGATGCTGAAGAAAAAGGATATATATATGATAATCGGCTTGATTGCCGTCGTCGCGGGCGGACTGACTTCAGTGGGTTCCACGCCTCAAATATTGGCGAACAACCATATGATTGAGGCTGGCATAACTCCGATTGGCTTTTTTGAGCTGGCACTGATTGGCGGACCTGTGGTCATATTGCTGCTGGTGTATATTATGACTTTTGGGCATGGTCTTAAGAAGAGGGTCTTTAACTTCCCCGAGGTTGACGACCCCAGCCATGAAATGCATGACGAGAGCGATAGTGAGCCAGCGCCGAAGACGCGCGTCGAGATTGTCAGGATGCTTATCACTGTTGCAGTCCTGGTATTTTGCGTAGTTGGCTTTATAACCGAATTATGGTCTTTAGGCACAGTGGCAATGGTTGGCGCTGTAATCTGCATTGTCACGGGCTGTATTTCGCAGCAGACTGTTTTTAAGAAAATGAACTGGACTACTGTCATCATAATGGGGTGTTCCTTCGGCATTGCGGCCGGGCTTGAGTATAGCGGCGCCGGGGTAATGATTGCGCATGGGATGATAGATTTTTTGGGGGATAGTATGTCGCCCTGGCTTCTCTGTGCGGTGCTGGCTTTGGTTGCAGTCATTTTTACCAACTTCATGTCCAGTACGTCTACTGCCGCACTGCTGATTCCAATTGCTGCGATTGTTGCGACTGAACTTGGATATGATGTCAGGTCTGTGCTTATCGCTGTCGCCGTCGCTGCAAACATTGGTTATGCGACGCCGATTTCCACGCCGCCTATCACTATGACGCTTGTCGCTGGGTATAGGTTCATG
>Ga0209755_10006186_pt1 | contig 13347 bp, 9 predicted proteins | sample TergutCo191P1_FD_187301 | JGI IMG/M metagenome (GOLD analysis project Ga0209755, IMG submission 187301) | Cornitermes sp. P1 segment gut microbial communities from Petit-Saut dam, French Guiana - Co191P1 (SPAdes) (version 2) | ecosystem: Host-associated > Arthropoda: Insects > Digestive system >... | reverse complement strand
CCATTGCAGTACTGCAGTATGTCCTTGCTATGTACAGTCTGTTGCAGTGTCCATTGCAGTACTGCAGTATGTCCTTGCTATGTACAGTCTATTGCAGTGTCCATTGCAGTACTGCAGTATGTCCTTGCTATGTACAGTCTATTGCAGTGTCCATTCCAGTACTCCAGTATGTCCTTGCTATGTACAGCCTATTACAGTGTCCATTGCAGTACTGCAATATGTCCTTGCTATGTACAGTCTATTACAGTGTCCATTGCAGTACTGCAGTATGTCCTTGCTATGTACAGTCTATTACAGTGTCCATTGCAGTACTGCAGTATGTCCTTGCTATGTACAGTCTATTGCAGTGTCCATTGCAATACTGCAGTATGTCCTTGCTATGTACAGTCTGTTGCAGTGTCCATTGCAGTACTGCAGTATATCCTTGCTATGTACAGTCTATTACAGTGTCCATTGCAGTACTGCAGTATGTCCTTGCTATGTACAGTCTATTGCAGTGTCCATTGCAGTACTGCAGTATGTCTTTGCTATGTACAGTCTATTGCAGTGTCCATTGCAGTACTGCAGTATGTCCTTGCTATGTACAGTCTACTACAGTGTCCATTGCAGTACTGCAGTGTGTCCTTGCTATTTACAGTCTACTACAGTGTCCATTGCAGTACTGCAGTATGTCCTTGCTATGTACAGTCTACTACAGTGTCCATTGCAGTACTGCAGTATGTCCTTGCTATGTGCAGTCTACTACAGTGTCCATTGCAGTACTGCAGTGTGTCCTTGCTATGTACAGTCTACTACAGTGTCCATTGCAGTACTGCAGTATGTCCTTGCTATGTGCAGTCTACTACAGTGTCCATTGCAGTACTGCAGTATGTCCTTGCTAACTTCCAAACACCATCGAAACGTGAAGGAATGTTGTGACTCAATTGATACATAATTCATACACACAAGTATATTGAAATTAGTTTGTGTACACAGTGACCTTTCACCTGTTTCGGCCAACCATGTGACCATCTTCAGGGAGGTAAAATACGAAGAATGGATGCATTATTGGTTATAACATGAAATTAGAAAAAAATCACAGCCAGTCCAGAAATATAAAATGCCAATTTTAAGAAACCGTAGTTTAAAATACATAAATATGTTTAATATTATGCAGTATAAACCGAAGAAATGCACATTTCCTAAATTAATATTATAATTTTTAATTTTTGATGTCTTCTACATGTTTCGAACCCGACGGTTCATCTTCAGGAAGACGGCTGTATATACAGTTATTGTATGGTGCGTTTTAGATGTGTCAGTATAAGCAGTCTTGTGGGTAGAAGAATGTGTTTGTGGTTTCTTGCATGACATTTTCATATGTTTTCTGAAGGGATACACATTTTGTTACTTCCTTTACTTTTTTACTTCCTTTACTTTTTTATTAGTTATTATTTCTGTGCTATGTTCATGTTACCATTATCATAATCATGTTCATTATATGGGATTATCCAATATGGCGGCCATGATTTACGAAACAAAATGGCAAATAAAGTTTTTTGATGTTACGGAACAAAGAAGTTTCAAAGGCGGGTTTCAGCAGTTCTACAACGACTGAAAGTGCTCGACTTCAGCAAGCAGTGTTGTCCCGAACTTTTTGGATGTAATCGCGAGAAAACATCACAAACTGAAGCCACTAGTATGTTTGTGAGTTATGAGAAGAGACAAGATAGCGATAGTGTGTTCACACTTGGTCGAAGTCTGTAGACACACACGTCACTGATACCGTTGTATGGACTGAAAACTTTCTATCGGATCCTATGACTCCGCCAAGTTGACAGCGACAGTTGCGTCTATGCACTGATCGTCACTGGACGCAGATCAAACCAATCAGCCTTCCAGCAAGGTTTCTTACCTTTACTGCCTCTACCTTGCCTGTCGTGGTCGTAAGATCGCACTGATGAGAGACATAATACTGAACTTAAGGTTATGAAGCATTTTGTTAGTCATAGTAAATGTAAATGGACCAATACGTGTGAGAAATGAGAAATTTATCCAAAATTTTAGTAGGTAAATCTGAAAGGAAGGAACCAGTTTCAAGGCCGAGAGGCAGATGGGTGATCGATATTAAGATGGAACTTTCAATGAATGGAGCAGGGATAGCGTAGCCGGTGTTGTGACTAGGCTGCAGGTTGGACAACTGAGGAATCATGCGTCGATTCCCGGCAGGGACAAAACTTTCTGTCGTCTCCAAAGTGCCCAGACCGGTTCTGGGGCCCACCCAGCCTCCCATTCTATTGGTAGCCGGGAGTTACTTCCTCAGGGTAAAGCGCCCGGGCCCTGAAGTTGACCACTCACCTCTATCGAGTGCTGAGGCTAAGAGTAAGTGGAGCTATATCTCCACTCCTGCACATGCCTTCATTACGTGCACAGGAAACATTTAGTTGTCTTATAATAAATACGATGCATAGTTTAATAGGTTGGGCCAGAATACGGGGCGAAACAGCCGGGCAGCTGCCCGAGTACCAACCTATAAAGGCGCTAAAACGTTACTAGAATAATACAAAATATGGTGCAAGTAAACTCAGGTTTCCACACGTGAAAAAAAATTTATCCGTAAATTATTCGCATTTTGGACACGCCCCCTCAAAAATGTTGGCCAGCCCTGTCCTACGCTGAAAAAGTTTAAAGAATATCAGTTTGAAGGGGCGCCAGATTATAAGCCTGCTCGGGGCGCCCACATATCTCGGGCCGGCCCTGCGTATAGGACATCCAAGTAAAATGAACTCATTGTGGGAATCTAAAGCAATCTCGCTGTGAGCGACACACCGTGACTCGCCCCTGTCGGCTAGTTTCATTGCAACTTTTGCTGTGTTTGACAAAAATCAGTAGTAGTCACCTTTTTTATGGTAACCCCTATTATGTTGCTGAACACCATACCTTAAAATACCACCCCTGAGTCGGATTCCGCATCGATTTCATTCCATTTTACATCGCAGTGTTCAGTATCCAGTCCGAAAGTACAGTACAAAGTCTGGAAAGTAGACTGGAAATTCCTGGAAAATTTTGAAGTGTGATGCTGGAGAAGGATGGAAAAGGTCAGCTGGACCGATCGTGTGAGAAATAAAGTATAGAGTTAAGGAGGAAAGAGGCATGCTACATACAATAAAAAGAAGGAAAGCTAACTGGATTGGTCATATCTTGCGTAGGAACCATCTTCTAAAACACTCTATTGAAGGTAAGATATAAGGAAGGATAGAACACGAGGAAAAAGATGTAAGCAGCTACTGAATGACGGTAGGGAAACGGGACGATAATGGAAATTGAAAGAGGAAACACTAGACTGCAGTCTTTGGAAGAGGCTATGGACCCGTCGTAAGACTGAAGATGTATGGTGTAGATTTCAGTGAGATCAGCAATTTTCGTTGTAAGGACATGACGTATATTTAACGAAATGCTACGAAAAATCTGTAACTTTGTAGTGCTTACATACACTTCGGTTATTTTTGTAAATATAGATTAGTGCCTTCAATAAATGGAAGCCCTTGCAATACATAACCTCACAAATGATAACGATTGGGAAATACATGTGGAAAACAGTGTAAATCCGCGCTTTTCCTTTCTTTTTAAATGAGATGTCAGTGGGCACTAAATTATTCTTGATTCAGATATTATGATGCAAGTACACTACATTACATGTATTAAACCCTACATATTATGCACGAGATATCTCGCTGGATTTAGTTGGTGTTTGGTATGATCTCCCACTTTCTCTCGACATTCGAAGTTATTTTCAGACCTTTTACAGTAGAAATTGTACCTTATTATTTCATAACAATGTTTTTCGCTTGTAAACAAAGCAATAAACCTTCGGTATCCATAAAATTTAGGGAATTTCTCGACTAGCCCAGGATATACACCGCTTACGAAACAGCAATTTATCGTAATCCACACCGTTCGTCACACTGAAATTCCCGCATTACTGGACAGTCGGGTTACAAGCATACCTTCTATGAAAATGGTGTGCCCACAAAAATTGCTTTCACTTATTTTTTCTTAAAAAGGTAATATACACACGTATAGGCCAAGTAAGGATCTGTCGTGTTTTTTTTTTTTTGTGCCTTCTGTGTATCAGTGGGTTATTACAGACTGCTGTTTCGTGAGAGATGTTAGCTTCTCAAGAAGGACTCTGCTTCATGGAACAGAAGGTTTTTTGACATAAAAAACAGAAATGAAAGAATGAACGCTGTTACTTGAAGGTACAATAGTTTTTTAGTCAGTACGTGTCGTGTTTTATGGGGCTTCATCAGGTGATCGTCCTGCCAGCATAATGGTTCACTGGACGTCGGGTGTTTCTCAAAGGATTCCCGATTTGATAAACAGCGGTGTGACAGAAAGTTCCTACACACATGAGGGGTAGGGAGGTGTCAGATCTGTGATCATGCCATCCTGGTATCTGTTTGCAGACGATGCACACGTATCATTCTTCTTTATGCAAAACTGTATCATCTTCGCGCACCAGGCAGCTGTACAAATCGCTCTGCTAATACAATTTCGAGAGGATATTCCACGCATGTGTAATGCAAGAAACACACACCAAGTATTGAACGGGATAACTTAAAAGGTCTACAAGAGGGACTGGGGTTTAGGTGGCAGAATGCCAGCAGTTAGGGTAGATGGGAAGAGATACCGAGGAACTTACTGATCTATACAGACCACATAATACTGTCATGGTGGTTACAATCGAAGAGTCTAGATATGTATACAGAATTTTGTTGAGTGAATATCTTAAAATTAACACCTAAAGAGATCTGGGACATTACATGATGATGAACTTTGTGATTTAGCAGTGTTAGGGAAATTATCATCAATTATAGTGTTCCTCCACATTGCTAGTAATCCTCTGCATGGCAGATAACGAATGTACTCAATGTTTCGTGATTTATTCAAGTCATCTGCTATTGTTAAAGTAATTGAGTTTAAAATATTACAAAAGCCAACCAAATGTAACTTACTATTTTATTAAATTAAAACATTAAAATTAAATGCTCTATGTGATTCGGTCCCTGTAGGATCATCATCAGCGGTTATGCAATAAATAATTATGTATAAAACACTATGTAAAATTATTCTTAATGGTCAGTGCTCGATATGTTGTACATTGTGTAGTAGAAGCTGAAACATAGAGTAGACTGGTCTGTGTGAAACATGTTAATATGTGTATGAAGATACAGAACTCTGACGTTGAAAATCTTGGAGGCAGTTGACGTATATGATGAAGAAAGTTGCTGCTTTCTTTATTCTTGAAGAGAAGGCCTCATGGCTACACATTCTATAGGATGTTCTTTACAATAAACGTGACTTACACATGTTCTGAAAATGCCACACCTAAAGAGCTTAAGTAGGCAAATAGTATGTCCTATGTTGTGTGATCTGATGAAAGTTTATGGGCTTATACAAGTACGTTTGTTGCAAGGAAAAGTGTGGAATCTTTCAGCCAAGTTTCTGGCATGAATTTGAACCTACATAGATTTACTGTCAAGGGTTTGATCTTAAAAACTAGCATGCAGTTTCAATACCAACATAAAAAACCTATAACTGAATATGACTATATAAGGCATTGAAAGCACTTGGAAATGTTTCATATAGCAGGGAAATGTGGCTTGTGTTATGTTGATTATTTTTAAATGTGTATGGTTGCAGGAGCGGATCCTAACTTGAGGGACTGGAGTGGCCGGAAACCACGACAGTATCAACTTAGCCAGGACACGTCAGTTTCTGCAGACACATTCAGGAGTGAGTACCCTACTGACAGGTTGTTGAATGTAAGGCTTCGTACTAACCCTTCACAAGCTGCTAATAACACTCACCTCAAGATCCAGAAGTCCATCTCCCATAACTTTCTTCGCATGAGTCTGATGCCTTCTGACCGCAAGAAGCGTCGCCCCACGACTGTAAACATGAAATATGCGACTTTACGCAAGTGACTTAGTCATGTAACTGGAATTGTTAACATTCTCTTGATAGTCTTTCTGTTGTTATTTGGTGAGGGTACTGTATTTGTTCTTCAATATTATAGTGCCATATTTAATTAACTAAATACATATCTTAACTGCAATAAGGGAATTAAGTTTGTTTTATTTTACCACATTGTAATTCTGTCTTATTGTGCCTGATAAGGTATTCACATTTCCTGACTTTGTTTTTATTTTTTTGCTTATCTAAGTCTTTTCTATGAAAATTCTGATTTTCCCTACTTTATATCTTATGGCAGGGTTGTTTTAAGATTTATTGCCTGTGAGTATGTTTGGTTGTGTACAATAATCCTGGTGTTTTAATTTATACAGACAGTAATACTAAAAAATTGTGTTCATTGTGGTGTGGTGATTGACTGCAAGTAACTGGAGTGCAGTACAAGAATTTCCACTAATATCTCCATTGGTTATCTACTTGGTGATCTAAACATGACTTATTTTTAGTAACAGTGTTCATGGCTCTAATACTTTAAGGGATGTGCAATTTCGTGTATAACCTAAGTGTGGCTGTGTAACTAACATTTTGTTTGTTGACATCTAGAGAATGGGTATGCTGATGATGAAACAATCAGAATTTAGGTTTGTATGAAAGACAGAAGCACATGTTGCTTGATGCATGTGTTGGGAAGAGAAGTTCTTTGCACAAAGTGTACAAATAAATTGACTGTGGGGAAGTCATGCCTGTCCTTTTGCCCATACACAATTCATGTCTGACATTGCTCAACGGATTTTATTTTATTAAACTTCCTATTGGTTCATAATGGGCAAATAAAACCCATACTTTGCAGGAAATTTGTAAATGACTGAGGATGAACATATTAAGGGTATGGCTCCCATCTTAACATATTTAGTGGGGATACCCACATTGACATTTACAGTCCAACTAGTCACAAAGTGTGAGTATAAGATGTCAATCTGTTGTGTTTGTTGTGCATGGGTAGCTCTTTCAGTAGTCAGAAAATGTTAATTCAAGCAGTTATCCGTCAGTTCACATTATTATCATAAAATTTTCTAAGTTGGCTGGATTCCAAGTGGATGTGTGTACATATGTTCCCTCCAAAACCCTTTTAACTTATCATATACCAGTGTCAAAATAAAAAATCTTAATTTTAATCTACAGCTCAAAGATTTGCATGTGCTGCTGGGTAACTGGTCCCTCTGTTACAAAAGAGAACTACCATTTCTGTGAAATAAGAAATTATATTCAGTTCTGAAGGTTTGTAAAGATGGTATGTGACACACGGAGCACTGTGCGAGACTGGAGGTTTCCACAACAGTTTTCTTGAGCACTGTGATCTTCTGGGATATGACACTGTTTTGCTGGACTGGTATTTTCTGACATTGGAAAGGAACATAATATAGTGCCTTCATCTTCAAGGGTTGGAGCCATCAACTTTCAAAGATGCAGGCATAACATTCTTTCAAAAGAACAGGAAACACCAGCAACACAGTGTGACGTATCCAGAGACCTTAATCCTCAGTATAACCTTTTTTCTGGGGTTTGTCCATCATATAGTATTAAAAAAAAACAGTATTTCAGAAACCAGATCTGTTTCCATTCTCAAATGGAGAGATGGGTAGGCACATACTCACTTGGATCGTGTCAGGGAGAGTTGATGTCAGCCATTCAGCTCAGTAATTGAAACCAAGTTCACCATTTCTAATGTGTTCATTTTAGTAGGTGTCCATTTACACGCTAACAGAAATGTATCAGATTTATGAAGTGTTGTATGCTATTCAGAATACTAGATGATGGGACAGAATCCAAAAACACGGTGACATAATTGAAATCTGAATTCTCAGTTTCCCGTTTGTACACACCCATCAGTTCACTCTGTCTTCCAGCCCAGTTGTACAATAATCATCATCCTAGTTGATACCAATAGTTACTACATTTGCAGCTACTTAAGTGCATTTGAACAGTGAAACTTGCAATTATAGTATTTTTGTATATGTGTTTATATATATATATATATTCAGTAAAGTAAGCAAATTTTGTCGTCCACATTGATTGATAATTTACTTCATAGCACAGTAGTTACTGTCTTGAATGATGCCCGTTTCTTGTGGTTAAATGATGCATGCTGCATGAGTTCTTTCTTTGAAGCTTTGTTGCCAGTGTTTAGCATGACTACTCCAACTGCACAGATGCATGTACATGTGCACCTTGTAAGTAGCATTATGGTAATTAAACAAATATTCATCTTGAATTTTGTTAACCATAGAATTGGTGGTGCAAGTACAACGAGAAATCTTCCAAAAGGCAAATCTTTCAGTCACTTTTTACAACATAAGCAATCTTAAGCTTATGTTTGAGTTGTTAGCAGTCCTGCCTCCTGCCTGGGAGATCACAGGTTTGTTCTTTATGCAGTAACCAGGTAATCGAAATGTTTTTTGTGGCTTTGCACTGTCCTTTCACAGGAAACAGATAATATTACTTCAAAAAGAGACCAATCTGCTTCCTTTCCCATCCCTCCAAATCCATCATTTGCACTTACCCTTATGTTAGAGTTCTGTTTAACCTATGCAGTTGTGGCAAGCAGTGAGAAATGTGTTTACTGAAGCAGTTGACATTGTTCTACAACTGCAATGTGAAAACCTTGTGAGGAAGGTTAAGTGGGCTGTAGTTTGTTTTACATGTTCACTGTGTACTTAGTGCCAGATGTGTAACCTGTTTAAGTCTCTGAAGACTGAAATCACCCCTGATAGTAATAAAATTCACCTTGTGCCTCACAGCAAACACAGTCCTTGTTCACTAAAAAGACCAGTCAGTTCATGCTGTTTGGTAATTAGTGTTGATTGTTAGAATTGTATGCAACATACGTACAGATACAAATGTACATATACTGTATGGTAAATTCAGAGTTTCTTAATGTAACTGGTGGTATGTATAATTACCACTCAGATATAAACTGCTACAGCACGCTTTGTCATTATCCTACAGTGTTCTGAATAGCAGTTTAACACAGAAATTCTAATGCTTTACAAATGCTGCTTTGGAGAGCAGCATTGTTCCTTAGATGATTTAAGCCTTCCTTTCATTCCTTTTTGCACTCAGTCTGACAATACCTAAAATCAAGAAATAGAAACAGAAAAACTTTCATGAGTTTGGTAGTTTTTATATGTTCACATAAATGACTTCTGATTCACGTCCAGCATTTGGGAACTCCATCTTCAGTACTTTGTCTGGCTGAGCCAGCAGTTCTGCAATTGAAACAGAACTTGGCCCAGGTCAGCATCACACAAAAAAGTATCAACACCTCAGAAGCTTAACAAAGTATCTAAACTGTGTTGGTTATATGTGCCAAACTGGAGTAGGACTGTGAATGATAAATTGGGAAGGATGGACAGGAAGTAATGGTGATTGATATGAAGGTGCTAATGGAGGGTACAGTCCCCTGTAATGACTGAGGAAAAAAATCTACACAATAACTCAATCAAGATAGCAGACTTTCAAGCTGAGAACAAATCTGGATTCTCCTGAATATGCAGTAGGAATGCTGAACATGTAATCATCATGTTCAGTGAGGATAATAAGGCCTACTCAGTACATGTTGTAGGGTTACATATGAGTGGTATGTTTACACCGTGCTGTAGTGCTTATTTATTTGCTGTGTAGACAAAATGTTAATGCTGATGTCATCAGCTTCATGATAAAAATATTGCATTATCCTTAAAGAAATAAATGTTATTTGTAGCTTTTTTTTATTGCTTGTGTTCAGGAATATGTAGAACATTAAATTTAAAAAGTCAGAAGTTGGACCAATTTAAAGTTTTATTAAGTAATTTAAATTCCTGGAACTGACACTTGCGTTTAACAGGGCAAAGATGTTAGGAAATGTTTGTTGATTCCATAAGTATGCATTAAATGAGTCAAAATTAACACTACAGTATGCCAAAAGAACGATTCCCCCCCAAAAAAGTAATATAGATGATTAGAAAGAAACAAACACAGTGAACTCTGACAGACCAGCAGAACTTAACCTTATTTGTAAACACATGTATGTAGAGATATTGAAGGGTGATTCACATGATGGATGTGAAGTTACAGCAGTCTTGATGATCATCAGTACTTGTGCCACCATACATGGGTGAAGGATGTAGAAGCATTACATGTATCTTGACTGAATAGCAGAAACTGGGAGCTGGTGTATCATGCATTTGGTAAGGTCAGTCCAGTGCTTAAGAAGGCTGTGATTCTGACTGCTCTAATGGTCTGGCTTTAATTTCACTACCTGTAATAATACACAAATGCATGGTATTTCACTGCCACTAATATAAGTATTATAACATGAAATACTGTCTGTCAGCATATTGATAACTGGTCTTCTGTATATGCAGTTATGCCAATTCATGAAATGTAAGAAGTCTGTTAAATATCTCAAGACACATGTTTTATGTAATAAGATATTTGATATAACCTGTGTAGGACCTGTGTATTTGCGACAGGTTAAGATATTACAATTCATATCTGTTATTAAAATAGAACATCTGTCCAAATCAACAGTAACAAAACTACAGTGTGATTGTATTCCAAATTTGGATTAGCAGAAATTTCTGCTTCTCTTATGGTCCGTTTTAGAACTGTGCAATAATGACCATTCTTCCTCACTGTTCAATTTCAAACATTGGTTTTATATATCTGTAGCATAATAAAATAATTAACCCATATGCTTTAATACTGTACTGGTATTTGAATATTTGATACATGACAAGCATAACTCGTAAAATAAGTTCATTAATTAACACATTAGGTGTTAAAAGCAAGTAAATAAAATTAACATAGGGCAAAATTTTTTCCATTCTGTGCCTAAGTATATTTCTTTATATGTTTTTGTGCTGAAGAAAGGTCATTGACAGTGAATGGGAAGAAAGTTTGTATGATTTAAAGTACTGATAATTTTGACTAAAATTACACAATATTATTAGATTCAACTGGCTTAGGAATTTCTTGACCTGCAAAGGGTTTGTCAACAACTGAGAACTTTATTGTATTACTTTATTAATACCTCTGATCTTTCCCTTGTTACTTGATTATTCTAAAGACATGCAAGAGTTGTTTAACATAACATAATACTACAGGTGTTGGTTATATATTATGGAATTTTTTTTTCTCTCTTTCATTGCATTGCTAAAGCTTCCTAGTGTAATGTCACAGTCATAGTGGTTTGTTTTCTTTTACTGGGAGAGAATTTTTAAAGTTCTTTGGAAAGACTGACCATTTCATTCAGTAACTGTCGTGTATTACACACAAAATGTAGAGCATAATTTTCATGAAATATTGTGTTGACTGCTCATCAACAGGTCGAGAGCATCTGAGAATGAAGTGCTAGGAGTATATTTGGTTCATGAAAGCAGGAAGTAATAAGAACCTGGAAAAAATAATTCAGCGAGGGAGATGCAAAATGTCTACAAAATTTTAGTTATAAAACCTGAAGGGGGACCACTTCATGCGCATGGGGGGAAGAGCAACATTAAAATGGACCTTAAAGAAATAAAATATGTACGAGAGCAGCGACTAGGTTAGGTGGATCAGGGTAGAGTTCAGTAATGGAATTTTCTGTGGGGTTCCATAATAGCAACCATTTTTTTTCACTGTCATATTGGCAACTTTCTAAGAGAGATCCTGTATCATGAAATCTCCTCATTCACAGTCCGGCCAGTATTCAAATTATAGAGGCATTTCAACTCTTCTTTATCTGACTGTTTGTTAATTGGGTCACATTCAACATCACCATCCCCACACATGTAATTTTCTTTGTAAAAGTGCTTGATCAGTTCTTACTGGTCATATTATAAGTTCTCTCTGTCCGGCTGTATATACATTGAACAATGACATTTGGCCCAACTTGCAGAAGGAATCATGGTAGACCTTTGAAGAGACTTCTGGATACGTGAGATTGGAACGGGTCAAGAAGTGGCCCAACTCCATGAAAGATATATGATGATGATGATGAAAAGAGAGGGGTAATAATATAGCTGTAAAGACAGCATAAGTATATGTCTTCTGGTAACATAAGCCATTAAATACTCTTGCGTTTATTGGTGTACTGTCATGTGGGGTTCTTACTTTTTTTGGTTGCAAATGATTTTTCCCTGTAATTTACTGAACATAAGACTGGGTCTTTTATAAATACTAATGACCACATTAAACTCTCTGCAGTCAATCCCTATCATATTCATATTCATCTGTCAACAAACTGACTAACACATCCATGAAATGGTAAATGTGTGAGAGTGCATTTAGCCCATTTTCCTGTGCAGACAAATCTCATTGTCTTCATGAAATTAAGTGTACAGTAAGGGCTACATATATGCCATTTGCATTTCTTAAAAGTAATTATACCTTAATCAGTACAAAGCTGAATTTGACCCTCTACATGCTATGAAAACATACAAGTGAGTGGAAGTGTAGATGTAATCATTCTTAACCTCCATACTCTAATGGGTCAATTGATTTAAAATCTCCTGAACCAGAGGCAAGATACCTGCAGGAATTACAAATGGATCTTGTACAATATGTATTCAAATGAAGAGATCAGACCAGTGGGGCATAATGTATGTACTGATGTGATAATATCAGTGATTTAAAATAAACAACCTGAATTTCCTGACTGTTAGACAAGCTAGGTGTCAGTTGTTGCTGAGTATGTGCCAGACTGTAATTGTCCTTTTCAAATACAACTGTTGTGGGATCTCACATTGTGTCCATTTGTACATAATTACTGATGTTTGCAAGGTGTGTAGTGTCTTCATGAATTTAGAGTCCAGCAGTCCTTGTCCTTTCTATGAACTGTCACACCACTACACTCTGGTCTCCATGGTTAGATTGGTGCCTAACAATCTGTGCCAAAGCCAGTTTAAATTTACTATTGGATTTTGGGAACAAAATTTTTTTCATAACAATATGAGAACTGTGTTACAAAATACAGAAATTTTGTAGGTACCCATTTTCTCTAAGAAGGAATTTTCTCATGACAGTATCTCATCATTAGCAAGTTTCATAAATTTTTCAATGGTCAGTCTTTCTGAGGTCTAATCTTGTGTACCTGTTTCTAAGCATCTGAATCTGTCTCTCTTTTTGTAGGACTTGTAGCGGCCGGTACACTAAGGCAAGTAAAACAGTACCGTAGGAAGACACGTTTGTCTAAGTACTTGAATCTTGCCAGTCTGTAATGCCTGTTTAAGTAGTATATTGTTAATGTTACAGGATTTGGCTATGTTTTCAAGTTTTTATCCTGCATTATGCTTTGTATTTTATGTATAAACATATACTCACTGACTAGACTAGTTTCAACATTGGCTACATCCTTGTTGAAGATATGAATATATC
>Ga0209755_10006185_pt1 | contig 13347 bp, 16 predicted proteins | sample TergutCo191P1_FD_187301 | JGI IMG/M metagenome (GOLD analysis project Ga0209755, IMG submission 187301) | Cornitermes sp. P1 segment gut microbial communities from Petit-Saut dam, French Guiana - Co191P1 (SPAdes) (version 2) | ecosystem: Host-associated > Arthropoda: Insects > Digestive system... | reverse complement strand
TTATTTCATTAGTCCAGTCTTTAATAAAAACCATCGATCTTTCAAGCGCAGCGGAATCCCATACCAAAGGCTCAGCTTCCGTGAAAGAAGCGCCGGATAAAACCGCCGCCGTAAGTAGAAAATTATAATTCCAAAGCGGAGAAAAACCAAGGCGTGTATATGACCCCCTGTTTTCGGCGTTAAACGCTTTGCTTAGAATTTTTATCTCGTCAAAATCAATCGTAAATTGATTTGACATTTCATGATTTCTTTCCTTGGCGAAAACCAGCGCCGGAATATTAAACGATACCGGCAGCAAATACTGAGTGCGCTCGATTCTTCCGAATGTCAAAAGAAGCGGGTAAAAAATATTCCTTGACAATTTTGCCGCGCTGAACAAATTGTTTAAAGACTGAAAATATGCCTGTGTGGAAGAATTCTTAAGCCGGCTTGCGATAATTATATCGGGGCTGTTTGATCTTCTTAATTCATCAGTCGGGGACTCTATGTGTCTGACTGACACTTTATACTGATTTTGCACAGTGTTAAAATATTCGGCGTACAGCGCGAACTCCGGTCTGTCTGTCCAGATCACAGCCGTACTCATATCATCACACGATAAAAAAATGGGGACCGAATTTATTATTAAAATAAAAAGGCACAGTTTAAAAAAAGCAGGATTTTTCCGCCGCATGATTAAGTTTATTTTGCCGGATGTATGCTTGTCAATCTGTCTTTAGAATGTTAACATAAAACGCGCGGAGGATTTCTTGGATCGGATAAAAGACGCTCATGTTATCAGGTTAATCGAACATATAAGCGAGCACTATCGTTCTAATATCTCAAATCGTTTTTTACGCCCAATGTTACTCCAGCTTCAGGTTGATAAAAACACATGGGATCTTATCGAGGCTTTAACCGAAAAGATGGAATTAAACCGCTATCAGGGCTTTCACCTTGACGAACTTTACCGCCAGATTGCCGCCTGCGCGCGTTTTATAGAAACCGCCAGAAACGGAATGATTCCCTCCCTTAAAAATAAAATCGGTTCTCTTCCAAGCAGCTCTGACAAGATACTCAGGGAAATGGCGGCTAATAATTTTGTTTCAAATTTGCAGGTTTTCACGGATATGTTAAACGAATTATACATAAATCTGGTAAATTTGGATAAGGACGCATCGAACGGCAAGCCTCCTGTTTATACCCAGATACAGGAGCTTTACAATGTAGGCCGGCTGCTTGTGGGACATTAGTTACCCCCTTGACTATTTCTTAATTTGCATTGATCATGAATTATAATTGGAGAAAATTATGTACGCATTAGTGGAATTTATGGGAAAACAGTATAAGGCGGAGAAAGGCAGCCTTATCAAAGTAGACAAAATTGACGCTGATCCGGGATCGGCTGTCAGTATTGATACGGTTTTGCTGGTATCCGGCGATTCTGTCTCTGTAGGCAGCCCATATGTCGCGGGCGCGAAAGTATCCGCAGTTGTTGAGTCTCACGAGAAAGACGATAAAATTGTCGTTTTTAAATATAAGCCAAAGAAGGATTACCGCCGCAAACAAGGACACAGGCAGGAATACTCGATTATTAAAATTGGCGATATTTCAGCCTGACCGCTAAAAAGTTGTCAGGTAAACCTGCATGATTAAGATCGAAGCGGTTTTGGATACTGACAGTGTTTTAAGGTCGTGTAAGGCCGAAGGACACGCGGCAGCCGGAAAAACCGGAGCCGATATTGTCTGCGCCGCGGTTTCGGTTCTTATGAGAACCGCGATCAATATCCTATCCTGCAAAGAAGGGATAAAGATTTACGGCGGCGCTCCAAAGACCGGCGTTGCGTGGCTTGAAGCTGATTATGAAGCAAAAGGGAAGGATTTTCTTTTTGCCGCAGGGGTTTTCCTTTTGGAAGGACTTAGGTCAGTCGCCGAGGAATACCCCAAAAATTGCAAATTAACGATTAAGAAAATTAATCTTTAGTACGGAGGAATTATATGGCACGGAAACGCGGCGGAAGCGGCGCAAAAAATGGAAGAGACTCAAACCCTCAATATCTGGGTATAAAATCATCGGATGGCACAGTGGTAAAAGCGGGAACAATTATCGCCCGGCAGAGGGGAACTAATATTCATCCCGGCGACAATGTCGGCTGCGGCGGCGATTACACTCTTTTCGCCAAAGCGGACGGTAAAGTCACTTTCCACCAGCGCCGCGGCCGGAAACTCGCCTCTGTTATAACCGCCGCAGAATAATCCCATTGTGTGGAAAGATTTGCTGACGAAGCTATAATCGAAGTTTCCTCCGGAAGCGGCGGCAATGGCTGCGCTTCATTCAGGCGGGAAAAATATATCCCTAAAGGCGGACCTTCCGGCGGAGACGGCGGCAGGGGCGGCAGCGTAGTTTTCACAATCCGCAATAATCTTCGTACCCTTGCGCATCTTAGATATAAGCCTTTTTTTAGAGCGGAAAACGGCCATGACGGCGAAAGCTGGGGGCGTTACGGGCATAACGGACAGGATGTTATAATTCCCCTGCCGCCCGGATCGCTTATCCGTGATACAGAAACAGATGAAATAATCCATGACTTTTCGCGCGGCAATGACGATTTTCTTTTCTTAAAAGGCGGCAACGGCGGATGGGGAAACATCCATTTTAAATCTTCTGTTAATCAGGCGCCGCGCAAAGCGCATCCCGGAAAACCGGGCATAACTGTAAAAATAAAAATCGAACTTCAGATAATAGCGGACATCGGCCTTGTCGGTTTTCCCAACGCCGGCAAATCAAGCCTGCTTGACCGTTTTACAAACGCAAGGCCAAAAATAGCCCCGTACCCTTTCACAACGAAAATTCCAAACCTTGGCGTGCTTACAGCAGGAGAGAAGGATATAATTATCGCTGATATTCCCGGCCTTATAGAGGGAGCTTCACATGGTGCGGGACTTGGCTTTCGTTTTTTAAAACATATTTCGCGCACCAAGGCGCTCGCTTTTTTAATCGATTTATCAGATGACAATTACCTTGAAGCATTCGATGTACTCCTGAATGAACTGGATTCATATTCGGAAGAACACTCGCCGCAGATTACAGCCGGTAATTTTGTGCGGCTGTCAGACAGAAAACGCGTTATTATCGGGACAAAAACGGATTTGCTTGTTCAGGATGATTTAGGCGGTAAAACAGGGCGGCTTTCAGAGCTATCCGCCAAGCACCCAAATGAAGAAGTGATTGGAATCTCTGTTTTTTCAAATGAAGGATTACAGGAACTGACAAAAGTTTTTTTGCGTCTGACAGAAGAATCCAAAGCAGAACAGAATGATGCGCAGGCAGCCGGAAACATAGTGGAAAAAGACGGCGATATAAATTATGATGCAATTATTAACGATGAAGATATCGATGATGATTTTTTAAATGAATAGAGCGCCCGAGGCGGTTTTTAAGGAGCTACATTGAAGCTAGGTATTTTAGGCGGCAGTTTTAATCCTGTTCACAACGGACACCTTTTCCTTGCTGACACTGCCGCTTGCGCGTTAAAACTGGACAGGGTTGTATTTATTCCGGCTTACCGTTCGCCTTTTAAACTTGACGTGAAAGGAATGGAAGGCAGCGCGGATGACAGGCTGGAAATGCTTGCCGCGGCAATCGAAGGCGACAGCCGTTTTACAATTGACAGCTGCGAAGTCAGGCGGGAAGGTGTTTCGTATACAGTAGACACTCTGGATGATATTATCAGGCGTTTTCTGCCGGACGGAAAACCGGTGCTTATAATCGGGGATGATGTCGCCGCTGATTTTCCAAAGTGGCGCGACAGTGAAAGGATACTGGAACTTGCGCAAGTCGCTGTCGCGCGAAGGCTGAATGCCGCGCCTGTTAAATACCCGTACCCTCATATCATTATAAAAAACGAAGCAATGGAAATTTCATCGCATGAAGTGCGTCTTAAGATCAAGGAAGCATGCGCGTGGCGGTCTTTAGTGCCAGGCGGCGTAAGGGCGATTATAGAGGATAGAAAGCTTTATGATTACAGCGATTATTACGCAGGAAAAAAAGCAGAAAAAAAAGCGCAGGAAAGCCAGTGTTCTGTTTCCAGCGAAGACTGCACCCAGCTGGTAATCCAGCGGATAGAAGGCGCGGCGCGGGAAATGTTAAACGCAGAGCGTTTTTTACATTCAAGAAGCACCGCAGTCCTTGCGCGCGATATGTGCGTAATGTACGGAATCGATCCTAACGCGGGCTACCTTGCGGGAATCGCCCATGACCTTGCGAAACAGCTTGATAACAAGCAGATGTTAAAAATTATTAAAACCGAAAAATATGAAATGTCTGTTATCGAAAAAGGCAAACCAAATCTTCTTCATGGGAAAGCCGCCTCTATCCTTCTTCGCGATCGCTTTTGTATTTCCAATAAGGATGTTCTTGAAGCTGTGGCATATCACACATCGGGATGTGAAAACATGGGACCTTTGGCGAAAATTATTTACATTGCCGATAAAACCGAAACCACAAGGAACATCGATCCGACTTTCAGAAAAATGTGCAGGGAAAGCGATCTGGATACGGTTCTTTTCGCGGTTCTTGAAAAGACAATCGGCAAATTAAAAGCAAGGGAGCTTGATTTATCAAAAGATACGCTTCTTTTGCTTGAAAAGATAAAAAATGATAATTAAAAAATTTTATTTTTTAGGAGACTGGATTGAAACTGCTGAAACGTGATTTTTCATTAATCCTGCTGGTTTTGATTATTGTTTTAATCATTACCGGGATTATTATATCGATATTGACATTCCGCAGTAATCCTGTTGAAGACGCGATAGCGGACGGCCGCGTTCTTAATTTTCTTTTTGTGATCGAAAACGAAAAAAAGCCTGTCAGCACTTATGTGCTTATGTACCACCCTGTCACTAAGCGCGCGGCAATTTTTGACATACCCGGAGACCTTGGATTATTGATTTCCAGAATTAACCGTGTTGACAGAATCGACAGAGTCTACGATTCCGCACGTATCGGCAATTATCAGAATGAGATTGAAAAACTTTTGGGCGTCGAAATTAATTACTCGGTTGTCATTACAAAAGAAAATCTTGTTTCTATAATCGATGTTTTGGAAGGCGTTGAAATTTTTATACCGGCGCCTGTTTTTTACAGGGATGAAGACGAGATCATTATATTTCCTTCGGGAATAACAAATCTTGACGGCGATAAGGCAAGCCTTTACGCTGTATACAGCCTGCCGCTGGAAGACAGCGAAATGGAAACATTCCGCAGGCAGCGTTTCTTTTTAAGCCTTTTAAGCCGCCAGATTCAGATGAATGACAATTTAAATAACCAGTATACCTCAAAGCTTTATTATTCCTTTTTTAAGGCAAGCACGAACCAGCGCACATTGGCGCAGCTGTTTAATGAATTTGTTCATATAAATACCGAGCGGGTTAACATTCAGTCTGTCGGCGGCAACCTGCGCGAAGTGTCAGGGCAGATGCTGATTATTCCTCATTGGGACGGATCTTTAATAAAGGAAATTGTACGGCAGACTCATGCAACTCTTGGCCGCGACATTCAGGATCAATTAATCGAGCGGACGCTTACTGTCGAGGTTTTAAACGGAACCGCGTCGACAGGTCTTGCCGGCAGAACCGCGGATATTTTTCGCGGTTTCGGCTATGATGTAATTTCAATCGGCAACGCGGACAGAAATACATATGAAAGAACCGAAATTGTCCACCGCACAGGCGATGAAAATTTAATCAGGACATTCGCCGATATTATCAGGTGCACTAACATCCGCCTGGACGACGATCCGCTTTTTTATAATATTGAATATAAAGCGGATATTACCCTGCTGATTGGAAGAGATTTTAATGGAAGATATGTTACCGGAAACTGACGCCGCCTTAAATCAGGCAAAGGCATTACGCGAACTGCTGCAGGAACACAAAGGGCAGGATGTATCTGTATTAGACCTTCGCGGCATCAATAACTGGACAGATTTTTTTATCATCGTCACTGTTTCAAGCAATACGCACATGGACGGCCTTGACCGGCACATTAAAGAATACTGCCGCGAAAATGACATTGAAATTAACGGCAGTTCACGAAAAGCGTCTGATGACGAATGGCGGCTGATAGACCTTGGAAACGCTGTAATCCATCTAATGACCTCAAGCGCCAGAGAATTCTACGATTTAGAAAGACTTTGGCGCCAGATTAAGCACGCGTAGCGTGTAGATGAATAAAATCAGCACGGCGTGGCGCTCAATAAAGGTCAATGAGATCACAACAGCGCGAGGGATTTATCCCGAGCAGTGCGCCCGGAGGCGATTGAAGCATGCGCAGCGTGTAGATGAATAAAATCAATACTGCGCGGCGCAGGGATTAGTCCTCGTCGTCCCAGTCATCTTCCTCATCTTCATCTTCATAGCTGTCATCTTCGTCATCTTCATACTCGTCATCTTCGTCATCATCATCGTCGTCATCTTCAAGATCGTTATCATCGTCTTCGTAGTCGTCATCATCTTCATAGTCGTCATCGTCTTCAAAATCATCTTCATCATCGATGTCGTCGTCATCGCTGAGGATGAAAGCCGGTAATGGTCTGGCATCAGATTCGCAGCCGGTATCAAACCCGCTGACAGGCATCAGTGTCAGTTCTTCATTGTCCATTGCTCCGTTCAGAACCATAATGTTCTCCCTTGAATTTGGTATTTTACCTGAATCTAAACTGAGGTGAGAAGAAAAAACCTCTCTTATAGAAACATAAGGGAGGATATATTTATTTGTCAACTGGTTTTTAAAAAACTTATGTTATTTTTTATCATTTAATTTAAAGTAGCTTTTCCAAAAACGCGAACCAGTGGTTCGAAAATTTTGGAAAAGCCGCATATATAAAAGCTTGTTTTATGATATCTTTTAAACATGCCGGAAAAAATTACTGATTTGACAGCGTTTTCACCTGCCAAGGTGAACCTTCATTTAGCTGTAAAAGAAAGACGGCCTGACGGTTATCATAACCTTGAAAGCATTTTTTTATCAGTTGGTTTCGGCGACACCTTAAATTTTTCTTTATTAAAAAGTTCTAAAAACGAGATTTCCATGGCGTCAGAAAAAAAATCTATATTTATCCCTTTCAAGGATAATATTATTTATAAAGCGGTTATGCTTTTTAAGGAAAAAACCGGATTTTCGCATAGTTTTAAGATAAATGTAAAAAAACGAATCCCTATTGGCGGCGGCCTTGGCGGCGGTTCTTCAAATGCTGCCTGCACCCTGCTTTCGCTTAATAAAATGACAGGAAATCCTTTAAACCGCAGTGAACTTCTAAAAATGGCAGCTTCCCTTGGCAGCGATGCGCCTTTTTTTATTTTCCAGACTGCAGCCGCCTATGTTACAGGCAGGGGTGAAAATATAAAACCTGTCTCTTTGCCTTTGGTGTTTCTGGTCCTTGTTAATCCCGGTTTTTCCAGCAATACAGCAAGGGCTTTTAAATTATTTGATGATTATATAAAAAACGCCTCTTGCTTAAATAATGATGCGCAAAGAACGCACAGCAGCGCTTTGATTTCCGGTATTGATTTACAGGAAATACATAATAATTATGAACTGTTTTCCAATGATTTTTTGCCGGTTTTTCCGCAGCAGGAAAAATCAATTTATGACAATATAATTTACAAGCTTAAGGAATCAGGCGCTGATTACGCGAATCTTTCCGGGGCGGGATCAACATGTTTTGGCGTTTATAAAAATGAGGAACACGCAAAAAACGCGGCGGAGTCTCTTCGCGGTAACAATAAATGGATAGTGGAATTTTGTAAAACATTTGATAATTTTACTTTGTAAACAGCTAACGCTCTCATAGTGAGATAAATTATATTATTATCATTTTTAACGCCATAAATTATAAAACACTAACAAAAAAGCTATTTTTTTTTCTTGCTTTCGCTGGAAAACAATATTACAATATGTGTAATGTGAAACCTAACATGATTTTCACACTATATTTGCAATAGTTAGGGTTTTATCAATATTTTGGACCTCAAAGGAGAGGAAGCTATGGAAATTACAGATATCAGGGTCCGGAAGGTGACAGGCGGCGGTAAGCCTAAGGCCTATGTAACAGTAACTTTTGACGATTGCTTTGTAGTTCATAATATAAAGATTATTGAGGGTAAGACAGGCGTATTTATCGCAATGCCAAGCCGGAAGACAAGAGCCGGGGAATATAAGGATGTCGCTCATCCCATTCATCCTGAGTTTAGAGCGGAATTGCAGAAGCGTATTCTTGAAAAATACGACTCCGGCGATGTTGATGTATCCGGTGACGGAGCAGATGATAATGACTAGTTGTTTATGACTAATTACGGATACGGAATGGTTAATTGCAGGTTTTGGCCATTCCGTATTCTATATTAGTCATTTTTTTTCCTATTCCTCAAACAGCTCTTGATTAAATCCGCTGGTTTTTGATATTCTCATTATAGGAATGGGATGTCGGCAAGTGGTAAGCCATCGGTCTTTGGAGCCGATATTCACAGGTTCGAATCCTGTCATCCCAGTATTTTATTAACAGAGGTATATAAATGGGCAAGGTTATTTTACAGGCAAAAAACCGGCAGAAACACGGGTCAGCAGAATCCCGCAGACTTAGAAGAAACGGCAGGATTCCGGCCGTAATTTACGGAAGAACAGGCAAGTCCTATTCAATCGATTTGGATTCTGTCGAATTTATTAAAAACACCAAGGGAATCTCTGAAAGTACAATTGTAAAAGTGGATGTTGAAGACAAATCCTTTGAGGCTTTTGTTAAAGCGACCCAGAGAAATATAATAGACGGCAATATTCTTCATATTGATTTTTATGAGGTTGAAAGCGGCGTAGCGTTACGCGCAAAAGTATCGCTTATTCTTCAGGGGAATCCCATCGGCGTGCGCGAAGGCGGTATGCTTGAGACGCCGGCGCATGAGATTGAAATTGAATGTCTTCCCAAAAACCTTCCCGAAAGGATCGAAATCGATATATCCGGTCTTAAAGCGAACCAGTCTCTGCATGTACGGGATATTCCGCTCGCGGAAGGCATCAGGCTTTTATCCAACCCGGATCAGGTTGTCGCTCTGGTTAAATTCGCCAAAGCTGAAGCCGCCGCCGCCACTGCTGCCGCGACTGATGCCGCCGCAGCTCCTGCCGCAGGCGCCGCTCCCGCTGCCGGCGCAGCCGCAAAAGCCGCTCCAGCCGCAGGTGACAAAAAAGCTCCTGCAGCAGGCGATAAAAAACCCGCAGCCGATAAGAAGTCTGATAAAAAGTAACAGGTTTGATTTTCTTTACCGCAGACAAAGAAGAATTTTTACCACGAACGACACGAACACGAGCTTCTACTATTGTATCTCTATCTTAAACCTAAGAAGATTTGATAGTGGATAAAGATTTATTAGGAATTGGTTAAAACGCGAAATAATGAGTTCGTGATGATTCGCGCCGTTTGTGGTAATTTATATGTATTATTAAGAAGCCGGGAATGATGGATACTTCGCAGGAGATAATTTTTCAAATAGAAAATGAAGTTTCCTCTTTTTTAAATACCTTTGCGAAGGGGACGCGTTTTCTTGCCGCTGTTTCTGGCGGCGCGGACTCAATGGCTCTTCTTGCAGTATTGTGTGCGATTGGCGGCATAACGCGGGAAGCTTTACCGGTTGTACCGGGTAATGCAACTAGTGATAGTTTTCACTTTTCATGCGTTCATATTGAGCACGGTCTTCGTCCGGCGCATGAGAGCGGCGGCGACGCTGATCATGTGCGCGGCTTTTGCGGAAAAAACGGAATTAAATGTTTTATTAAGCGTATTGCGCCGGGAAAGATAGAAAACTTCGCGAAACGGAAAGGAACAGGCATAGAGGCGGCAGCCCGTTTTTTTAGGCACACGGCGCTGTCCAAGTACGCCGCGCGGTTAGGTGAAAACACAGTAATTTTACTTGCCCACACAAAGGACGATATGCTGGAAACCGCTTTAATGCGCCTTTTGCGCGGCTCGGGTCCGGCAGGGCTTGCGCAAATGCCCGCTGTAAGCGGAAGAAACGGCTATGTGATCGCCCGCCCCCTATTGCAATTAAGCCGCGCGGAAATAGAATGTTATCTGAAAGCAAAAAACGTCGCGTGGCGCGAAGATTCAACCAACGCCGACGAAAAATATTTGCGTAACAGGATACGTCATCGTCTTGTTCCGCTGCTGGAAGAAAGCTTTGCTTCATGGAAAGCGGGAATTGCCCAAATGACGCAGACCCAGTTGCTGGCCGCGGACTTCATCGCGAAGGAAGCGAAAGAACGTGTTAAATGGGAAGTATCTCTAAAATTTTCAGATGAATTACTTTTTACAGATGAAGCGAATTTTTTTGCGCAGCCGCAGATAATCCGGGAAGAGGCAGTATATCAAGCTGTAAACGACTTATCTTTTCTTCGCGCTTTTGCGCCGCGCGGGTCACTTCAAATAAAATCAATTAAACGAAAAGTTATAAGACAGTTCTGCGAAGGCGGCGTTAATACAGCCGATCTTGGAAAGTATAATATTAAACTGGAAAAAGGTAAAATATTTGTTTTTAAAAAGCGCAAAGAATATTTTGAAAGCAGAATTTCAAGGTTGCTAAAGTAAGGATCATCGGCATATTATTAGGTAGGAGACAAAATGAAGTTACTTCGCGTCTTAAAAGAAACATTTTTAGCCTCCCTTCCGCTTGCTTTGATAACAATAATTGTTTGCTGCTTTGTTTCTCCGATGAGTACGCTGTTCGATTATATTAAACTGATTATCGGTTATTCCGGCGTTGTTATAGGGCAGTCGATATTTCTAGTCGGCCTTGACGTAAGCATTCTGCCGATTGGAAAATCTGTCGGCGAGTCGCTTGTTAAATTTAAAAAAGTTTTTTTTATTATCTTCTTCGGTTTTTTATTCGGCTTTCTTGCGGAATCTGCCGAACCTGCGTTAACTGTTTTCGCGCGGCAGGTAAATCTCGCGATGGACTACATAAACGAAAGGGTGATGATCATCGTAATGGCTTCCGGCATCGGCATGTTTGTCGGATTCGGGCTTTACCGCATTTTAAAAGATATTAGTATAAAAGTTGTTTTCGCTGTTCTTTATATCGCGGTCTTCGCGCTTGCAGCATTTACACCCGCGGAATTTATCGGCGTCGCGTTTGACGGAAGCGGCGCGACAACAGGCGACATTTCCGTTCCGTTCATGCTCGCACTCGGCATTGGAGTCGCCGCTACAATGTCAAAACATAAATCCGATGACGACATTTTCGGCATTATCGGGCTTGCCTCGGTCGGGCCGATACTGGCTGTTTTTATATACGGTATTATTTTTAAAATGACCCACGGCGGGATAATTCCCGCGCCGAAAACAGATTACGATCCGGGGGCGGCGGAAAGTTTTTTACATACCGCTTTTTTCAATTTACAGGGAGTAACGCTTGCGCTTGTGCCAATCGTGATTGTTTTCCTGTTATTTCATTTCTTTATAATTAAACTTAACAAAAAAGATTTTAAAAGGGTGCTTCTTGGAATTATTCCTGTATTCGCCGGGCTTTTAATCTTTTTAACATGCGTCGATTTTGGCTTTGCCTTCGCCGGTCAGCATATCGGAAACTCATTTTTCGCGGAAGGCAGGCCGGAATGGTTTAAATGGATGCTGCTCCTTGTCGGTTTTGTTCTTGGCGGAGCTATCACTCTATCTGAGCCTGCTGTTACAGTTCTTGGCCATCAAATCGAGGATATAACAAAAGGGCACATAAAACAAATGACAATCAGAATGACTCTTGCCATCGGTCTTGGATTTGCTTCGATTTTATCGGTTGTAAAAATAATTACGCAGATAAATATTCTGTGGTTTTTAATACCCCTTTACGCGATAGCGTTGATCATGATGAAGTTTTCGTCCAAAATGTTCGTAGGACTTGCTTTTGACTCTGGCGGGGTAACAGCAGGCGGATTGACTTCGGCGTTCCTTACGCCGTTCGCCCTTGGAATTGCGCAGGCTGTCCGAAACACTGTCGAGGCATCAGGGGGAGTCCCGCAGTCGATTCTGTTAAACGGTTTTGGCATCATCGCGTTTATGTCTGTAATGCCTTTGATCGCTGTGCAGACGCTTGGCGCTGTTTATGAATGGCAGTTCAGGCGCATGAAGAAACAGATTGACGCGGAAGAACTTGAAGAGCTTAAATTACTTGGAAGCGTTGCGCATTCTGAAAGTGCTACGGAGGAATAAAATGTCAAATGAGGCTAACATTGAAGAGAAGCTTAAATTACAATACATGGTTATAATAGCCGGGCGTAATCTGAAGGACAGGCTTCTTACCGCGATGTCAGAAAAAAAATGCCATGTTATCAATATTATTTTCGGCAGGGGAGCTGTTGACGCGGATTTTTTGATGGACGCGCTCGGCCTTGCCGCGGAAGAAAATAAAATTTTAGTCACATGTCTTTTATTAAATAATAAAGCTGATGAAGTTTTTAAAATGCTGACGGATGATTTTGATTTTGATAAACCAAACACAGGTATCGCGTTTGTAGTGCCTGTAGAAAATTTGCTATACTGATCAGGGAGTAATAAAAAATGGAAACCGCAAATGATATGAAAGCGCTGTATATTGTAGTCAGCGCGGGACATACAGATGAAATCATGGAAATTCTGCGCGCGGGGGGTGTCTCAGGCGGTACTATTATCGGCGCAAGAGGCGAAGGATCGCATCACCGCTCTTTTATGGGCATTACGCTTGACTATGAACAGGAAATAATAATCAGCATCGCGGAAAAAAATGTCGCGGATCAGATAATGATCGACATACAGGAAAAAGCCGGATGGAAAACCGAAGTAAGGGGAATTTGTTACATGATGCCTGTCGATAAAATTATCGGGATTAGATCGCAAGAGAAGGAAAACCTGTAATGTTTGAACAAAAAGACAATACGCCGGAGCGCGGGCCGTCTCAGATTAAAAAACCCGGCGGTTTTGCGCTTGTATTTTTTCTGATTATCACCGGGCTTTTCCTCCTGCTTTTTTTCAGAACAGAAAATTCGCAGGTGATGAGTATCTCTTATTCTGAGTTTATGCGGCTTGTGGATAATAACCAAATTGATTCAGTGACTATTAATTCTAATGATACTATTGATATCCGCGTCAGGGGCGGCGCGGCGCAGTACAGAACGATTATCCCGTACAGCGATATCAATCTTTTATCAACTTTAAAAGAAAAAAATATAAATGTGTCAGGCGCTCCTGCTACAGTCAGTCTTTGGCGCGTTTTGCTTGATCTGCTTCCGTGGATATTTTTTATTTTCATAATTATTATGATGTTCAGAAATATGCAGGGCGCCGGAATGAG
>Ga0209755_10006184_pt1 | contig 13348 bp, 23 predicted proteins | sample TergutCo191P1_FD_187301 | JGI IMG/M metagenome (GOLD analysis project Ga0209755, IMG submission 187301) | Cornitermes sp. P1 segment gut microbial communities from Petit-Saut dam, French Guiana - Co191P1 (SPAdes) (version 2) | ecosystem: Host-associated > Arthropoda: Insects > Digestive system... | reverse complement strand
GCAGTTTGGCTTCTTTTTCGGGGATAACGATGTCGGGGATTAGATAATCGCCCTCCCAATGATATGTTATCTCAGTGGGTTGTGTTGCCGTGGTGGTGCTTGTGTGTTTGCTCATGGCATACCTCCATAAGATTAACGCAAATCCTCTGAATGTACCGCAAACAGGGCGGTTGCGTTATAGTAGTAGAGTTCCTTTTTTGAAGCTCCCTCTATAGCATAACTCTTTCGGTTAATTTGAATCCTGTAACTTTTTTTGCTTTTGGCATGACAATCCCTCCCGAAATCACCACTTGCATTTTGTGGTAGGTCTGCTAAAATAACGGTGTCTAGGCGTTACTTAGCCGTTCCGAAAGGGGCGGTTTTTATTTTGCGGTGCGCTCAAATCCATGGTGCGGACATATATGCCCAAAATAATTGCTCAATCCGTATTCGTGCGATTCGGGATTGTTGCAGGTTCGGTCATAATGCCGATTACATTTATCGTTGATGTTGTAATCTTCGTGCTTTATGCCATGCTTGCAATTCCCGCAACAAGGCAATGTTTCCCGTTTAATATTTTTAATCATTTTTCGCACTTCCTCAGTGGTTTTATTTTTCGGGCGGTTCGGGGCTGTCGTGAAAATAGATTTTGCCTTTGCATATCCGAGAATACATCAAAGCCAGCCTGTCATTTTCACATTTCTTCACGTTGCACCTCCATAAGTTTCCACAAATCATCTTTGATGTAGTACGTGCGCATATAATCATTGCAAAGTTTTACACATTTGAATCCAAATGCAGGCCAGTCAACAGCACTTTTTTCGTAATTCAACTTCCCAATTTTGAACATATCCGCATACGCAACATTTTCAATCAGCCAATAAATTTCGTCGCAATCTAATACCGGCTCGCAACTTATCCACGTTCTGGCATCTGTACACGTGGCAGCTTCCAATACCTCCAATCGATCATCGTATGAGGCTGCGTTCGGTTCTTCAACATCGAGCGTTGATGGAAACCCGCTAATTGACACGCCAAACCAATCACCCACACCCAAAAGGTCAAAATCCCGCATTGCACGAATGCCTCCCTTTGTGAGAATCTGCACGTTGTTTCCTGCGGCTTTTATCGCCTTTATCACCTCACGGGTGGCAGTGGTATCTATTTCCGCAGGGTAAGGGTCACAGGTAAAACACAAATGAATTAGTTTTCCTGTGATTTGTTCGCGGTCAATTTGCCGCTTGGTGGCTTCGACAATGCCAGTGCGCGGCTGAACATCGCCCGTCCACGGTTTACCAAAGCGTTTTGCCATTTTCCGCGCAAAGCAGTAGGTACAGCCGTGATTGCATTCGGTGTAAATATTACAAGCCAGTTCGCCGTATTCCTTGGCGCGTCCGCTTGGTTCATAGATTGGCTTCATTTATTTTGCGTCCTTCCTATTTTCCGCTTCGTAGCATATTGAACAAACAGCTTGCTATGGGAATATTTCGGTCTAGCAGTTTCGATTTATCCACGCATGAGAGCGTCCAACCGTCATTAAACCCCGCACCTGTATACTCAATAGAGGTGAAGTCCGTCGGATTTTCCTGTTCTTCTTTCAAAGTTACATCAATGCGGTGCGGCACATATATTCCAATGGCATGATGCTTTTGGCTGACGATTGTGTTGCGCGTGGACATTGGCATCACATAATAATTTTTGTCGAACAACAGATTGTGACCGTTTGGACTGCGGAAATCGTCAACACACGATTTGACCTCATACCCGGTGACAATGCCCTGCTCGATACCCCAATTGAAAGTGACCTCGGAAGCATAATATTTTCCGTTCAATTTTTTACGCATAAGCGCGGACAGGAAAGCAGTTATTTCACGGCGTGTCATGATTCCATATCCAACAGGTCTGGGTTTTCGTGAATATTTCCGATAACTTCCCATTCTGCGAGACGCTCTCCGTCCACCAGTTCGCGCCCGAGTTCAATGGGGATGTCATGCTCGTCTGATACTGCGTACCAACCACCAAACAGCCATTTTACCTTTCGTACTTCGGAGGTTAAATCATCTTGCTTTCCGGGCAATTGCACCCACCGAATAATGTCACAGTCATATACAATTTTGTCGTTTTTGTCCGAAAATCCAGTGAATTGCATAATTTCAAAACGTCCCATGCTAAATTTTTCGGACAGCAGAGGGAAGAACATTCCCATATGTTTATCGTAGTTCATAGTCACACTGCCCTCGCCGAAATAACGCATTTTACCGCCATTAAATCCACGAAATTTAAGCGTATTTTGTTCTTGCATAATTTTCACTCTCCTTTTCACACAATTCCGGCAAATTTGCCCTTACAAGTGCTTCCGCAAACGGCGGCGGCACGGCGTTTCCGCACCGGGCGACCTGCGCAGCTTTGGTGATGGGCTTGCCGTCGGGTCCTGTTTCTATTACATAATCCGGCGGGAAGCCCTGCGCGTTAAATAATTCGCGTGGGGTAAGCATTCGCAGTCCTATGTCGGAGACTGCGTATTGTTCGCCGTGGATTTTTAACAATTGCGTCCGTATTTCTCCAAAGTGACCGTTTGCCGCAGTTATCGTGTTAAGCGGCTCGGTGAGATTTTGTCCTCCGCGTGAATAACCGTTTCGGAAAATTGTCAAATGCGAGGTTACAAGCGCGTTATGGTCTATGGCAGTTACCGTGTTTAGGGGTTTGGGGTACGGTTTGGGGTACGGTTTGGGGTACGGTTTGGGCTTTCAATTTGAAACTGTTTCCGTTTTGGCTTTCAACTTGAAACCCAATAACCGAGTGTAGTCTGTATCGGTTTGGATGCCCCTTGCGTCCCTTTTGGTACTCGACAAGGCCACATTCAATCAGCTTGTCTCTGTATTCCAAAAATGAAGCCGTTCGTTTAAGGTGAAGCTGTGCCATGAGTGAGGCGTTCTCCACTACAATCCATTCCGGCCATCCTGCTCCATTGCACAACATAAACAGTTTATGCCACAACAATTGCGAGAGGGGAGGCAGATAGTTTGTACAGAGCCACCGCTCGAAAGCCAGCATTTCCTTTATGAAATCCATTTCAATCAATCACCACCGTTCAGTCGTGCTGGGTACTACTCCGTGAACAAAATTCCGTACACATGATATTTCTTCTCGAAAGTTTCACGACCGATGTCGTGCGCTTCGGTGTGATGTATTCGGCAGAGGCATAACTTGCGGTGTGCGCTGTCGTCGTAGGTCTTGCGGTTACGCCCCATTCCGATTACGTCCCAATGGTGGAGTTCGCCATCCAAGCCGCAGATAATACAGCGGCGGTGCTTTAGGCTCGAATAAATGGCGGCATCTATGTCGTCCGTGCGCTTGGTTAGCGGTTCGGTTAGCGGCACATCCCATTCAAGGCAAAAATCCAAAAGGAATGAAATGTAATACCGCGCTGCCGTTACGCTACAATTCGAAAGCGAGAAGTAAATTGCGTTTTTGCGCTCCATAAATTCGTGCTTCAGCCACCAGTGATTTGTTTCGCGGTCGTCGCCGTTCCAAAGGGCTATGTCGTGTAAGGTCGCCCATGCTTTTTTGCGTTGCTTCGCGCTGATGGTTCGCCCGTCGTCGATGCGGAGTTCGCCGATTAAAATTCCATCGTCGGAAAGTTTTTTCATTTCGTCGGTAAGGCTTTCCTTGGGGGCAAGGACGGTGAAATATGTCCCTTCCGGGGCTTCCTTTTGAACTTGCGCCGTAATTTCTCTGTACATGGTCTTTAAGCAACCTGCAGGCGCAAATACGCCCCCGGATATTTATTTTCATATTCCGGGTCAACTTCGGCAGGGTAAACCGTGTAGCGGGTATTGTCTGTTTCAACAATTTTGTGCGTTTCGCAGTCGGTAATTTTGCGAATTGCGGATGTAGTAATTTTCGAGTCGTCGGGGAATTGCTTACGGCTGTCCTCGTAAATTTCGCCGTGGAGTCGAGGCTTTAACAGTTCCGGGGCAGTAAAGCCATTCGGTGTTGATGCGACGCTCCAGTTTTTCATGATTGCTGTGTTCATCAAATATCCCTCCGTTCAGTAGCAAGCGTAAACTTCTACCCCTGTGAGCCGCTGAATTCGCTCTTTGAATGCTGCCGCGTCGCTGTTATCCTCCGACATATGCAAAAGGTAAATTTGCTTGACGTGGGTTAAATCCATCTCGCGGAGCATTTCTTCAACGCCGTCGATACTCATGTGGCTGTCGATAATTCGTGTCGCCAGTGTGTGGGGAACGCGACCGCTTCTCACGTTTTGACTTAAGATGTCGTGGTCGTAATTGCACTCGCACATGATGTGGGTTAGCCCTTCGAATTCATAAGGCACATAATGGGTGTCCGTGACATAAAGCAGCTTTTCTTGGGTTTCCTGTGAGATTATGAAAAACCCCATATTTTCCGTAGCGTCATGCTCCAACGCAAAAGCCATGATTGTAAATGTACCTATGACGAAATACTCCATGCTTTTCACAATGTGTAGCCTGTGACCGCTCCAACCTTTGGCGGTGGCTGTGCCTTGCGATGCGTAAACGTCAACGCCTTTTTTCATAAGCACATCAGCCGCTTTTGCGTGGTCGCCGTGTTCGTGAGTTACGAGGCAACCCCCAAGGCTCGAAAGGCGAAAATCGCACCCTTTTTGAATTTTCCGAAAGGGAATACCGGCTTCCAACAGCAAGGATGTTTTGCCGTCGGAAATCCAGTAGCAGTTACCCGCACTGCCGGAAGCCAGTATTTTAATCTTCATTAAAACTCGTCATCCTCATCCGGCGGCGGCGTGTCATCGGCGGGAGAGGTAGGGTCGGGTTCGGATTCTGCGGCAGGTTCGGGTGGCGTTTCGGGGGCAGGAGTGTCTTCGGGGGCATCATCCGTCGGCGGCGTGGGTGGCGGCGGGACTTTGGTTTTTTCGGGTTTTTTGTCCGAGCCGGGAACTTCAAAATATTGTTCGCGGCTTGCCATGCCGTCTGCAAGCGACTTGTATACCTTGGAAAGTCGCACCACATCGTTAATCGTGAATGCTTCCGTTTTGCAGCCGATAAATGTTTCAAGCATTGCCTGTGTTACTTGGTGGTCGCGTTCGAAAACTACAAGCATTTCACGTATGCGGTCTGCCAATGGGGTTTTGTTGTCGCCCATCATTGTTTTTTCACATTGCTTTACAGCCGCGTCCACGATGTCGCCGGGGATAATACCCATAATGCAAGCCCTTAAACGCCGCGCTCCCATATTGGCGGTCATTTCGTAAATGTCGCGGGATTCTTTCAAGGCATAGCCGCCGGACTTGGTATCGCGCCAGTGCTTTACCACAAATACCTTGGTTTGGCGGGTGTTGGTTTCCAAATCCCATGCGTAAGCCATCATCGTGCTTTCGCCGTTTTTCTGCTCCAGTTCGATAATGCCGGAATCAATATTCCCCCAAGATTGGGCGATTGTTTCCATAAGGCGAATACTGGGTCCTGTTACCTTCGTGCCGCCACGGGCATATTCGTACATGGCCTGCTCCGCGAGGGTTTTTCTTTCGCAGGACTTCATAATTCGTGTAAAAGCGGAGTTCACGTCGCGGGGGAAACGCCGGGCGACAATCATGGCGGCTTGCACTTCTTGGGCTTGGCGCGTAGCCACCATTTCATTCCCTACCGATTTTTCGGGGGAATCAATTTCGTTTACAACTGCATAATCCATAATTATCCTCCTATGCTTGGGCGGGGACTGCCCCTGCCGTGTCTGCTATGGTTAGCGGCCTCATGCCTTTGCCGGGCGCGTAGTCGCTTTCTTGCTTGGGGTCTTGCGGCTTTTCTTCGTCGGTATTCGCAAGATGCCGGATGGTTTTCAGCTTATCCACAGGGCAACCGACGTTATTTGGTGACACGTTTACTTCCACAACCTTGCCGATGCCGTGGCCTGTCGCCGTCGGAACTTTTACGATGTCGCCCACACTCAGCGGAATATAGGCAAAATAGCTATAATATCTGCCGGAAAATTCATCTTTGTTGGCGCAGTTTTGAAATTTCACTTTTACGATTTCCAAGCGTGTACTCCTCTCAATCGCAGAAACTTGCAAAACAATGGGGGCAACCGGTAATGATGTAATTTCCGAGCGATTCTAGCGTTATACCTTTTTCACCCTGTGTAACATCTTGGTTGCATCTATGGCACTTGCGGTCTTGCGGGGCAAAGCCGGTTCTTTTATCGGGAGATAGTTTCATTTGTGACTCATAAAACCAATTCCCCTGATTTTCTGCCGCCAAAGCCTCAATATTTTTGCGTTGTTGCTCATAAACCTCATTGTCAAAAACTGGTGCGCCACACTTTCCGAAAGGCATCCCGATGTCCACATAGCAGTTTGTGCAGTAAAAAAGTTGTTTCTCGGGGTTGTATGTTCCTTCGTTCTCTTCTACAAATTCGAGAGGTGTGATGCCTTCTGCTTTTGCGGCTGAAACATATTCGTAAATTTCGTGCGGCTGCTTTTCGCATATTTTGCATTTCGCCATTACGCAACCTCCATCCGTAGGGTTTTGTCGGGTTCGCTTACCACCAAGCGGATTAACTGCCCCTCAATTTCCTGTAGGCGGGTTACACCCTCGGCGTTATCCACGAACACGGGTACAGATTTTTCCCAGTGCTGCGCGAGGGCGTTTATAATTTCAAGCCCCGCATTTATCCGAGCGGCGTTGTTGGCGAAGGTGTAGGGAACCATTTTTCCGTCGCCTTGCACCATGACTTCGCAATCTTCCTTGATGCCGCCGTTGATTTGTTCAACAAAGAGCCGGAAGCGCACCGTGGCAAATTTGCCGTTGATTTTGTCCGTCAGCATGGATACCTTGGCTTTTATAAATTCTTCGCAAAGGTGTACGCCGCGCTCGATGTTTTCAAATTCGCCGGAGAGCCGCTTTTCATCTGCCGCAAGGTCGTCCATGCGCTTCTGCTGTTGTTCGGCGAGGGCAATTTTTGACTTCTTGGCTTGCAAATCGTCTATTTCTTGCCGCTTTTCGGAAATTTTGTTATTCAGCAGATTTACTTGGTTGGTAATGGTGGAGTTGGCTTTTGATGCGTCGGTTTCCAATTCGGTAATCTGCGCCATCGCGGAGGTGTACGCTTCCGTGGTTTCAAAGTCCGGCGGCGACACAACTTTTTTCTCGGCTTCGGCAATAAGAGTGTCGTAAGAAGCTACCGACGTTCTTTCGGATTCGATTTCCTTGGTTAAGGTTTCAATTTCCGCTTCGGCGGCGGCAATCATTTCTTTGCCGCAGGTTCTACTACCTTCGGCTTTGATGGCTTCGAGTTGTTCAGATTTATTCTTGTTGAAATTTTCCCTTGCGGCGGCAACATCTTCTTCGGGAAGCGGTCGCAAGCAAGCGTCGCAGGAATCTTTGCCGGTCCATTCCGTAGCCCTTACTCGCTGAAGTTCATCCTTTACTTTTTGATTCATGTTTCTCAGCGAAGCAAGGTTATTTTGCGCGGAAGTAAGGCGACTTTCTTTAGTAGAAAGGGCGTTCCGCAGGCTGCCTTGTTCCGTTCTTAAGCGGCTAACCTCGGCAAGTGCGGATTCATTTGTCTTGGCGTTGGTTTCGGCGTAGGCGGCCCGGTCTTCGGCGATTTTGGTTTTACGCGCAGATACTTCCTTGCGGATGGTGTCCGCTGTGGCATCGCCGGACATGGCTTCTTGCCGTTCGCGCTCCAGTTTTTCGATAGACGAATATATCAAGGCTATTTTTGCGTCAATCGGTCCGAGCGACAGCCCTGCTAAATCAGGTATGGCTTTTTTAGCCTCGTCAATCCGCGCCGGGATGAGTTGCAGTTCCTTGTTGATTTCGGAGCGTTTTGCGGCGGCGATTTTTTTATACTCGTCAACGGAGTAGTATTTTCCTACTGCGCCGGGAACTGCCAAATATTCAAACAAATCGCCCAATTGTGAATTTCCGGCAATAACGTCCTCATCGGTAACATCGCCGCACATTTCAAGTAAAATATTGCGGCGGTCTTGCCAGTGCATGGCTTCGGGAAAATAGTCCGGTTGCATAAGCATTGTCATTTGTTCGACGGGTCCGAAGTATTCCGCAAGTGCGGCGGTGAAGTCCTTTTCCTTTGTAGGAACGCCGTCAATAAAGTAATCCACGACATGGCCGCTAAATTCTTTCTGCGAAGAACCACGTTTAGTTTTGTAGTCCTCTTTGTAGACTTTTTTCAAAGCCAAAAGCTGACAGTCTTCAAGGGCGAATTTTGCTTCCACGGCGTGGTCGAGATAATGAACGTCGCCGTCCTCGCCTTTAGTTTTGGGCGTGTAGCCTTTTGCGCCGGTGCTTGCTTTACCGAACAAAAGCCATGTGACCGCATTGAACAGCGTAGTCTTGCCTGTAGCGTTATCGCCAAAAATATTTGCATTTGCGCCGTTAAAATCAAATTGTGCGTCGCTGATGCCTTGGAAGTTCGAAAGGCATAAACTCATTAATCGCATAATCATCCTCCTAATGGATATTTGTGTGTAAATCCTTGCGTTTCCCTGCTTTGGCTGTTAAAATACACAAAGCAGAAGGTTAACCCTTTTCAACAAGCCGTTGTCACTGGTCCCCACCACGTGCGGCTTGTTTTTGTTTAATCCGGTCGCTTTCGCCATCAATCCTAAGAACGGTATATTTTGCAACTACCGAAAGCGTCCACTCAATTTCATATTCACCTCCGCAAGTTTCTTTATTTAGACAAGTGATGCGTTTGTTGCCATGCCTGTCCCCCATAACAGGCTCTGCCTCGAAAACGCAATCCCTTTTCATGCCGCAATATGGGCATAGGGAAGTAATTGTAAAAATCACCTCAAACACTCCTTTGGTCGCACGAAATGGTGCGAAATGAACGAGCCGATACCGCAGATGGAATTGCTCCGTGTTTGGCGCAGATTCCCATATATAAAACCAGTTGCCATACTTTCATTGGCGGTATGATAAATTTCATATCTTCACCCCCCCCCTGTTTTCCATAGTGCATACGACCAAAAGAGGATGAAATAGACTGCGATACTCACGGCGGCGATTGCTATTTTGGCAAACCGTTTTTTGGTTTCACGGCTCATGTGGTTTCCTCCGTGTCGTACCATTCAAGATTGGGTTTTCCGCCGTCCTCGTCCTCATCCCATTTTTCGATGTCGAAATCATCTCTTAGGAGAGCAAGACTCAAATCATGGATGTTGTCGTAGTTATTCACAACAGATGCAAAGTGCTGTTCCTGATTCTTCGTCAATTCTCCGTTAACGGTTATTACGTGCCTGTATTTCACCGTTTCCATTACCACAAGGTTGTGCTTTTTCATTGATGGTTGCCTCCTGTCGTATAACTAGTCTGGGGTTTTGAGTGGAATTTTCCAACGCCCGCCAACTTTAACTGCGCCCTCGATTTTTCCTGCATCAAGCCATTTGATGACGGTTACATAATGCGCACGGATGATTGTTGCAAATTCCCGAGGAGTGATGTATTCAACGCCTTTTACTACATTTGGCAGCTTTTGCACTTTTCGCTCTTGCCTCATGAATGCGTCAATTCCCATTAAGCCCCGTCCTTTCTTCTCGCTCGCCAATAATTTGCCCGGCGAAAATTATTGCGGACAATAGTTTGGATTTTACCTGCCGCCATATCTCAACCGTGTTGCTCAAATCTTGCATTTTGTCGGCACACCACTCGCCATCAACTAAAATTTGCTTCGCAAGATTCTTCACCGCTTCGATTGTTGGCGCAAGGTCGTCCTGTGCCAAAATTGCTTGAAAAGCCATGTCTCCTATCGTTTCCGGCATAGATACCTCCGGCAAATACTTTCCAAGAACACTGTGGTTTTTCAGATGCCACCATGCCAAAAGCGGACTGTGATAGTGTCCAGCCATTGCATCAACAACATCATCAGGCACTTTTGCGTGACCGTTTTCGTAATCCGATAGAGTTCGCACAGAAATATGCAGAAGTTCTGCTGCGTGTTCTTGGGTAAAACCTGCATTCTCCCTGCATAATTTGTAGCGATTTTCACAGGCTTTGCTCATGTGTGGATTCCCCCTCTCTCTGTAAAATGTACATACAAGATACTTTTGCGGACTCACCCCGTAGCTGGCTTATCGTAGCTATCGGTGTATTCGGCCATAAATTTGCGCACTTTCGGAATAAGTTCGTGTCCGGCACTGCGTCCGACAGAAGTATCCATAAGCGTTGCATATGAAACCCCTGCACCCGAAGCTACCGCCCGGACAGTTAATCCGGTTCTGGCCGTGAATTCCCGCACTTCTATTCCGAACTGGGTTTTTGGCTTGCGCATTTGCATCATCCTCTCTAAAAAATTTGCCTATCACGAAATATTGCGGCTTGTTTGCTGGGTGTTTTTGGTGTTATACTCCGGATGGCATTACTCCCGGTTTAGCTGATTACAGAGGTGTTGTGCGGATTCTTCACTTTCCGTGTAGCCGCCTCTATATTCGAGGTTTTTACTGCTTTGGGGTTTATTGGTGTCCTTTTGCCGCACAGCGATAAATTTTCTTCTGCCGTACTTGTCGGTGCTAAAAACTTTCCACAGTCCGGGTTTAGGTCTGCTCATGTAGTCACCTCCTTTGCTTTCATTGCGGCGATTTGCCCGGCAATGTAAGCCTCGAAAAGTGCGGAGTGCAGTTTGCCGCCGGGGTGAATATCGTTGCCGTCGTCGAAAATGTCATCCATTTTCAACTTGTCGGCGACGATGCGTTTAATTTCGTCGAGAGGTTCGGTTATGGTAGCGACGATTTCATAATCGCTATGCCTATATACCTCGCGGCAAGACTTCCGAGCGGCAGTAGCGGATTCTTCGGAAAAAATATCGTGTTTCAGATTGCCGTTTTTGTATTTGCGGATTACCGCATAATTGGGATGGATTGTATTTTTCATGGAAGATTCTCCTCTCGTTTTAGGGGGTATCCGGGGCGGTTGAGCCCCGGAAGTCATAAGGTCGTAAAGTTTGGCTTTAAGGGTAACTATCTCTTGTTCGGCAATAGTTAACTTTGCGGCAATGGCTTCGCTTCCTTCTGTGAGTTGTTGATTGCTCTCGGCAAGAATCCTGTTGGCTTCGTTAAGCCGGCTACATTCATCGGAAAGGGTTTTTACTCTTTCTGTCAAATGGTCAGCGTGGTCGGTAGCGGTGTATCGAATGTCAAAGCGTGTCGTCGTGCAATGGTGTAGGCAGTCCGCATTTCCGTCGTTATAAACGTAAACTTGCTCGTACTCGTTGGTGATGCCGCCATCTGCGTTGTACTCAATTGCTTTGGTGCCGGGGGCATTTATGGGGATTCGTATATAGGAGATGTGTGCGGGGTTGTCGTTCAAAAGAAGTTCTTTGTAGTCGTAGCTCCAATTGTCGTTTCTGCCTTCGCGGTTTTCCTTAATCCAACTGGCTTTGATTGTTAAGGTCATGTTCATGCTCCTTTCCGCATTTGTAGGTGATGCGGTTTTGGCGTGTTAGTATTGCGAAATAGTTCGCCGTGTTTGTTGGACACAGTATAATCTGAATATTCAGATTATGTCAAGGGTTTTTTCTGAAATTTCAAATATTTTTTATTGGTGGTGGTTTTTTTGCTTGAGCGAATTTTGAGCCTTATGGAAGAAAGGGGCGTAAATGCAAAGAAATTAACGACGAGTACGGGACTGAACCATAGTGCAATAACGAATTGGAAAAATGGGCAGGGCAAGCCAAGCACAGAGGCAATAATTAAAATTGCCGATTACTTCGGCGTAACAACAGACTGGTTGTTAACAGGAAAAGAGCCGCAAGAACGGCTCTCAAATGAAAAGGGGTATGCGATTATGGAGAAGCGGTATATAAACAAACAATTGGCAAAGGAGGCTCTCAATGTGTGCTTGAAGTCATGCTGGAGCAAACGAGAGGATGACAGGGGAAGGATATTGATAGATACAAGCAGCCCGCCTACAAATGAATCATTGATAGACATTGCATCAAACACAGGTCTTTCCATGGAAACACTGGAGGGGTATGTAGAAATAATTATGGAAAAAGAAGACTGCGATGACACTCTATACCCATCAAAAGCTGATTTTTACCCTCTCGCAAGTGTCCTTGCTGCATTTGATAATCCTACTGTTAAAAGATTCATGGATGCTCTGGACTTTGAAGAAGAGACTGTTTCTTTACTTAAAGCAAATTAACCGACAAATGTCGTAAAGGAAAACAACATCGCAAGGTGATTCCGATTCCTAAGCCACACCGCCCTCTCCACGAAATGTTCCCCGGGCTGTTTCGCAAATCAATCTACAAGTCAAGGGGCGAGATGCTGGAGTTTGCGTCGGAGATAACCCCAAACACAAAAAAGTAGCTGGTATTTTGAAACAATTTCTGAAAGGAGTAATTTTATGTACAAAATAAAAATGGTTTCCTGTTTGATTGGATTAGCCTTTGGCTTCTCTTTCCTTGTAGGGTGCGGGGATTTGTTCATGATGGAAGATGCGGAATATATTCCGGTCGACATGAGGGTTCCGCAACAAACATATGAATCGACCGATGTACCGATGTCGGAGACTTCTCCAGAGACCTCCACGGAGCAATCACCTACGTTGGTCCCCGAACCATCACAGCGCAGTGTGTTTGGTGAAATGCAAGTATTCGACACCCCAAATGGTAGAGGCACATGGGCACGGGTCGATACAGAAAAACATCTGCTCACAGACGAATACCTCGTTATGTTTTTTCATTCGCATATTTATAACTCCGGACATAGTTGGGTTCAGCTTCATTTCGGCGATGGCACAATATATCAAATTCGCCCTACTGGATTTTTTCACCCTGCCATAATAGACGAGAGAGGTTCAATGGTTCATACGGATGACCCCGAATTCGACTGGAACGGATTCATTTTTGATGACCATGTATTTTATTCTTTTGATGATGCGTGAAAACACTTGCCGAGCATCTTATGTAGATTGAGGAGAATGCACATGAAAACCATAACCTTACCCGAATACCAATCTCAAGCCGTCGGCATTCATACGGGGGTTCTCCAAGGCGGAGATATTGTCTGCGTAAACTGCAAAGGTGACGGCAAATTTGTCATTCTGGATGAGTCACAATTCAACGTCATGAGCGATGCCCTTAAAACAGTTTTGGCCGCCGCAAGTATGGATGACGAAACCTATAAGGCCATCCAGCGTGCGGCAAAACACGCCGGAGTAAAAGGCAGTTACGGACGAGACGCATAAGAAATCACATTACATCAACTTTTAGGGGGTAAGGCTCACGACAAACGCATGAAAGTGGTTTCCGAGCGAAGTATGTCTAAAAAATGAGGTGCGATTTACAGAGAAAGGATATTTTTCAAGTGTTTTTCGGGATTAGTGCCAATTGCAAAGCGTTT
>Ga0209755_10006182_pt1 | contig 13349 bp, 12 predicted proteins | sample TergutCo191P1_FD_187301 | JGI IMG/M metagenome (GOLD analysis project Ga0209755, IMG submission 187301) | Cornitermes sp. P1 segment gut microbial communities from Petit-Saut dam, French Guiana - Co191P1 (SPAdes) (version 2) | ecosystem: Host-associated > Arthropoda: Insects > Digestive system... | reverse complement strand
TCCGGCAGAAAGGCTGTCGATCGCTTCTGATTTATTTGAATGCATCCGCAAAATTCGATTCGCTCTTTCGCGTTTTTTCTTTCCGATATTATAAACAGAAGTTCCCGATTTAAAAACGCCTGAGTACATTCTTACATAGCAAAGGCTCCCGGCTTCTCTGTCATTTTGAATTTTAAACACAAGACCAAGCGGCTGTTCTTTCGGATCGCACGGAATACTGATATCTTCGATAGTTTCTTTTTTTATTTTGTGCCCGACAGCGGGAGTTGTTTCATCCGGCGCGGGAAGATAATCGATTATCGCGTCGATAACAGGCTGAACTCCGAGATTTCTTCTTGAAGCACCGGCAAACAGCGGCAGTAATTGTCTTGCTAAGACGGCTTTTCTGATTTCGCTCTTTAACAAAGCCGGTTCTAATTCATCACCGGCAAGATATTTTTCGGTAACAGCGTCCGATACTCCCGAAAGAGCATCGATTAATTTTTCCCGCCACTGTTTAGCCGCATCTTCTCTGTTAGGTGCAATAGGGGAGAGTGTCATACTCTCGCTGTTTTCTTCCCAATGAATTTCTTTCATTTCGATTAGATCGATAACGCCTTCAAACGAACTTTCTTTTCCAATCGGAATCTGAAGAGCCGCGGTTTTTATTTTTAATTTATTCTGCACATCTTCAGTAACATTAAAAAAATCCGCTCCAAGGCGATCCATTTTATTCACATAACCCACACATGGAACATTGTACTTTCGCGCCTGCTTCCAAACAGTTTCCGTCTGCGGCTCCACACCGCGAACCGCGTCAAAAATCGCGATCGCTCCGTCAAGAACGCGAAGAGAGCGCTCAACCTCCGCCGTAAAATCAACATGCCCCGGAGTATCGATAATATTTATCTGATGATTTTTCCAGTAAGTAGTAGTCGCGGCGCTCTGAATTGTAATGCCGCGCTCCTGCTCCTGTTCCATCCAATCCATAATCGCGTCACCGTTATCAACCTCGCCAATGCGATGACTTTTTCCGGTATAAAAGAGAATTCTTTCGGTTGTAGTAGTCTTACCGGCATCAATATGCGCCATTATGCCGATATTTCTCATCCTTGAAAGCATGGAAGAATGATAAAATAAAAAAAAAAAATGATCAATATTGATCTTCTATACACCAGCGAATAATAAGTCGTCCTCAGAAAAACTCCGGCGAAGAGACCGCTCCGGAACTCTGACTGCTAGTAGTATGAAACAACTAAAACTTAACGATGGAACGAATGAAGAGTTCTCGCAGAGACGCAGAGCTCGCAGAGATATTGTTCGCAATCTTTGCCTCAAATTCTAGAAAAACATTAGAAATTCATGAGATTAAGTATATATTTCTTACTAAGCGTATTCCTCTGCGTCTTTGCGTTCTTTGCACCTCCGCGAGAGTTCTTCTTTCAACCCCACGTTTTAAATGAGTTCATGGTTCATTTTTATTCCAATAAAAAAGAATGTTTACAATGGCGATATTGTAAACTGGCGATTTGACTGAAGAATAGAAACCACAGAGTTCACAGTGGTTTTTGTTCGAAACTCTTCTTTTTGTAGCTGTGGTTAAATTCTTACTTCTCGGGGCACCAGTGTGGTTCGTGATGGTTTGAGTGGTTTGTGGTAAAAATCTTGATTTTGTTTGGTTGGCAAAAATTCTTCTTTTTTCTTCTACGCGTCTGCGAGAGGGAAGTCTCTATCCCTTCACTTCATACCCGTTTCCCCTCAAAACTTCCACAGCTTTTTCCAGCGTTTCATTTTTAACCATAACATAATCCGTATTAAAGGTTGAAATAACAAAAACGCTGATGTTTGCGTCCGATAAAACAGAGCTGATCTTGCTGATAATTCCGGTTAGTGAAAAATCAAGTAAACCTTTAATTTTTAAAATTTTCCAGCCGGTTTCAGTTTTTTTATAATCATTTAAAGAATTTTCTTTCGCGACTACCGATAATTCATCTTTAGTTCGCGTAATGGAAAAGAATTTATTATTTTGAAAAATATTATCTAATTTATAATCAGAGTCAAATTGGTAAACAGAATAAAAATCTTTTAAAATTTCTATTGTCAAAATAAAATCCTTTAATAAAACCGTTTAATCCGTGGAAATCCGTGGCAGGTGTCTGCACCGTGCTGCTATTCACCTCTGTTGCCAAGTAATTTGATCCGCGCGTAAATGTAATCCAGTCTGTTATGATTTAATACAGCGCGGCGGTAAGGTCTGTCGCTGATGTTTTCAATTTTGTAATCGCCGCGGGTTATAAACTTTTTGCTTTTGTCGTCGGAGAACCAGTAGATAAGCGAGATATCTTCGTTTGTCATTTCGATGGCGTTTAAACCTTTTTTGCCGAGTGTGCTGCCTGAATTAAAGAGGCAGGGGACGGGAAGTTCGTCTCCGTAGAGGCTTTGGCGGTGAACGTCGCGGCGTTCTTTCTGTTTAAGTTTGGCAAGGTCTTGTCTGAGCGCCACTACTTCATTCTCAATGCGGACGCGATCTTCACCTAACGATGAAGAATAATCACGGCATAATCTTTCTATTTCAAATTTGATGTAATCAAATCGTCCCAATGATTCAAAGAGAGGGCGGTGAGTATGACCTATGATCGAAAGACAGTGATTTTTAAGAGAAAACGCGTACGCCAGTTTTTCAATATGAAATCTTTTATAGGGACTGCGGGAATCGGAAATATTTCTAATACCTAAAGGCTTTAAAAAATTTTTAATAAAAAAACCGAATAAACCGTTAAATCTGGAATAAATCGCGGATAACTGATGACCGTGGTAAACATACGCGGGGATGATTCCTGTTTCAATTTTAATAACTGAATGAATACTGTAAGGATATGAGGGAGTTTTTTTTGTTACGAGCAATTCATCATGATTTCCGACATTTTTAAAAAGCCTTTTTTCTCGGGCAAAAAGATTGAATACCCTGTAAAGACTTGCCCATCTTTCGCGTATATAATCAAGATTAAATTTTTGAAGTTCCTCAATATCGCCGTTTAAAATCAGATACCAGCCGTTTTTATAGTAATACTCTTCGAGGATACAGGTCAGCATCTCTCCGTTATCGTAATCAAGATCGTCGCTTGAGCCGCAGCCCATGTGGAGATCGCTCAGGATAAGGACTTTTCCGCCGTTAGAAATATTAAGCACCGAATCATCGGGAAGTTCATTTTCTGTCAGATAATTGAAAAATATTCTTTCGGACACTGGGCCTTCAGGGACTTGAACCCCGGACCTACGGATTATGAGTCCGCAGCTCTAACCGACTGAGCTAAAGGCCCCTTCACTTGGTACATTTTTAATAGATTTTAATAAAAATGTCAAGTAGGATGACTATTCAAAATCAGGAGTTAAGTATTAGGAATTAGAAATTAGGAATTCCTGACGCCAAATTTCTATTTTAAAAGACTCTTCCAATAGTTATCAAAAAAATATATACTGGGATAGTATGATAAATCCCATAGCTCCATTTAAAACAGCGCTGTATAATCTGGGTTTTTTCGCGAGAACTCTGTCCGGGGTTGGAAGGTTTATTGTACATTCGCAGGCTTCTTTTAAAATCCTGATAATGCAAATTCTTTTTACTTTTGTATACGCTTTGGGAATATCGACACTCCTTGCGATGGCAATAGGGGCGGCGGTTTTTGTGATCGGCGGTCCGATGCTGTCAATGTTAAATCAACAGGATCTTCTTTATTCTCTTTTGATCATTATTATAATGAGGGAGCTGGGACCGTTGCTGACAGCGTTCATTGTAATTGCGCGTTCCGCGACAGCGATTGCGACAGAGATTGCGGGTATGGTAATTTCTCACGAAGTTGAAGCTTATATTTCCATAGGCGTCGATCCTATTGAACATATTGCCGTTCCGCGTTTTCTCGGAGTTACAGCATCACTTTTTCTTTTGAATATATATTTTTCGGTTTTTGGTTTGGCAGGTTCATATTTGGTCGCTCAAATTTTCAGTTCTGCGCCGATGGATGCCTATTTCGGAGGTCTTTTACAGCATCTTACATTCAGGGATATTATTCTTTCCTTAACAAAAAGTCTTTTTTTCGGAGCGATTATTTCGATAGTTGCGGTAATTGAAGGGTTTTCGGTTGAACGGGCAAGCACAGAAGTTCCGGTTGCCGGATTAAGAGCTGTCAGCGGCGCTTTCGCGTTATGTATAGTAGTAAACGTACTGCTGTCGGCGTTATACTATGTTGTGTTGGCGTAATGAATAATATTTTAGAAATGAAAAATGTTAGTTTTACCGCGCAGGACAGGAAGATTGTGAATGGAGTTAATATAAATTTTATTTCCGATAAAATAACAGCGATTGTGGGACCTTCAGGCAGCGGTAAAAGCACTGTATTAAAACTTTCCGCGGGACTTCTTGTTCCCGGTCAGGGTGAAATATATTATAAAGGAAAAAATATCGCGTACATGAATCGAAATGAAAATCTTGATTTTCGCCGGGAAAGCGCTTTTGTTTTTCAGGATTCCGCGTTATGGGCAAATCAGAATTTGTATCAGATACTGGAACTTCCTTTACGTATTCATTATCCGAAAATGGATAAGAAAGAGAGAGCGATGCGAATTAAGGAAATAACATCGGAAATTGGTTATGTAAAAGATTTGGATATACGTCCTTCAACGCTTTCAATGGGAGAGCAGAAACTAATCGCGTTCGCGCGCGCTTTATTGTGCAATCCGTCTCTTTTGTATCTTGACGAATGGGTTGAATCGTTAGATGAAAACGCGGCAAACAGGCTTATCAAAATTGTTAAGAAAAAATATAAAGAAGGAACGACAGTGTTGTTTGTATGTCATGATATGAGAATTATAAAAGACCTTGCGGATTATATAGTTGTAATTGTCGACGGGAAAATGGTTTTTCATGCGACAAAGGAGCAGGTAATGCAGGATCCTGAACTTAGCAATTATCTTAAAATGGGGATAGCTTTATGAAATTTTCAATTCGTTTTGCCGATCAAATTGTCGGCGCTCTTGTAATTCTTGCGCTTGCGTTTTTGATATTTGTGTTTTTTATGTTAGGCACAACTCAGCGCTGGTTTAAACGTGATCTTCAGTATATAACTTATTTTAATTCCGCGCAGGGACTCAGCGTAAATATGGCGGTTAAGTTTAAAGGTTTCACGATAGGGAATGTTAAAACAATTACGCTTAAAGACGACAGAGTGGAAGTGTATTTTACTATCCATGAAGAATATACGAACAGAGTCAAAAAAGGCTCTCTTGTTGAAGTTCAGGTAAGCCCGATAGGACTGGGAAATAATTTTATTTTTCATCCGGGCAGCGGAACAGAAATACTGGATGAAGGAACGGAAATATTTGAAGTTAGCTCTGAGAGAGGAAGAGAAATTTTAAGAATGGGTTTAAATTCCCGCACCGAGACAAGCGACAGCATTGCAAATCTTATGAGTCAGGCTCAAATATTGCTTGAATCACTTAATGTTTCGTTATTTGGTTTTGATGGATACGATAAATTGATGCTTGGTAAAATTGTAGAGGAACTTAAAAACACAATAACAAGCGTTGCTGAAGTTTCCAAAACGCTTTCAAATCATTTCGAGCCTGTCATGGAAGATATTGTTACGCTGACAGGGCAGATATCGTCTCCTACGGGAACTGTTATGTCTGCGCTTGATTCAGAAAAAGATTTTTATAAAGCGATTGAAAAATCAATAATATCGATTTCAGGTATTATTGATTCTCTTGATAAAACAATCGCTTCAGTTCCCGGTCAAATGCCTCAAATTGAAATTCTTATCAAACAATTAAATGTTACGCTAGACTCAATAAACGACGTATTAGTCGCGGTTGCGAATAATCCTCTTTTAAAAGGAGGAATGCCTGAAAGAAAAGAATCCGGTCCGGGCGGCGCGAGTCCAAGGAATATGGAATTTTAACGGGAGAAATATCAATGAATAAAATATCAAACAAAGTAATGATAAAAAAAGTCTGTTCTTTATTTTCTGTTCTTTGTTCTCTGTTAGTTGTTTTCTGTTCTTTGTTCTCTGTTAGTTGTTCAACAGCGCCGAAAAGTCCTCTTGATATCAGAGTGCTCCGTAATCAGGCTGAAGTCTGGCTTGAAATGGGAAATAAGGAATCAGGACAGGGAAGATTTACAAACTCCCTGAGAATATTAACGGAAGCAAAAAGCAACGCAATATTAGCCGATGATTCATCGCTTTTAATTCGTGTCTGCCTTTCGCGCGGGAATGTTCTTTTTTCGCTCGACAGAAGAGCCGAAGCTTTTAACGAATGGCGGCAAGCAAACGCGGAGGCATTGCGTTTTAAAGACGTTGAACTTATGTCAGTAAGTAAAATTTATTTAGCAAGGGGAAACCTGCTTGTTGACAGACAGCTTGCCGGATCAATTTTAAGCGAAGTCATCAATGAAAGCGAGAATATAAAAAATAACAGATTGTACATCGCTTTTTCATGGCAGGTGAGAGGGCTTGCATTAAGAGCGCTTGAGTCATACAATGACGCGGAAACGGCTTTTAAAAACAGTCTTGATATTCATTTTAAAGACGGGTATCTTGAAAATACGGCTTATGACTGGTACACTATTGCTTCTATACGCTCTCTTGCGAAAAATACCCATGGCGCGTTACAGGCATTGGATGAATCTATCGCTATCGATCGCCGTATAGAAAATTCGTGGGGTATTGCCGCAAGTTACCGCGCGATGGGAGATGTTTATAACAACGCAGGACAGCGGCAGGAAGCGGTTGCGGCTTATATAAGGGCAAAGACAATTTATGAAGCAATGAAAAATGAAGAGGCAATTGCGGATATAAATAAAAGACTGAGTAATTGAAAAAAATAACTGTTAAGGGGTTATATGAGTAATGTTTTTATGAATACATATCACAGGCTGCCTGTTACATTCGCCAGGGGCGAAGGTTCGTGGCTTTTTGATATAAACGGAAAAAAGTATTTGGACTTTGGAGCGGGCATTGCCGTAAATATATTGGGTCACAATTATCCGCCGCTTGTGCGCGCCGTTACAGAACAGGCGTCAAAATATTTTCATTTATGCAATTATTATCAGAGTGACGTTAGTATCGCGTTTGCTGAAAAGCTGGTTGAAACCTGCGCTTCTTCAGGGATTAAAAAAGTTTTTCTCGCCAATTCGGGAGCGGAAGCGAATGAAGGCGCGTGTAAACTCGCGCGGAAATACTCGCTTTTAAAATACGGGACGGGCAGACACACAATTGTTACGCTTAAAGGGAGTTTTCACGGCAGAACGATAACGACTCTTGCCGCGACAGGACAGGATAAGTTCCATAAAGATTTCGGTCCCTTTACGGAGGGGTTCGTTCACATAGCGGGCGGGGATTTAGAAGCGCTTGATAAAGCGCTCGACGGAAAAAAAGTCGCGGGTCTCTTAATAGAAGCGGTGCAGGGTGAAAGCGGTATTGTTTCTCAGAAAGATGATTTTATCGCCGCCGCCGCGCAGCTCTGTAAAGAGAGAGATATACTTTTGATGTTTGATGAAATTCAATGCGGTCTGGGAAGGACGGGAACGTTTCTCGCGATCGAACAATACAATGACGCGTCAGGAAATCAAATTCAAGCAGATATTGTAACGCTCGCGAAAGGTTTAGCGGGAGGAATTCCCGCTGGCGCTGTTCTTGCCGGAGAAAAAACCGCCGAAGTTTTTTCTGTCGGAGATCACGGCAGTACATTCGGAGGCAATCCGATTGCGGCGGCTGCAGGTCTTGTCGTTTTAAAAACGGTAAACAACGCTGAGTTTTTACATGAAATTAAAAGAAAAGGTGAACTATTTGTATCAGCAATTAGAGAAATGCCGAATGTGAAAGAAGTCAGAGGAAGAGGGATGATGATCGGCTTTGACATTGAAGGAAACGCGTCTGGAAGCGGAGAATCGCTCGCATGGAAAGTTCTTGAAGAAGGAATCGCGAGAGCCGCAAAAGACAAGAGCGGTCTTTTAATGTTGTCTTCCGGCGCAAACACTCTTCGATTACTGCCGCCTTATTTAATTACAGATAATGAAATAGAGCAGGGGCTTTCGGCGTTAAAAGAGCTTCTTGTATAGGATAATAGAAATTTTTACCGCAAACCGCATAAATAAAGCGGTAAATTCTTTATTTATCAGTTAAGTAATCCATTGTTCCTTCGCCTAGTGCTTTGAGGATTCGTCTCTTTATATCGCCTGTATCTTCGTTTTTTTTCGACGATAAGAATGAGGCGATTCTTTTTCTGATGTCTCTTCGGTTTGAATTTTGCCCATATGGACAGGTGCAGGAATTTTTAAGAATATTTTGATCCGCCGCGCAGGCGATTATTTGTTTTTCTTCAAGGAGAGCGAGCGGGCGGATAAGACTTACGGGATATTTTCTGTATTTTAATAAAATAGGCATGGCGAGTAACGTTCCTTTTGAGCATAGATTCATAAAAAATGTTTCGATTATGTCGTCAAGATGATGACCGAGAGCGATTTTATTAAAACCGTTTTCTACGGCGTATTTTAAAAGTTCTGTTCTTCTTTGTGTGGAACACCAGTAGCAGTTCATTTTTTCCCCTTCCTTTAGTCTTCCGATAACGGGAACGAACAAATCATTAAAAGGAATGTTCCATTCTTCAAGTCTTTTTATAAGGGTTGATTTTTTGCAGCACGCGCAGAAGTCGGTACTGATGTGAAGAGCGGATAGTTCATAATCAAATTTTAAAGCGGGTTTAATTGCAGATAACGCCCACGCGAGAACGGAAGAATCTTTTCCTCCCGAAACAGCGATAAGAACACGATCGTCTTTTTGAATGAGATTGCGTTCCATAACAGTTTTAACAGTAAGCTTTTTTACAATCTCACAGGCGTTTGTTTTTCTGAAAAATCTGCTCATAAAATCCTAAGAAATTTACCACGAACTTTTACTTAGTTCATGTTTTTTATTATATCGTTAATTACAAGACTTGCCAACATTAGCCCTGCGCTTGCGGTAACCGTGATAATACTGCCGTTAATTCTTTTGCCGGTTTGTTCACAGTTTTTTATTTGTTCATTTTTCGTTGTTAGTTGTTCTCTGTTCTCTATTCTCTGCTCATTGCTGTATACGCAGGTAAAATCACCTTTAAAACCGCGTTTTCGAAGTCCCTGACGCACAATGCGCGCAAGAGAGCATACGTCGGTTTCCCAGATAGAAGCGGTTTTTATTTTTGACGGATCTAATTTAAATGCCATGCCCATCGAAGAAAAAAGAGTAACGCCTGACGCATGAGTAGTTTCAATCAATTCGAGTTTATGTGTAACAGAATCAATAGCGTCAATTACATAATCCGCGTTTTTAATATCAAAGTTATCTTTGTTTTCTTTACAGAAAAGTTCATCGTATGACGTCACATCACACTCAGGATTGATTTCCAGAAGACGTTTTTTTAAAGTTGACGCTTTCGGCTGTCCGATAGTAAGCGTTGTAGCTTCAATCTGACGGTTTATGTTTGTAGCGCAAACCGTATCATGGTCAATAACGCCTATTTTTCCGATGCCGCTCCGGACAAGCGCCTCCGCTGTCCAGCTTCCTACGCCGCCCGCGCCGAAAACAAGAACTTTTGTACATGATAATTTTTCAATATTTTCATCACCGATGAGGATAGATAGTCTTTCAAGAAAAGACGGGATCACAAAAAATCCTCACTTTTTTGTAAAAAAAAATTGCGAATTAACACTATGCTTCTCCGCGTCTGTGCGGGATATTCTTAGTATATCTCTCTTCTTCGCTGAAAATGCATCCGCAGTATTTTTGCATATAAAAATTTTTTGAACGGGCTGCCGCCTGTCCTTCCCGAAATAGAGGGCGAAAGTCTCTGTATAAAAATTCAATTCCGTATTTTGACGACATCTCTTCTCCTGTTTGTTTTATCGCTTCGTGGTTCTGGTACGGGCTGATCAAAAGGGTTGTTGTGAAGGAGTCAAAGCCTTCTTTCGCGGCGAAGACGGCGGTTTTTTCTAAGCGTATCGCGTAACATTTGAGGCAGCGCGATTCGTTTTCTTTCGCAGACTGACTTAACTGCGCCGGATATTCCATTGCGGGAAGCGCGGCATTATAAAGAAAAAAACGAAGTCCGTATTCGTCAATCAAAGTAAGATTTAATTTCTCGTTATGCGCAAATTCATTAAGGCAGTCGCGGCGGGCAGAGTATTCCGTATATGGGTGTATATTCGGATTATACCAGAAAAGATGAGGCTCTACGCCTTCAGCGCGAATATTTTTTACGCAGGAGACAGAGCAGGGAGCGCAGCACGTATGAAGAAGTAATTTCATAGCATACTCACAGGATCGACGTCAACTTCGAGGTATGTTCTTGAGTCTTTGCCTTTTTCGTAATGATGAATGGCTTCTCTCGCCGCGCTGTGGATTGTGCTCATCGAAACGCTTCGAAGAAGAAGGTGCCGCCTGTGATTTCCGTTGATGATTCCGATTGGACATTCGGCGGGACCCAGCATATCTGCTTCTTTAGAAAGCAGCGGCTTTATAAGAGATGCAAGACGTTTCGCTGCCGCTTCCGCGTGTTTTTCTTCTTTCGAGCGGATTGTAAAGCGTATCAGCCTTGAGAAAGGAGGAAAGCCGAGCGCAAGGCGCTGTTTTAATTCCTCTTTGAAAAAACCTTCAACATCAAGATTGCATGAGCGGGTGATAACAGGATCTTCCATGCGAAGGGTTTGAACAATTACTTTGCTGTCAGGAAAATATCTGCCGGCTCTTCCTGCGACTTGAACAATCAGCGAAAAAGTCCGCTCTGCGGCGCGAAAGTCCGGCATATGTAAACCTGTGTCGGCAAAAACTACTCCGACAAGACGAACTCCCGGAAAGTTTAATCCTTTCGCGACCATTTGCGTTCCTAAAAGTATATCGATCATTCCCGCTTTAAATAAAGCGAGCGTATCCTCAAGTCCGCCTCCTTTCCCGGCGGTGTCAGCGTCTACGCGTTTTATTTTTAAGTCAGGAAATGTGCGCGTAACTTCTTCTTCGATCATTTCGGTTCCGAAACCGCGGTAGCCTGCTGAAAGGCAGCCGCATTTCGGACACGCTAAAGGAGGCGATTCTGTGTAACCGCAGTAGTGACAGACGCATTTTCCTCTTGCTTTATGAAGAGTAAGAGAGACTGAACATCTTTTGCATGTTTGCTCCCATCCGCAGTCAGGGCAGTGATAAAAATGCGCGAAGCCTCTTCTGTTTAAAAAAAGTATTGTCTGCTTTCCCATTTGCGCTGTCGCGATAATTTCGTCCTTTAATTCTTTTGTAAGACAGCTTTCTGTTTTCGCAAGATTCACGGCTTTTATTTCAGGCATTCCTCCTCCTGAAAGCCTGCGCGAAAGATTGAGGCGCGTAATGCTGCGTTCATCCATTAATTTCCACGCTTCGGCGGAAGGCGTCGCGGATCCCATAACTAAACGGGCATTCTCCTTCGAGCATCTGCGGTGCGCTATTTGACGAGCGTGATAACGCGGAGTGTTGCCCGATTTATATGAGCCGTCATGTTCTTCGTCTATGATGATAAGTCCCAAATTATTAACAGGCGCGAACACAGCGCTTCTTGGACCTACGACAATTATCGCTTCTTCTTTTCTGATACGCATCCACGCGTTAAACCGTTCTGTGGGAGTCATTCCCGAATGAAGAGTTTCCGCCTGTGAGCCGAAACGGTTTCCGACCATTTGAATGGTTTGATGAGTAAGTGAAATTTCGGGAACAAGATAGATAACGGATTTGCCTTCGTCAAGTATATACTGAGCGGCGCGTAAAAAAACTTCTGTTTTGCCCGATCCGGTTACACCAAATAGATAAAACATCGGCGGAAAATGCGCAGCCGAAGCTGCATTCGCAGAATCAGCCGCGTTCACGGCTGCCTCCCTGCTTCCTTCCACCGACACCACGCTACCGGTATCCGAAATAATTGCGCGTAACGCGTCGGCTTGTTCGTCGGAAATGGAAAGAGAGGGAACCTCTGTTTGTTCTTCTTCATCGTCCAGTTCAAGAGGCATAATTTTTTTGCCGGATGGAATCATTGTAGAAAGAGCCTGCCCTGTGCTGCACAGATAGAAACCAGCCATCCAGCGCGCCAATTCAATATTTGCGGCGTCGAATAAAATTTCCTCGTCAACAACGCGTCTTATTTTTTTTACGGCTTCGATTTTTATATTTTCAGGAAGGGTTTCTCTTTCGGCGATGATGTAACCTGTCATTTCCCTTCTGCCGAAGGGAACAACGGCGCGTTTTCCGGCTGCTGCCTGAGCCTTATCGTCAATCATATAAGTAAAAGCCTGTTCAGCCGGAATATCAAAAATTAAATCATAAAAAACACTCATTACTAATTCCCGATTATTTATGAGAAGCAATCCTGTCGCGCAGAAGTTTTAAATCTTCCCACACCGGACGTTTATTATGCGCTTCATCGCGCAATACCCACGCAGGATGATAAGTAACAATAAGAGGAATTGTCATATCGCCGATTTTGTAATCAATAAACTGCCCGTGAATTTTTCCGACATGTTCTTTTGTTTTTAATATTCCCTGAACCGCGACATTTCCGACAAGTAAAATAAATTTCGGTTTTAATATCTCGATTTGCCGATTCAAAAAATGCGCGCAAGCGTCTCTTTCTTCGGGATACGGATCGCGGTTTTGAGGCGGTCTGCATTTTACAATATTCGCGATAAAACAATTTGTCGCTCGCGATAAATTAATTGAAATCAGCATTTTGTCCAGCAGCTGACCTGCTTTACCGACAAAAGGACGCCCCTGCCTGTCTTCGTCCGCGCCGGGACCTTCGCCAATAACCATTACAAGCGGATTTGTCACTCCTTCTCCCGGTACTGTGTTGTTACGCCCGGCGGCAAGAGGGCAGCCACTGCACTTTTTTATTTCCGCGGCGATTTTTTCCAGCGTAAATTTATCATCGCCTTGATCATTAGTTCCTGTTGTAACATCACCGGAATCACCCCGATCGATATTTTGTGAAAGCGGGACAGCATCATCAGTAAAAATATATTCGATATGTTCGCTTCTGTATCCCGAATAAAGAGAATCCCGCGCAAGATCGAGGAAGGAAGCGATTTTGTGTTTATCATTGGCTGTCATAAATGTAATGATAGCTTATTTTTTTTATTTTTACCACTAACCGCACGAACGGACACGAACGGAAGAGAAGAAGAATTTACCACAAACTACACAAACCATCACGAACGGAAAACTGAGAATCATTTCTCGCAGAGACGCGGAGCTCGCGGGGGACGCAGAGGAAGAGAAGAAGATTCTTACCACTGACCACACAAACCATCACGAACGGAAAACTGA
>Ga0209755_10006181_pt1 | contig 13349 bp, 8 predicted proteins | sample TergutCo191P1_FD_187301 | JGI IMG/M metagenome (GOLD analysis project Ga0209755, IMG submission 187301) | Cornitermes sp. P1 segment gut microbial communities from Petit-Saut dam, French Guiana - Co191P1 (SPAdes) (version 2) | ecosystem: Host-associated > Arthropoda: Insects > Digestive system >... | reverse complement strand
TATGTACTCCTGATGATGGATGTGGTTGACACCTGAAACATGTAGAGTGAACCTGCAGAATAATAAATAGACTGCTTTGTGTTGCATCTCTTTCAACAGTTATTAATATAGATCAGCGATGCACGGATCCATAAACATAAAATTAATATTTTTTTTGAGAATATGACGGCTGCTGAGCTTCTGGATTCAAATTTTTTTTAATCGAACCTTCGTATGTATGGTATTTTTGCAATATTCCAACTCTAGCCTGTCTAGAGCCAGTTGAATTCAGTCCATATATTCATTCTTATTTCTCTAAACTCGATTTTAATGTTTTCCTAGCCCAATATCTCCCAAGTAGCCTGGGTCAGCTTTCAGAAAATCACAGTCAATCATAGTGTCAGTGTGCGTCCTGCTTTTGTTTTGGAACACATACAATGCCAGTGGGAGTTCCTTAATAATGCTATAATTTATGTGCAATAAATTATAAAATGTTCACCATTTTTGCATGGTCTCCCTACATTGTGTCCTGACCGTGGTTGCCACATACCATACTATTTATGTATTGTACATTTCCATAGACTAGTCCCAATTAATACGTACTTACGACAGAGTTTTTTTTGGTCGTATCTCGGTGCAGTATGGCGATATTTAGTATTTTCTGGCAATAAGGTGAGGCTTCGGAGCAAACACATCACTAGCCACCCCCTTTCACTGAGGATGTTTGTATTTCCAAGCACAAAGCCAATACATTACATAACTTTCTAAACTAACAAAAGCGAACTTTTGCAGATTCGGTGCAGTTTAATTGTGAAGTAAAGCTTTAAAGGCCAACACAAAAGTGGAACTACAATAATACACCCATATGTGCGGTGGACGTGGATTTTTATAACTCTTGCGCACTTGGGCCTCCCGGCAAACATGTGTACATATACAGAGTTGGTGTCTTTGTGAAGGTGTATAGACCGCAAAGGTTAAATGAAGCCTCCCATAAAACAAACTATCTTTAATCAAAATAAACTTGACTCTAACATTTACTTTACGATTACCGCAGCAAAATTTATCGATATTGGCTGAGTATTTAGGGACATGGTAATTGCTGGTAGAAAGACGGACTGAACAGATGGCGACACCTGTATTTTCTTCCCTTTAGAAACAAACGTGAAGAAACTTCAAAGTGTTCTGTCTTGCTGCTAATAATTCTGGCTGTCCTAAACACATAAATGGACCTACCAATGTTAAAGGCCTTCTTACATTACATATTTTCTTTTGTTTATTTGTTTGTTTTTTTTTTTGGCTCAAGAAACCCCCCCCCTCCAGTTGGCCATGGCACCACAGTCGGTAGGACTCCTCTGGACGAGTGATCAGCTCGTCGCAGAAATCTCTAGCTGACAACAGACAAACATCCATACCTCCGGTGGGATTCAAACCCACAATCTCAGCGGGCGAGCGGCCGAAAACCTACACCTCAGACCGCGCGGCCACTGGGACCGGCTTTATTGTATATCTACTGCGCAATTTACAAATTTAAAACAAGGTCATAACTAACAAATTGCATGTGTTATTTATTTAACTTAAAGTTAATATGTGCAGTTTGTTAGGTATAAGCTTCCAATTTGACTGTTTACTCTGGTTGAATGCCTGTTGTGTTTCCAAAGACTCCGAAACATGACGGTAGAGCTGAGGTAGAGCACATCAATCGGTCAGAAAATTGACATGGCGCGTAACTACGTAGATGAAGAACCTACGCTGGCTGTGACCAAGTCAAGGGAATTCGTCGCCGAGCGATTATCCTCTGTTTAAAGCGCGGAAGAAATAGCCTGGCACCCACAAATTTAAAGACGATAGCGAAGTGGAAACAGTTGTGACTCGAAGGGTGCACGGACTGATGCTAACATGGACTGGAAAAACCAGGCCGTTGATCATATAAATGCTATAATTGTAGGGGGATGTTGTGGATATGTAGCTAGATAGAAGTCCAATTATGTGTGGGGGTTTGCTTAATAGAGTTGAAAATAAATAACTCAAAATATATGTATAGGTACTTTACTTCTCAATAGGCACATGAAAGGTATTTTTATACAAAATTACAAAGCGTGACGTTTGCTATCATGACGTGAGTGTTATGTCAGTACAATTCGTACTTATGCAGGTGCCTCATTTTAACTTTGGACTTTCCCGCTAAGCACTAGCTAACAACTGAGTACCTGTTACAAACACAAAGGTGATTTAAGCACAAAGGTCTTGAGAGCACGGACTCTACATCAATAACTACAGTAATCCCCCGACTTACGTCAATCCACACTCACGTCTTTTACCCCCAGACTTAATACATTAAGCCAAGCGCGCTAATTCGTGCGGATGATGCGGAAGATGTCGTCTAGTTCCTGAACTTCCATGATCATGGTCTCACGCCCGACCACCTTTTTGAAATTCGGAAGCCAAACGTCCTAGAATAAGATGAGGATCCTGAGCCTGAGCCTGAGCCTAGGGAGAGGACCATAACGGTTTAAAGTTGACTGACGGGTTACGAATCACCGAGGGCGTTGACTGGAATGAGCAGCGAGCAGCAAGAACCAGACAAGAATTATAGGGACGCTTGCTTGCTGTGAGGAGATTCTGAAGGAGAAGGAAAGGTTTTTCCGTCGCCAAAATTCAGTGCTCGGTTTGCTCAAGTCATCTTCAGTGACCCGTGCATCGCAACCTGTACTGTTGCACATTGCAGATGACGATGAGCAAGATCCACATCCACTCACATTTCAAGACGAAGTGCCTCTTATTTAATTTAGCATTTGTTTGTGCGTTTATGTATTGTTTGTGTACCTTTCATAGGTGTAATTATGTATTTTTTGGTTCAAATATATTACCGGTGTTAACTTTGCGTTGCTGGAAAAATTTCTCGCCACACGTCATCTCGACTAATGTCGCCGGTTGCGGAACCACACACGACCTAAATTTGGGGGACGATGGTAGGTGACTGTAAGGTTCACAGTTAGTGTGCAATACCGTTATTATAGAATGCTGTTTACGTATCTCGCCCAAAACAATGTTACGTCTCTACCTTTTTATATTTCATAGAAAAATTTAAAATGTTTCTCTGTTCTTATAATAAAATCAACTAGATGTACTAATTCCTCAAATTTATTTTTGTAATAAAACTCTACATGTTTCGGACAGAGGAACTATCTGAAACATGTGGAGTTTTATTCCAAAAATAAATTTGAGGAATTAGTGCGTCTGGTTGGTTTTATTATAAGAATATATCACGATGCACGATCACCTGAAAGTCAAGTTTCACTGTTCTTATAGTTTCGATCTATCGTTATTATAACTGGTGTACAATTACCAGCGAAAGGCTCCAAAATTTCTGTTGATCCATTTGCTAATGTGATTACATCACCAGTAATAACCACACTGATATATGCGCCAACAGACATATGGTGATTTTCGTTAGTAAATTTCATTAACCTTAGCATCGGTAAATTGAAATAATAACAGCGACATATTTTAACATTTTAATTTGAAATAGTAATAACTATAGACATAATATTGCTTTGGTAAAGGTGTATGAACAATTTTAATATATAAACTGATATGTGCTTAGTTTAAACAGTATGATGTGTCGCCTTTGGAACAGAACATGTTAACTCGCGGCGTTTCTACCTGAGGTTTATCTGTTTAGATGGAAACATTTCGAAGCAATATTAAGTCATATGTACGGCTGACTTGTGCACTGCGATGTTTTTTGTAGTAAATACTTGATGTACTCGGTAATACACTGAATTAATTGAATGCTCAAAACATGCTTGACGCGGTAGGTACACAGACAAGGTAACTTAAAAAATTTTCCCTGATGAGATAACGAACGAAGAGTAAAAGTGGGCGGTTTCTTTGTAAAATATCCATTTATCTGTGGGATGAGTTTTGGGACGTGGAACCCTGTGATGTGTTACATGGATAGCAAATTTCGGGAAAATCAACTGTCTATCTTAAGGATACGGCAGTCTCGCACTCTGAAGTTGAATGTAGCGATGTCGACGATGTACACTACATAACGTTCTGCAATACAGTCTCTTCCACTGACAGTTCTGATCAGCCGAGGAAACAGAAACACATTCTTCGCCCGCCTGCAAAGGTTTGTTTAGGCCACATGCCTAACAGTATCGTATAAGAAGTTGCCGCACGAAAACGTCGCATTTCGTCATTCAGCAAATCTATGTTTAGGTCCAGATTTAGTCGCAACTTGAATTGGCTCATTCGACTGACGGAGACTGAGCAGTACACAAATGTATAATTGTATAAGGAGCTAAAGATAAAGCCTTCTCTCTTTCTCACCCTGACATCTTCTACCTGCTTATTATAGGTGTAGAGGGTTATGGTTTCATCTGATCACGTTCGGTGACGCACACGTTTGGTACTTTCCTCTAGACGAGGGATCGGCCCTTCGCATAGATCTATACGTGACAACACACAACACTCACAAGACACAGACATCCATGCCCCCGGCGGGATTCGAACCCGCAATCTCAGCAAGTGAGCGGCCGCAGACATATCCCTTGGACCCTGTGGCCACCGGGATCGACCAGACACAAAGGAACCAACATAAAAAGGAACTGCGCCGTCTGCAACTGATCCACATTTGAAATATTTTGATTAGTTGTGACTTCCGGGACAGATATTCTATATGGAACAGCATATTTGTATTTTTCAGTACCAAAGGGTTGTACGTCAGTGCTACGTGGCTGCGAATTGAGGTCTTACACTGATCCACTAATTGAAATTTATATAAGCTATTGTCACGTGATCCAGACATGCAGCGTTCTCTCATTTTCCTATAGTCATAGAGCATAGTGTGACTTAGCTCAGACCGGTGTGGTGTTTCCCAGACACTAGCAACCTTTAGAATATAGCACTGTAGTACGTGCAAAACAAATGTAGTTGTGTGTTTCTGATTTTATTCCAAAATGCTATGGGGTTTCCCGCAGAATTACACTTAACGTTACTCGTTCACTTGAGTTCCATAGGTACTGAACTAAAATTCTAGAACCTATTTGTGTAATAACAGATTTGTTCATAGTAATCAGGCGGATGCATTGAAGTCATTATTATCCCATAATATTTTCTTCGTAACTAAGTGTACCTAACATTGCTTTTTCTAAAAGCATTCACCTAATTTATGCTTCAAAATGTTTAATTTTCACGCATTAATCCACGAGTCACTATTCAATAAAATGCACAAATATTTGTATACACCAATTTATATCTAAAACTTTATGCCTCTAACATGTTGAGATCCGTTACGGATCATCTTCTGGAGGAACCACATCAATCAGTCACGTATATGACATGAATTAAGATAAAATTAGGCTAACAGTCTATGATGTATCTTGGTATCTTGAAATTCACAGCAGAAACTGTTATGTGTCAAATCTGTTTCATGTGGAATATTCTTCACATTCGCAATGGACCTAAACATGCTGGGAGACATGTTTTAAATATGAAATTGTGTACCGAAATATTTGTGTAATTTGATGCCTGTTATTTTGTAGAATAATTTACAATGCTTTCACGTAATGCAATTTATTTAATATAAGAATAATTATCTGCTTTGTTTATGCCTTACAGTACCAGGATAAACCCATCCTTTTTCGTGACATGCGTTACTTAATAGCGATAAAATCTAAATTTTCACGAAAATTTGTATAATTTCGCAATTTTGGTAGTTCTTCATAAATGGTTCCCTTATTTAGCCTTTTGTGTAAAACTGACAAAAAATAAGTACGGGACCCGTACTTGGTGAGAAATTTAAAATACCTTACCGAAACCCAAACTGTATTACGAAATTTGTTAGATCTTTCCTGATCAGTTATTTAAAGTTGACCTTTTCGGAAAAAGTTATGAAATAATGTAGATCTATAATAATTACATTAAACATGTAGGGAAATGTAGCGTAATATGGATCTCGTACCTGCAAAACCAAACACCCACCTTTGGGAAAGATCACAGAGAAATGAGGATTTAAAAAAAATTAATAGACGAAAAATACTGTGAGGTAGACTACTTAGCTAAAGGGAGTTTTGCAACGGACTACAAGTAAGAGGGCTTAGTAGCCTGTGAAGTAGGTTATATGGGAAGAGTGATTCTGCTTTTGGGCTATAAAAAATTGAAGATGCAGTAAGTATGAACAGGGTCAGAAACGGGAAAATAGGAACGTTGGAAGTTCTTTCTGAACTGGACGGAAGTGCAGGTGCTTGTACGGGTGATCCGTGATCCTCTATCTGTCTGAAAATTGCTTTGTAGTTAAATACTTTATCCTTATGGAGTGGAGTTCCTGTAGTTCCTATTTAGGAGCTAATAATCGTGCATTCATTCAAAATTACAGATCTCTTACGGAACACAAGTAGTTATCATAATATTAAAAGAGTTCACCACTGCAACCTCTTCCGACTCAGTTGAAACTAGCGCACATTCTCACACTATTTCTTTAGAAATAACTTTACTTTCATTATCCCTTCCATGTCTAGATCTCTCAAGTGGTATCTTTCTTCCATCCTTTCCGCTTAATGTGTTGTACGCGTGCTTGCAGGCTTCCGCCGCCAAGTAGATGAGATCTGCGCACTTCTAGGATATTACGCGGCGTATAGTGATTATTCCTTACAGACGTTTCGGGACAACCTATCGGTCCAATCTTCAAGTCTATAATTCCAAGAAGGATATCTTGATATTTGAATAAGGGACCGATAGGTTTCCCGAAACATCGGTAAGGAATTGCCATTATACGCAACGTAGTATCCCGTAAGAGCGTAGATCTCAAGATGGTCTGTGTATCTATCATCTATATGTGTGCCGCATGTCCCGCTCGTCTCATGGACCTCCATTTGACAATCGTAGAAATATTTCTGTATGAGTACAGGTAGGATCGAACATATCCAGGTGAAATGCGGCGCCTTTAAACTTTGTGGAGTTGAAAAACTTGTGTGGCAAAGACGACTAAATTTGATTATTATGGGGCGTAGGTGCATATATATATAAAACGGAGATTGATCCGCACGTAAACTGATACTATTATTAATAAATGTAATCTAAATACACACTACGCGTATCGTATAGTCACTAGACTACGAGCTGGACTATCCGAGATTCGAATCCCAGCATTGGCAATAGATTTATCTCTTCTTTAAATCGTCCAACCCGTCTTTGATGTCCACACAGTCTCCAATCGATACCGATACATTTTCTGTGGGGTTAAAGCGGCCGGGATCTGAACTTGGCTACTCACCTCCATCTTGTGGCGGGATTAAGAATGAGTGGAGATACAACTCCACTCCCCTTGTATGCCTTCATGTCGTGTATAAGGGGCAACTTCGCGTGTCTATGTGTGTCTATGCGTTCTAGTAATGAGTGTGACAAAAGCACACACTTATCGAGACATCAGTCCGTACGAACTAGCTACATTCCACTTCAGCACAGTGTCACAGTTGACGTAAGACTTTGCTGACTCACAGTACTGCCTGACACGAATCTCAACCAGAGTCCGCGCCCTGCCGTCGTCCATCAGAACGTGTGCCCACCTGTTGCACCTCCGTACTTCCACAGACTGATATTTTGTTTCTTACGCTTGCTTCTGCTGTCTGAAGCCTTCAAGGAACAACAACAGCACCGAGCGTGATCTACTTATCCCAGAAAGTTCGTTTCATCTTGCCGTTTATGAACGACGTATTTGACTTAGCACTGCTATAGCAGTACAGTATTTGTAGCAGTTAAGCATTCTACTATCTGAAGCATAAACACGTACATCGTCGTTGATCGTCCGACTTATAAATGACTGTCTTGCTGTGAGTCCTTCACTGGGCTCTCTGAAGCACTTCGAAGAGGCAGTAAGACAAAGAACAGGAAACGATGTGAAAAATCCATTTCTTAGAGACTGCGTTTGTGAGCTGTGTTATGTGTGAGTCGTAAAATTGGATTTATGAAAGAGACGAGGAGTTTTGTGTCTGATGTACGTCACACACGACGGCATTAAGGCGCTGACAGGGTGAGGTCTAGCTGAAATTGTTGTGCTATTCTTCTGTGTTCTAATATCTTCATGACCCGTCACTAGATGAATATGTTCCTGAAGATCAGCGCATGATTCTATAAACATTTACGTCAAGAGATTCTTCAATACAATAATGTGACGCGGATCGTCATTCACTATGTGATGCATATTTGAAAAACACGTAGCTTTGGAAGCTTGCTGTGCTTTCGTTATCAGGCAAAAGTAAAACTATATAACCCATTTTTAGGGCCAATTATATCGTAAGGATAGAGATCAAATTATTTTACCCGATGTATAGCATACTGATTATAAGACATCCTGTATATGTACGCGTGAGTTGTTTAGTTATATATGCATGTATTTTAAATCCCCCATATAGCGCCACTGCATGTCCACCGAAATTCGTGTTGGTGTGACGAGGGTGGCTGTAAATCAAAGTACTGTGTAACGGGGAATTCCTTTTCACAGGCTTTCATGGACGCCAAGCAAGGGTGACACTATCTGTGTGTGTGTATAACTCCATACAAGAGGCCGGGATAGCTCAGTCGGTATAGCTCCTCGCTACGGGCTGGACGGTCCGGGGATCGAACCCAGGTGGGGAGAAGTTTTTACGCACCCGTCCAGACCGGACCTGGGGTCCACCCAGCCTCCTGTACAATGGGTAAAGAGAGTTTCCCGGGGGTAAAGCGGCCGAGGCGTGGCGTTGACCACCTATCTCCATCTAGCGCCGAGGTTAAAGAAAGAGTAGAGCGATACCATTACTCCCCCTCTGTGCCATCGTGGCCTGTGCTAGGGTGAATTTTACTTTACTGGGAAATATAATTGAACGTGTGTGGATCAGTGTCATGACGCGAATTTAAACAGGCTAATATCTGGAAGATTAATTGCTCTGTTCTCGTCCTTCTACCCTGTCTAGGCTGTCATGATCTTGTTTATGAACTGTTAATTGCCATGAAATCAGAAGTTCAAAACCTTCCTGACCAGCTGGGAAAATATGAATGTTCTGTCTCAAGAGGGACTGTGGTTGTATTTGTTTATTTGCTCATTAATTTGTTTGTTAGTCAGTCATTCGTAAGTCGGTCAGTCAGCCAGGCAGTCAAACCCTAGACAGAACGTAGAGGAAAGAGAAAACAAGAATAATGCAGAGATGAAGATGGAGCAAAGATCTTGGTGGCAACAAACTTTTTCGTCTGTCAATTATTATTTTATGTTGTATTTGATCGTATAATGCACTGACTGCTATTAAATTTACTGCAAGCAGAAATCCATTACTCAGCACCAACAGAAATAGCCCATGCTTTTTCTTCATCTACGTCGTCGCATAAAATTCGGGTTATAGTAATAAAAAAGTTATTTGTTTTATTGTTTCTTTATGTTTTCTTTGTTATAAGACGACATTCGCTTAATACTTTACTTCCTGATGAATGAAATTACTACTACTTTTACGACGATTTATGCTTTCGTGTTTCTGATATGCGGCAACATTTTTGATAAAGTGTAATTTAACTTTATTTCATTTGTACTTGTGTCTTAATAACATATTTCTTTTGGATATAAAATATGAAACTGGGTGCTATTTGTGCGGAGTAAGAAAGTGAAATAATTTATTTTTCTCCTTTGAAAACCCTGAAGTAACTCTACATACCACCTGCCGTGTCACTAAGAAACTGTATTTTGCCACGACTGTGCTTATGTAGTTTATACATTTCTCATTCTTTGTAAGAAAGACACTGAATTTTTGTTGCATATAATTCAGACATTTTCAGTTTTAGCTATGAATATTTCACACGATATTTGAAAATATAGAAATGCATTAGTTGTCCTTTTATAAAATTTCTGAGTGAAATCGTGACCAGAAATTTTGAAGTAATCAGCTTTTCAGTAACCTATAAAATGCGTGTGTGTTGTTGCGAAAGATGAAAGCCACCAACAAAGGCGGAAGTCTGTTATCTTTTAATAGAGTGATGCTGTCAATCATTATGTAGCATCTGAGATAAATGGATGGAAAGTGAATGAGGAGCGTTGACGGATCTATACTGACAGGGCAAAGCGGAACTACTCGCGAAAATGCATCTTCCAGTGTCACTGTTTCCACCACAAATCCAAGGAGGCCTACACTGAGATCGGAGCCCGTCTTCCCCGATGAAAGTCCGTTTGTATCGCTTTCATGAGGGTTCACTGTCATGTTCTTTGCAAGTGTATTTGATTTGGTTTCAGGCTGAAAAGTTAAGTGGTATGTGTCAGTACAGTGTAGTAATAGACCCGTTAGTTTTACCACAGTTACTAATAATAATGTACTTAATATATTTTCATAATTCTGCTCTTTGAGGTCTATACTTAATTACATGTACCATCTGTAACCTTCACAAAATCCCGTATATTAGAAACACATTTTGTGTGTAGAGTCCCTATCTTTTTCAGAACGAACGAAGCTGATTGATATTTCTAAAGAAGATGCATTGTTTTTTCTGTGACGTTCAAATTGAATTTTTAAATATTTTTTGGTAAACATTCTTATTCAAAGGGAAATAATTTTGTGATAAGTCATGCGAATTGTGCAAGGGAATTCTTCACTGTTTTACCCCACTAGATCCTTGAAGTTCTCAGAATATATTTTATGTAGTTGTTATTTCAACCAACAATGCACAATACATATTATATTTTAATAAATAAAAAATATACAAGATACACGGTACATACATAAAAATAAAAATATATTTTATTTATTTGTTTAAAATATAATTTAGCTAATATAATTTGTAACGCACTGCCGACTGCCTTATTTACCTGCAGCGCAGTATTCTCTAATTTCCGCAAGAGTAGAGTTTATTAAAATTTGTACAGTGGAAATATGCTGGCTGTATCTTGTTGGTGTGAACTATGTCTGGTTTACAAAATCCAGTTTCGTATTTTGTGGCAAAGGTGATCAACCTGATGGTTCTGTTCCGTACTGGGATCATGTAAATATTGGTCAGCTGCCTCAGGGACTGCTGAAGGTGGCTTTGCAAATATAACGTAAGTACAACAGCAGGCCGGTTGAAAAATTAACAAAAAAAAAAAAAAGCCCTCGCTTGTAGAAGTGCAAATAGGAATGGAATTAAAATCCATTCAGACGGAGCAGAGTGGGGCACTGAAGAAATTACTGCAACAGATGATATTTGTCTCTTTTTAAAATTGAAATTCTTTAGAACTTTCACAGGCACCTTGGGGAAAATGGTGTGCCAAATGTGAAAGCATTTCTACGGTGTTGAGAGTAGTGGATGTGAGATAAGCGCTTTAAAATAAATCGAATTGGTGTACAAATTCTGTTGCTGCATCACGTGGCACATACTGTTTCTCCATCACAAACACCAAGCAATTAATACTGTATAGGTAAATAATCGTTGTTTGTGAAGATTACACGGAACACGCAAATACACTTTGTGGGTAAAATGTAGTGATTTTGAATAATAAATATACAGGTACATATAATTACTGATAGGCTTTCTATGGTTAATTAATATTCTAAATTTACGCGATTGTTTTCTTAACTCATTAAACGTCGGTATACACGCTCAGTTAAACTGAGCGATTTTAATATGTGAGGACATACCCGACGCAAAAACTGAATAAACTGCGCAGTTTTGACAGGCAATAGCGTAGGCCTCAAAACTATCCTTTCCAGTCGTCTTTCACACAGAGAACTGCGCAGTTCACTCAGGGAATCCCATAAACATTCAGGTCAGATTTTCGTGAAGTTTTTACACAGTTAAACTGTACAGTTTAACTTAGAGTGTATGGGGCCCTTAAGAGTTGTGGAGCGGACGATCCCGGTGGCCGCGCGCTGTAACGGGTAGGTTTGCGGGCGGCAACTTGCCAAGTTACGGGTTCGAATCCCACCGAACATATGGATACCTGTCTCTTCTGAGTGTAGTGCTTTGTCAGGTAGAGGTCTCTGCTAGCCGCAATGTTTTTCTATTCATTTTTCACTGTAGTTATTTCCACCTCTATTCTTAGTCATACTATTCTTTTCCACCTGTTTATAAGTACCTATACAGTGAAATTGGTTGCAGGAACAATTTTGTAACTTATCTTTGTACACCTTGTATATACTGTCTGTGTAATAAATCAATTAAAAAAAAGAGGTCACTGCGTCGGGATTATCACTCGTCCAGAGGAGTCCTTTCTAGGATGGTGTGTCTGAGTGTGATCGTGAAGCCTCGAAGCCTCGAGAATGAGGCCCTGGCCCACTAGGGACTGTCGCGCCGTGAAAAATAGAGTTATGGATGGGTAGAGACGTGTCAGACCTAGAAAATTATACAATGAACTGAGAGCGAGTTACGGTCAAGTAAATTTTCATACCAATTTAGAAGGCACGTAGTTCAGATCTCAGCTCACTAACCGTCAGCCTTGAAAGTTTTACGTACTTTTACTCAGTCTGTCGCGATCAGTTATAGGATTAGTAGCAGCACCTGCAGTATGTGTGCCACCTCATAACTTTTGCTTACTCGTCATGTATTGTCCGATTCCACTGCATTCGACTGTGTAGTTAAAGAACATCCTTACTTAAATAATCAAAGAATCCGTCAATAATACAAAGAAAATAGAATTTTAAGTTACAAAATGAAAAACATTCCCAACGTTCTAGTATTATAAAGCACCGACATCTAATCCACCTCTTATGTGGGGAAATATATGTTAAAGTCAACACATGGCATGCCTACGAAATAGCGAAAGAATTCGAGGGCATTTATCTTGGTAATGTGTGCACTTACGTAAAACATTTCTCAGAGCGAAGTCTCCCAATACGCATGTTTTCTTCCACAAAGGTTTAATTTTATATTGCTGCTTTTTCGGCTAGTCCGTAGAGGAAATGCAGACAGATCTGGAAGGTTGTAATTAGAGACGGCCAACGTACGGTGTAAAACCAGAAAAAGGTAAGGCAATCTCTGTATAGACCTGGACAGGCCCTGAGGTTTCCAGGAGTTTGAGGCTCCCAGATTTCAAGACATTCGGTAAGACAGGCTGTCAGCCTACGTACCAGCCGCCTTCAACCCCCAGGAAATATTTCTGGTTCTCATTTCTGTTAGAGACTGAGTCGATCCCAGGACCATAGTGCGGCCGGAAGAATTATGTCAATGAAGAATTGCAGTGACACCATCGGGAATCGAACCCGCGGCCGTAAAACCAGTGCAGCATGAAACTGCCTATAGTTGGGATTTGTTTCGTGTTACCGAAGGACACGGCGTGGGGAAACTATGACCACGTGCGAGAGATGTAGACATTGGGAGACTGTTTTGTAGAAAACTTTCTCTTTGCATTGCCGTATTTCTGGTCTTCCGATTATCATGGC
>Ga0209755_10006180_pt1 | contig 13349 bp, 17 predicted proteins | sample TergutCo191P1_FD_187301 | JGI IMG/M metagenome (GOLD analysis project Ga0209755, IMG submission 187301) | Cornitermes sp. P1 segment gut microbial communities from Petit-Saut dam, French Guiana - Co191P1 (SPAdes) (version 2) | ecosystem: Host-associated > Arthropoda: Insects > Digestive system... | reverse complement strand
CTCTGCATAACTACTAATCAATTTTTTTGAAAGTGCCTCAAGGTGCTTTGTTTGCTGACCCTTTTTAGGTCAAAGAAAATTTATTTAAAAATTTCTAATTTTATCCTTGACTTTTAATAGTTAGTCTCGTATTATAGAGTAGTAGTTTTTAATGTCCCTCTCCAAGGACGGTATGCTACAATGTTTGGGATACTGTGGATTGGTGTTTGTCTTTCTCTCAATGCTGTGAAGTAAAGATGAACGAACTCAACAGACATTTAAACCAATTAAACCAATAGTATCCTGTGTACTCTCTGTCGTCATGTTTCCGAAGCGAGAGCTTTATTGACAACTCGAATTGAAACATGCTTAGTTAATGTACTCATATGTTCAGTGTTAAATCAGTGTGCGCAATTCGGTTATAATGATTTTCGCCTACAAAAATGACGAGGGTGGTTGATAACTTTTGGTTGGTTGAAAATTATTTGAATCGTTAAATTTAATTCACCACGAACATTTTCACATTCCATACCGCTTTTGTCAAGAAATATTTGCTTGGATTGCTTGGGAAAGCGAGGAATACAGACCTCGGGCATTTCAGGCTACATTTGACCGGGAATTCTATGCCAGTCGTTTAGCCATCTTCCAAAAGTCACAGACCAGAGACGTTGTTCCCACACCCCGTTATTGTTTCGTATATACCATCGTGTTTCTGCCATCGAAGGGGCTATTCCCACATACTCTTTTTGCTGATTTTCTATGGGGGGATTTTGTGCGGTAGTTGCTGCGGATACAGGAATTGCAACCAAAGATAGCACGAGGATTACGACTAGGACAAGGGCAATTTTCTTCATTTTTAGTTCCTCCTATTTGTTTTTCTAACAATTTGATATGAGGGCTAGAAAAATGTAAGAATTTAATTATTTTTCAACACATAAAAAATTGTTAAACAGAAAATAACACACTGGCATCATTTTTGTCAACTTTAATTGCAAAGTAAAACAAAAAATCTTGAAAACAGAGAATATTAAATTATTTTAGAGAGATAATTCTGCAAACATAAGTTATTTCGTTTATGTAATCAATCCATCAGGGTAATAATCGGCAAATCCGCAAACAGGTCAGTCGTTAGATCATATTCCTGTATCTCAAACACAAATTGCCCTTCAGCGAAAAACTTAAAACGCCCATCGCATGTCTTGTAAATAAAAGAGCTTTCGGCATATATGCCTGTCGCATCTTCAACTTCGTATTGTGGTGGATTGAATGCCGGTTGAATAATAATCAGATATGAGGAAGTAAATAGCAGAACGACAATGGCTATTGATGCGAATTGTCTGATGATATCAGCCTTGCCGTACTGAATCAGCCGAATCCGTTGCTCAAGAAATCCGGTTTGATCTGCTTGCAGTAGTGTAGAAATGGTGTTAGGGAATACTCTTTCGCCGGATTCAATATATTCGCGTATATCTGCTAGTGTGAACAAGTAAGTAAGCTTTTCCGACTTATTCATCCGCCTTGTCATAGCGGCATCACACCGAAGCTCAAGTAAGCAATCCAAGTCACGTTGGAACGTATGGACTATCGGATTCCACCAAAACAGTAAAGCAAGCATCAGATAGAAGCCTTTGATTAGAACATCTTTTGACTTAAAGTGCTGATATTCGTGCAATAAAATCATCTCTAGCTCATCATTTGACAATGCGAGATCGGGGAGATAAACGGTAGCTCTCAATATTCCGATTACGAAAGGCACCTGAACATTAGGTGACACAATGATGTTAATGCGGCGTAAGCCCAACTTACTAGCCACCGCCATTGCGTTGCGGTGGCTAGAGTGAATATACATTTTTCTGCTTTTGGAATGTCTGATAAGGCCTGAGCTAGCGCGAACTAATACAACAACCGCACCCACAGCCCACACAATGGCTATAAGTGTAAGTAGCTCAACTTGTATCGGCCCGAGTAGGATGTTTGTATGCAAAATCGAAATTAACCAAGGGATTGCCTCATATGACCTGATTATAAACGTGAACGGAAAGCTAAAGGGCAGAATTATTCTAAAGGCTCCCAAAATAGCCAGAAACACAAGTGCTGCGGTGCTGTACTTGGCGATGTAACCAGTTTTCTTGCGCAAAAGGGAGATGGCTAACATAGCCAGATTGAAAAGGAGCACAGCCATTATTAATGAAAAAGAAATAACCATCATTCACCCTCGTTCGCCCAATCTGCAATAATTGTCATTAGGCTTTTAAGATTAAAGCTAGATTCTGAAGTTTTCAACAGTGCGGAGAGGATAATTGGGAAATCCTCTTGTGGTTGCTGCGCAAAGAATTTCTCATAATACTCCATGCTAGAAATAGCCGGCACAAAAGTCCGTGCGATAGATTTACCGTCTTTTTCAAATCCGTGTTCCTCAATGGCTCCTTTTTCAAGGAGTTTGCTCAGGTTGTAGTGAATGGATGCGTCTTTCCACGTTTTGGAGACCAATCTTTTGTTTAAATCTGCACCAGTAAGTGGGATGTCAGCCTGCCAAAATACATTCATGATTTGTAGTTCGTTTTTTGTGAGATTCATGAGGTTCGCCTTCTTTCACTTCATTTGATACTTTCTTGTGATACTTCCTTGTTTATTTTATCATATTTAAGGCGTTAGAGTCAATTTAAAGTGTTGGAATTTCAGGTGATTTACAGGTTATACTGGATTATAAAAAATGAAATCTTTACTTCTTATAGTGTGAAAAATCCAACAATACGTGATGCCTTGGTTATACACACGCCCTGTTTTCGAGAATACGGCCTTGCGCTTAATGCGATATTACCCGATTTGAGGAATTACCGAATTGGGGATTTTATTTCGGTATAATTGGGGTAACCATATGATTGAAGGATTTTTTATGTCAAAGTCGAGCTCAAAATCACAAATAGAACCAGCTCAAAAGCCGCATGTTGCGGAACTTTTAGCTGAGTTGCGTAAAGATAAGGGATTGAGGCAGATTGATGTTGCCAAGGCAACGCGTATTTCTGCGAAAGTACTTTCTACCTATGAAACCGGAGCTCGTCCACCTGCGATTGATTCACTGGTGACTTTAGCAGACTTCTACGATGTTACACTGGATTATTTTATGGGTAGGACGAAAATTAACGTTTCAACGGAGCTACTGAATAGCGAATTGTCAAACGGGATAAGCTACGAGAGTGTTTTGGCCTTGCTGGATGCACTTCCGCCCGAAGGCAAGGAGGCGTTTATATATTTTCTTGATGCCGTTCGTGACAAGGCCGATTTGTCGAGAATCTAAATATCGGCAGATCGACCTAACTGAGTTAACCATATGAGCATCCAGCTATGCCGGATATGTCGAGAACTCTCCCGGTGCTTATTAGTAGCGCACCTGTGGGAGTTTTGGGATATGTCCGATAATTTATTTTCAAGCCGCGTAATAGTTCGGTATAACGCTTGGGGAGCGACTGCCACATTGGTTTGCATCGGATATGCTTTGAGAAATGATGATATAGGTTCTACAGATTGGGGATTGTCAAGATGTTCCTCGGAAGAAAGCCTCCCCCTTGTACGTAAAATGTACAATAGCGTAAATTATACCCCATTTGTGCTGACGTGGACAGACAGTGTCACTTTAGTTTCTTTAATATAATTTAAGTTGACGGCAGTTGTCTTTGTAGGGATGCACTTTTTGCGGCAGTTTGCTATAGTCTTTGATTGACAGCAATAGCATTGTCAGAAGGAGTGTTACCATAATGGAGCTAAAAAAAGAAATAGCAGGCTACTTGGATTATTGCGAATATCAAAAGAAGTTGAGCGTAAATACATTAAAAGCATATACAATCGATCTGGAGCAGTTTCAGCGATATAGTTCTGCCGGGGCCGCTTCAGAGAAGCGGCTAATTACAGATTATATCACCCATCTTCACAAAACATGCAGTCCAAGGAGTGCCAAGCGCAAACTTGCAAGTATAAAGGCGTTCTACAAGCACTTGGAATTTGAAGAAATCATTACAGATAATCCGTTACAGCGAATCAAAACAAAATTCCAGGAACCGCAGGTTTTGCCTAGAGTGATTTCGATTACGGATATTGAAAAAATATTAACTGCCGCGTACAGTTGGCGCGAGTTATCTAAGACACCTCACGCAATGCACGCGGCTCAACGTAATGTTGCAGCTCTGGAGCTCTTGTTTGCAACCGGAATGAGAGTTTCGGAACTTTGCTCACTTACTGCCGCAGATGTAAATTTATCAAGCGGCCGCATACGTATAGTTGGAAAAGGTTCAAAAGAGCGGTTGCACCATGTCGGCAATGACGAAGTGTTAGAATCGTTGAAAGCGTATCGTGATATTTTACAAGGGCATCAGCGAGACTGCGAGCATTTCTTCATTAATAGGTTAGGGCAGCGGTTCTCAGAACAGTCAGTCCGCTTCATGATAAGGCGCTTATACAGGCAAGCCGGAATCACTACCCATATCACACCACATATGTTTCGTCATTCTTTCGCAACCTTGTTGCTGGAAGCGGACGTTGACATACGCTACATACAGAGCATGTTAGGCCACAGTTCAATCAGGACAACGCAAATTTACACAAAAGTAACAGCAGAAAAGCAACGGCAAATACTGGAATCCAAGCATCCGCGCAATGGATTTTCCTTTGGCAAATAAGAGCGCTGACGAGTGAATTGGCGGCCGGTAGAAATTTTTAGGGCTGAATTTTGCTTGTATTCTGCCGGTCGTGTTGATATAATGCAATGCAGGATAATTATTTATTATCTTGGGTTGGGAGGGCATCATGGATTTTCATGAAAACGAGTTAGTCAGCCTGCATTTATCTGAGTTGCAAGAACTGGAGAGTATGCAAACAGATAAGCAATTTATTCAGCTTTATCTTCATCCAATATTAGGGAAGATACTAATTATTGATGGAGAAATCCAACATATCGAAAACTATCAATGCATATATCATGAAATGTTAGTTCATCTACCTATGTCTTTTATACCTACTCCAAAAAATGCTTTAATTCTCGGTGGGGGTTCGCTTTTTGCCGCTTATGAAATGCTAAAATATTCCACCATAACAAAGGTGGATTTGTGTGATTATGACCCTTGTGTGCTCTCACTGATGAAAAAGCATTATTCTCATGCAAACAGCGTCCTTTACGACAATAGATTCAACTACATAAACATCAACGCAAAAGAGTTTCTCGAAACAACAGCATCTAAATATGATCTTATCGTTAATGATTGCTTTAATATTATAAAGGAAACGACTAAAAGCGGAGTAGCTCTTTCCGATCTTCTTTTTGAAACGTTAACAGAAAACGGGGTGTGTTCAGATATTATATATCGACACATTTTTGATAAAGACACAACAATTGCTACACTAAAAAAAATGAAAACTTATTCCAATGTTTGCTTTGCTCTTGTGACGGTGCCCGAGTATCCTGGGGTTCTACATCTTGAGACGTTATGGGGCAAAAATCAATATGTAAATCAAAATGCGAGAGCAAACTATAATTTAGAACAAAGTAACATGGGAATGTTGCAATATTACAATCCTTCTATATTGCCCTATTATTTATATCTTCCTCAATACATAAAATCTCTTTTTACAGAATAAATTGCGATGTGAAGCTCAAACTTGGCGATGGCGATGTGATACTATCAAAATAGACCCTCACAGAATCCCATTTTGGTGAAGAATAAATATTGTGTAAGCAAGCATTTATTTCCTTGGGATTGCTAAAATACCCATATTGGATTAAGTAAGGATTTTCTATGTCGTCAGTTGCCGCCCAAGGTGAGCCTAGTAATGAACATATTTTGTCTGCCTCGTTATTATAAATCTGTATTGAACTGATTTTTATATACGGGATTTCTTTATAAGAGTCTAGCTGAAGCGGAATACCTGCTTTAAGAAACATCCCCTGAGCCACATATCCATGTTGAGCCGGACATTTAGCTAAGGTGCCCTTGATCCTCACCCTAGCACCAAAGAAGCCGCTATTAAAAAAATCAGGTAGCTTCTTCAGCAAAACTTTTGTAGGGACAATTCCCAAAAAGCCTTCACCAATATATCCATAGCGATTATATAGGCCAACAAGTGTTTCCCCATTAATAGCTCCAGTCCTAAGTGCATCGTCGGAACCCGCATAAAATTCAAGATTACTAAAATCTTCAGCAGAAATCATTCCAGGGAAGGAGTATAGTTGGTTCCACCTTTCTGCGTTTGTATATGGATCACGAGGGAACAATTGCACATAAGGTGAGATGAGACCATCAAATGCTAATGTATCGCCTACACTTATATTCTTACAATGGATACCTCTTTTCCATAAGTCAAACGCTCCGTCAAAAGTTTTTGACTTTAAAGTTCTATCCTTTATTTTGTCAATAGCGTACCCTCCAAGGACACCTACAAGCGTTTGAGCGGCTGCTTCTAATAACGGTGTTGCAACGATGTCCATGATGTCTTCCCCCATTTCTGTGTGCTCAAGATAATAAATAATTATCCTGCATTTATGAAGCAGAGGAAGACAGGGGCGGGGTAAAAAATATACGCATGGTTAAGGCGACTATTGGCAGCATTATATAGAGGTTGAGCGTGTAATAGAGGATTGCTCTGATAAGCTGCTGCTGTTGGTGTACGGAAAGGGCGATTCTCCGCTGGAGTATGTCGGCGGTTCGAGCGGTTTTGCCGAGTTCTTGGAGGTCATGGCTAATCCGGAGCATGAGGATGATGCTTGGTTATTTGATATAATGGTTGCCGGTATTTGTGTTGACAGTATTTCTAATATACCATATACTGTATATGGGAGTGCTTAATGTCAATTGGTGCGTCAATATGTGGAGAATAATTCAAACAAAACTATTGCATTATATCCCGGTGTAGGTTATAATTACTCTCCGAGCCTTTTGTCTTTTGCGATAAATCAGTAGTTTTTGGAAAGGTGATGCAATGAAGTATGGTGTTGAGCGGATTGATGAATTCGCAGATGGTTATATGGAGCAACTTTTAAATAACGAGTTGCCTGTTGAGCTTTTATTTAACGATGCCGAAGCATATCACAAGCGCAAATTGGATAGAGACTCTGAGGCCATAGAGCGGATTGATGTTAATTCGTTATTATATCGTGCTAATTCATAGGAACGGATAGGGGATTTTTAGTTTGGTTGACGATTTGCGGAAAGAATCCGGCAGGTCATATAGCTATCTCATAGAGGACGGTTATTTTTCAAAAGACGAGATTAAAAAGAGATATGCAACTGCGTTTAAGGATATAGAAACATTATTAGATAAATATGGACTAACTGAGTACTGCACGGTTAGTCCAATTTTGTTGTGGCACGCTATGATGGATTTGTTCGCAGATCTTGCGCGAGTAAAGCAATTTCATGAGCACAAGGAACTTCAGGTAGAGAAAGAGTATTCCTATGAAGTCTACTGGATTTTGAGAAGCCGCCCTATACAGACGGTTCAGGTAGAGAAAATACCAAGTCAATATGTTCATGTCAATGAGTTTATTATGTCAAAGTGGCTTATTGCCAAAATGGCAGAGGAGTTGAAGTGGCGATTCGAGCAGGATATCCAAGTTGATGAGCTTATAACAAAGCTGGAATCACATGAAATAATGAAAGATTTTTGCAATAAACTGCACTATACATTTAGATACAGGCCATACACAGCACAAAGTTTACTTTTGACGATTGAGGGATTCATGGCAGCCGCAGGGTTTACGTTGTATATAACATAGAAGGTGATGAGATGAGGATATTGCACATTTCAGACCTGCATCTGAAGACAGATTTTGGCAGAAAGTATAAGGGTATTTTGAAACGCGTTTGTGACTTCCTTGAAGAAAATGCAAAGCGGAAACCGTTTTCTCACATAGTTTTTACAGGCGATTTGAGGGACACCAAGGATAGCTCAACTATTGATGAAGCTATATCAATAGTTGAGCAAATTGCATTAGCAGCTAATGTTAAAAGCAAGGGTTGTGTTCACATCATACCCGGCAATCACGACTTAACTAGAGTTGGCAGTGAAGATGATATTGCAAAGATAAGGCGTGAATACGACTTTGATAACGGAACTTTTTCTGATTACAAATCATCCTTTTCCATTATGACAGAGCGCTTCAAAGATTTTTTCTGGCCATTGTGCGAGCGGTATTATGGTTTACTTAACCCGTGGGGAAATGAAAATGGTCTCCCTCACAAAGTCCGTGTCGATGATGAAAATGCATTTATACTTACTAACTCTTGTTTGACCTGCATTGACAATGGGCATGATGGGAATCTTGTAATTGGGCTGAATTATTTAAGCGAGCTGATTGAAAAAGAGCGTGTAGCAAAGCGATTCTTCATTCTAGCCCATCATCCTATTCAAAATCTGCACTCTAGGGAAGAACATGAACTTCAAGCCATGATTGCATCTTTTCCGGATAAGAGGTTCTTTTGGTTATGTGGAGATGCACACAATAATAGAGCGAGTGCCAGAGAATATATAACATCATATCAGGTAGGGAGTTTGGTGGGTATATCTTCTACAGTTCCTGATTTTGCAATTTATGATGTCGCAGACGGACAGTTAGAGCGTAGAGTTTTCCGATTTTTACCACACTTGAATTTTTCATCAGCAAACAAAGGTGGTTGGAAGCGAGTATTCATTGACTCTAAATCGCCAAGCGTTTGGGGATAGAGGAGATGGCTGTTGAGCTTTTGCGGAAAGCATAAAGCATCGCCAAAACTTGAGCGATGCTTTACGTAGTAGCGTGCTTTTTGTTATATGTTTAGCGAGCCTATATCACGTCCACCATAAATGACACGAAGAATTTTCACGGTTTTTAAGATTTCAACGGGTTGATAAAAAATTATGTAATTATCCACCGGGAAGAAGCGAACCTCGGGCTTCCGTTCCACTATACTATCATATACGCGGTGACGTTCTGGCATATGTTCAAGTGAATCTGCGGCATCAAAAATACGTTCCACTTGTTTTTCGGCTATCTGTGGTTCTTGTAGTATCTCAGAAATGTAAGAAGCAATCTCTTTTATGTCCTGCCAGAAAGAATCAGAATATGAAATGTTCCAAATCATCACTCCAAATGTTCCTTCATTTTGGCTCTGATTTCTTTTGATGAATATACTCTGCCTGCATCAAAGTCATCTAAACTTTTTTGTATTTCATCATCAATTTCGGCATGTGTCATATTTGACAAATCAAGCCGCATTGGTTTGTAGGATTCTAATTTGAGAGGAAATGGAATGCCGCCTGTTCTTGCTACTTGGCGATAAAAAATATTTGTCGCTGTTGACATAGACATACCAAGCTCTGAAAAGATTGTTTCAGCTTGTCGCTTTACTGCATCATCTACACGAATGTTTACATTTGCCATGTCGTTCACCTCCGTTATTCTAATCACAGTATACTACGTTTGTGTTGCAAACGTCAATTATAATCTTCACAAAGCCGCTAGGTGAGTATTGGTCTAGTTGTATTATTTGAAAGTACCGGACAAAGAAGTGTAGGTTGAGAGCGTACTGGGGTATTTTTCAAAAGTAAACAATGTAGCGGATATAAGTACACAGCCATTATCTATTGTACTTTTTGCCTTCACACCAAAATTTATGCTTTTCAGATTTTCACCCACTTCCACTTGCCACATATGCTCACATAAGATGTGTGAAATGCAGATTGACAAAATAAAGAAATCGTTGTAAATTAAGCATAGTTAAGCAACTGGTGTGCTGACACCATTAACAATCCGAAAGACTTGTCGGACGAATGTGCCGATGGTTGGCAGGCAACAGAAAAACCTGTGTTCTTGCTAGAGTAATGTGCTAGTGGTTGGCGGACAACAGAAAAATCAGCCGTTAATGGGGAGCCATAACACTGCGGTGTTATTTCTCCCCATTAGAATGTGGAGGTATGGTGCAAAAAGATGATCTATATTCTGAGATGAGCTATTTAGCTAAAGGTGCGTCACTGGACTCAAGCGCGTTGCCCGCCGAGATGCTAAACAAGATATGCAGACAAACGTTTGATTTCCCTAAGCAATTTGATAGTTCTTCACTTACCCCTAAATCGGAGGTGCTATATGATTCAGAGTCCTAGTATTACCAGAAGTGCTGGTTACAGAGCATTAGCTCGTGAACTTGGGGCAGCGGGTGCTGCTTCGTTTATTCGTCAACTTGAAAACGGAAGTGGTAATTATACCGAAGACCGTCGTTTGTTGCTTAGCGAAAACTCGGTTGATATAATAGCTGAACGTATAAAAAGACGCAAAACTGAACAAACGTAAAAACATCCATGCTCCGGTGAAAAACTTGGAGCATGGCTGCTTTATACAGATGATATTCAGTTACCACTTCGACAAAATCCTGCCATAAATGAGCCTGCGGCCGTGATCGTATTGTCTTATGAGGACTATGGCGGAGTCGCCGATGTTAAAGTCTATGTCTGAGTGTAGTGTGGAATATAGGCAGAGGCATACTGTTTCATCGGGTAGGGTGCAGAAGACGCCACCTGCATATTTGCCGCTGATGGTAGCTTGCCGCCTGCTTCCGATAGGGTGGCGTATTTCGGCACCGTCAAAAGGGTTTGAGGTGGCTTCTTTTACTGAGATTATGAGCCTGTCATTCTCTTCATCATAGGCCTTGAATATACAGTCAAGCTCTTGGCCGGGACGGTATTTTTCGCGCAGGTCGGCTATAGCTGAGTAGCTGAGATCGCGCTGTGATAGTGGAATGTCGTAGCCGTGGCACTCGACGGTAGAACGCTTGGCTCCGGTTACGAGCACACGGCACTTCATGCGCTGCCCCTCATATAACTGTTCACGCTCTCTTGAGAAGAAATATCTTTTGGCCGACATTGCCATTTTACGTGAACCGACAGCGCAGCCGCCCTCACGGTCTACCTCCATGATGACATAATCAAGCGTACTGCCCACCATGCCTCTCATTACGTGTGGCGGGCGCTCAGAGCCGGGCATCCACATCTCCGTTTCGGGAATAAGTATCTTGACTCGGTGGCTTATTATGATGAGGCTGTTTAGCGTAATTGTTTCAAACTTTTGTGTATTGGGGTTTCTGACATCCAATCTGTTCTCATCCATGCCTACCACGGTACCTGAGAGAAGTGACTTGGCCCGGTAAGAGGCATATACTGATGACCATTCTTTTCTTTCGTCATCAGTGAGATAGCGGTCAAGCTCATTTAGGTCAAGGTCGTGGATATTCTTTTTCCGGGCAGGCCTAGATTCCGAAGCGGGATTAAGCTTAGGCTCAGGTTCAGTCAACTCAGATGTCGGATTGTGCTCAGTCGGAGCTTCCGATTCCTGCTCAGGCTCTGAAGTAATATCAGGCTCGGGCTCCGAGACTTTCTTTCTGGTGGTTCTCTTTTTCTTAGGCGGCGGCTTCGGTGCCGGAGCCTCTTCAGCTACTTCCTGCATTTCATCGCTGCGCTGAGCACTTTCTGCGATTTCGCGTACGGGTTCGGCAGGCAGCTCTAAAAAGCTGTCAAGATTTTCTAACATGATGTAATCCTCCTTTTTGCCGTCAATACGGCTATACTTCTGAAAAATAGTGGTATTTGCCATTATCAAATAATGCGAAAAAATGCGGCAAAGATGTTTGTATTTCCTTTGCTTGCGATATGTTTTGCAAAAGAAAAATTACAGTGTGTATGTCGCCGTGGATACTTCGGAGTGCGTAATTGATTGAAACTTCCGTTCCCGGGCGTACAACAGTTACTGCGTAATTTCCGCTTCCGCTGTGCTGTTCTGATAGAAAACATAGCTTGAACGGCTGTGTTGAAGCAGATAGTGCATGTATTTTGATGTCTGTCAGGTCAAGCATTATATCAACGGCGGCCAGCATCTCCGCATCAGCGGGCACCGCCCAGAGCGGACTCAATGTAAACAGCTCATCGGTCTGCCATGCTATTTTGCGCATATGTCTAAGCTGGTTTAGGCACCGGGCTGCATAGCTTTCTTGTTTTTCGCTGTCGAGTTTATTCAGGAGCGAGAATGCTTGTGATTTCCGCATAGACTTGGTTTCCTTTAGGACAGAGAGAATATATTCCTGATCCTGCGTTAAAGTATATCTCATGGGACTTGCCCCCCATTGCAAGAACTGTCCACCTGAGCATGTACACGTAGGCTATTGAGGTATGGGTCAAGCATAATGTCGCTTTCGGACTCACAGATTGAGTTGAAAATTACTGCCATAGTATAAGCTGTAGTGTTACGGATGTGAGTGTCGGTATTGCTGTGCATTTTGTCCCGGGCGACCTGTAGATTGATTTGATCCAGTTCATGCAGGTGTGAGCGGACTTTTTGTTTCGGCAAGACACAATTACCTATTTTGTAGTTTTCGGAGAAGAATAGCCGCTCAATGGCGCTTTCAAATACTTTTGCGGTTTCAGGCCCAAAAGCCCAAAGCTCACACCGCTCCAAAATTTCATCAAGCTCTGAAATTTCACCGTCTGTCGGTATGTCTGGTTTATTTGTGGCGTGCTCCTGACTGACAGACTGACTTAAATCAATATTACTAATATCTTTCTTACTAGAGTTAATATAACTTGGGTTTGAAAATTCCATGTCAAGATGTTTACTTTTCAAAGCTCCGGGTATTTGATTATCAGAGGTCATGACATTTGATTCCGAAGTGTCCGAACCTTTAATTTTCACATGTCCGGATGCTTCATTACTGTAAGCATCTTCATCGGCAGTGGGGTGTCCGCCGTCAACGCCGGTGCTTGGATGTGTGATTTCTAAACTTCCGCTATTGGTACCATTTGCAAATTCTGAGATAAAAGGGGCGTTATCATAACAGACGGCATCCTCATCTGACAGTACTACCCGGGTGAGGAATATGTGGTTAGCTTTGTTGTTTCCGCGCCGCTTTTCCCAGACGAGCCCTGCGTCAATGAGTTCCTTAAAAATGCTAATGGCCTTATTAGCACCGACTTGAATCATTTTTGCCAGTTCTTCACGCGTATAGATTATATAGACTTCTCCATCTTCATTTATCCAGTTGTGGAGCTTAGAAAGCTGATAGCGGTTTAGCAGCAGAGAGTAGGCGACTTTTGCTGAGAGGGAAATGTGATTGTATCTTGTGTCTGCGAATAACCAGTGCGGCATTTGAATATGGTAGAAGCTAACGATGTCATTTTGCTTCAGCAGAGCAGGTTTCTGAGTTTCATTCATTTTGAATACCTCCATACGATTGCTCGTACTGTCAAAACATTTGCTATAAAATCAACGGACAGCACATCTTTTTCGTTGAAATTACAGGGTTTTCTGGGCATCTGGTGCAGTTCCTCCCTCAGAAGGCTGTTTTTGAAGGATTTTTACCTGT
>Ga0209755_10006179_pt1 | contig 13350 bp, 12 predicted proteins | sample TergutCo191P1_FD_187301 | JGI IMG/M metagenome (GOLD analysis project Ga0209755, IMG submission 187301) | Cornitermes sp. P1 segment gut microbial communities from Petit-Saut dam, French Guiana - Co191P1 (SPAdes) (version 2) | ecosystem: Host-associated > Arthropoda: Insects > Digestive system... | reverse complement strand
ATAGTGGGGGAAGGGAAAGGGGAATTACAAAAAAATTATACTGACTTAATAATAAGTGTTACCACAATTTACCTGTTAAAATTCAAGAACACCTATATTTTAGGAATCTCTGTTACTATGCAACATTACAGAAATGATGACACCTTTCACGGGTGTCATTAGTGGATCATTCAGAACACTGTAGTAAACATTCAAAGAAATGGAATTTATTTCTCTGCTTCAATCAGGCAGGACAGTAGTATTATGGAGTAGTGTGTAAAAATCTGTAGTAATATGTATGTACCTCTAAAAACATCATCACTCTTACATTGGCCACTTCCAAAGTGGGAAGGACATGAGGGATAATCATTCTAAACTGTAAATCTTATTATGCAGAAATCTTGGTTCATTATCCTTACCATGTAACATATCCAGCACAATGTTCCTTCAAGTTTCCAGGCATTTTGATTAGTTTCCACTTCTCTTTTGGAATTTTAAGTTATATCCTGGGTGTTTACATTCAAGGGAATTATGGACCCTAGAGTGTCTAATTCAGTTCAAATGTAAACCCTGTTTCCACAGATTACATGCTACTTGCATGGCATACTGCCTGAATATTCGTAGCCAGTAACTGATGTCCCTGTTAGGCAGTTTGTATGTTGCAACACAGCCTGCAGCCCCAGGACAGAAAGAGAGAAATTTTGTGGAAACATAATTGACAAATCTTGTGATTTATATTGAATATAAACCATAGCACTTATCACTTAATATTTTAAGCCTTTTATTTCTACTCATAGTATTATATATATTATGTTCACCTTGAATAAACTACAGATTTAATTTACATTCATTTTTAAAAACGGACGGTTATTTTCTCCTTACTATCACTTCAAGTTGGTTTCAATACAGAGGAAACTATATGCAGTGTCTGAGCTCAAAGTTCCCAGTACACGAAAAAATTCAGCACCTTACAAAACACCACACTGCGCATTTCACTCCGATGCACCTTATGCTCCAACTTCTCTTTGACTGAAAAAGGCACCAGATTTGTGTCCCAGACATCTTCCAACATATGTTCTTCATACATTTTTCACATCCACTTATTCCCATGTATAAATAATTCTCTGCAACAATAAATGAACAAACTCATGTTTCTGTTTAACAATTATCACACAACACTTCGTCTCTTTATGTCACACAAACTATTGACAACCACTTCTTATTTTATATGTAATAATATACTCTATTTCAAACTTAAAAACAAACTTCCATCTACATTTATCTCATGTACTATCCCTCCCTGTTCTTCAGTAACTCAACTTTTTACGATACAGAAAACAGTTTTTTATTCACAGCCTGCATTTTGGTGGTGTTTCAGGAAGATAACATTGTTTACACGTATCTTCCATTGTTTCTCACCTCTCAAGAAGAGCAAACAGAAATCCAGTATCACAACCGTTAAGTATTTTCAGTTTTCACATTATTATAGTAGGAACAGCGAAGAGGTACCCTATCAATGTACAAAACACTGATAGGCCTGAATGAATTAAGAAAGCAATATGGACATGTATGAGTCAGTCCAATTAATACAGTCCTGTAGAATTCACTTCACATGGCTACTTTTGTAAGCCAGTCAGGCACCTGTTACCTTCTGGACTTATTTAACAGACATCCAAGTTTCCACACCTGAATTTCTAACAACAGGAACCATTAGCAACTATTTGTGTCTAATTATAAAAACCAAATTAATCTTAGTCTGTAACAGAAACTTCGCAGTTTCTTACACCAGTGCCGTCTCTTCGTATTCTTTCAATTCTGTAAGATCATTGCTAACACTTGCCTCAAACCTTGATTTGATGGTTCACCTTAGTTTCCATTACAAAATGACTAATTTGATTACATTTAAAAATTTACATCCTTTAAAAAATACATATTACAGCAAGAAAGATACTCCACCCAAAACTGTTTCCCTAATCATGTCATCAGAATATTATATCATTATTCTGCCAGAAGTAAACATAATTCCCAGGAATATGGATGTACCTCACTCCTCATTGACTGTGTATTAATTTTGAGCAATGAAAAGACAAGTTTCATACCAAAAAAGTTGCAAAACAACTTCACACCAGTGACAATAGGTACTGGATGCTATTATGGACCAAGTAAATAAAAAATACCTAAAAAATTGGCTACGACAGGTAACAAGGTTAAACAACAACAGTTTGTGAAAAAATAATGCTGAATTATAGACCAAATGGATGAAGATGGCTTGGAAGACTTTTGAAGATACTATTACATAAGGCCAAAACAGGTCTTTCAAGGACTAACTAGCACGGATGGTGATGGTGATGATGATGTAAATCAATCACTCTCCTCCTGTACAGTCAAGTACGTCCGTTGCCTCTGCCTGAAATGCATATGCATACTCAACAGGCACATTCAAAGTAATGTATTACTGAGATGGGAGGTCGCAAATGTTAACATCCACTTGCACTGGCTTTTGTATAAAGTGTTTGGATATATGAGTATCAAAACGTGATACTTTAAATCCTAATTATAACATTTTTTGTAAGTAACATCATAAATATTATATTAATACACGTACCATGTATCATATTATTATAGCCAACAAATGCACACTTATAAAAGTATATATCACAACACTCTCTGTGTAATCTATACTCCTACATGTTTCAAGACTTTCATGTCATCATCAGGTAGTTTACAATGAATGCCTTGCTAAGTAACACAGGTTCTTCAGATTGCAGCTGTTGGAAACGATGTTTCACGTAAAGCTTCTGTAAGTTCTCAGACTGTAGCTGTTAAAATCACAAGATATTGTATAAAATTATTAAAATGTTACACTGTTTTTACAATAAAATATAACAAAAACTTTTCGAAGTTACAATCTCTTGCAATCAGTATGTGTTTGTGGTTGCATATACAATCCCAACTGTTGATTGGCCAGACCAGCACAAGAGTAACATAAAAAAACAGGAGTGTATATGCAGCCACAAACACATACTGATTACAAGAGATTGTAACTTCGAAAAGATTTTATTTTATTGTATTGTAAAAATTACAATATTTTAAAATTTTAAAAATTTTATGCAATCTCTTGTGACTTTAACAGTTACAATCTGAGAAATTATATAAGCTTCAGGCAAAACATCCTGATTTATAAACTGTATTTCCAACAGCTGCAATTTGAAGAATGTGTGTAACTTAGCAAGGCATTGGTTGTAAACTCCCTGATGAAGACACGAAAGTGTTGAAACATGTAGGAGTATAGATTACACAAAGAGACTGTTGTGATATATACTTTTATAATACAAGTGTGCATTTGTTGGTTATAATAAAAAATAAATCATAAAGATTATTTAAACCTTCATAAACAGTCTTTCATTTATACAAGAAATCTTTTGGGAACTGTTCTTTTGTAATTTTTTGGGATAAAATACAAAACAATGACAATCAAAAAGTCAGTACATCACATCCACATATGTTCAACTTCTGGAATTCCCTCCATTATAGTACATTTCTGATACAATATAGCTCTCCATGAAGGACAAAGAAATCTGGTTTAGAAGTTCTTCACACAGAAGACAGAGTGAGATTCAGTGAAGAGTATATAAATATAAAGTAAAATATGCTGATGTTGGACTATTACAGACTAGCATTTCCCAACCATCTTTAAGCTATTATGTTCCAAGATCCAGAGAACATATATTTGAACACATTAAGAATGCAGACCAAGGATACTCAGCCAACATGCTCATAGTTTCATATGGGACATTTTTACAAGTGACTTATACTCAAAATTTACGGGACATACATGTATGTACACCTAGTTTTGCCATAAGTTCTGTTACAAGTACAATGTGACCTAGAAAGAAAATTAAACAAAACATTCACTTTTTGAGCCAAATAATTTATTTGCCATAGTTGTTAAATTTTCATTTATAATAATGTCACACAACATGGCCACCCTGTGCCTCAACGCAAGCTTTGAGATGCTCTGGCCACTCTGCTGTTGCTGCACACACCATCTCCAGTGGGATCTCTGCCGCTGTCTTCACGAGAGATCTCTTCAAGCTCCCCAGGCTGCTATGACGCTTATGGCATTCCATGTCCTCCAAAACAGCCCACAATTTATAGTCCAGCGGGTTGAGGTCTGGACTATCTGACGGCCAATTCTCAGGGCTAAAGAAGGCCATAATATTCCTCCTCAGCCACTCCCGAGTTGTCTTGGCCTTGTGGGCAAGAGATGAGTCCTGCTGGAATACCTATTCCTGACCACTGAAGAGGGGTGTGCTAAAATATTTCACAATTCCTTGAAGCACATTGTCTTGATACACTTGGGCACCAGTTTCACCCCTTTCTTGCAAAAATGAAGAGCTGTCACCCCCTGATGGGACACCACCAACAAACCATGACACAGAAAGGGTGATGGAATGTTTTTTTTCACCTCATGGGACATTTGAGCATAAATCTTGTTCTTCTGGTGATTGTACTGCTCCTCGATGGTGAAGAGTTTCTCTTCCATGAAGAGGATATTTTCATGCCTGTTCTCGGCGTGCCACTGGAGGAGATGCTCTGTTCTTGTCCGTTGGATCTCCTTCAAAGCAGGAGTAAGTAGGTGTCCCTTCAAGCGCCCACACGCTCTCATGTGTTGACTGTTCCTGATAAGGCGTGACATTGGTTGGGTCAATATATTCAGTTCTCGGGGCATGATCTTCTGTTTCCAAAGCAGTTTTCGGCAAATCTGCTCCTGCACTGTTCTGATAGCGGCTTCAGCCCTCACATTGCTCAGGTGTCCTGACCAAGCCCTGTCTTCAACCCTCCAGAGTTTCTTATAACATTTAATTGCCCAACAGATGAACATTCGCAAAATTTTCATTGGTTTTAAAAATTAAAAAATTTGAGAATGGGATTTTCCACAATTGTGAAGGGCAATCACAGCCACATGGTTTTCCTTGACACCCCACCCCATGTTGATGCTGTGACACATGTGAGCAAACTGCCTTGGCACAAGTACCTGAAGGGAGAGTAATCCAAAAACAGCCATCCTTACAACCCTCCTGCCTCACTGTTTCCAGCTATGGACTACATAAAAGTTGTAACAGAATGTATAGCAGGACTAGGTACATCAAGTGTGCATGGAAAAAATCGGATAATCTATGCACAACAAAATCTTTGGTGTGAGTAACATGTGGATTGTCTTGAAATTTTTCTGGGCATATCTGTCTTTGCACACAACTCTAAATGTGTTAAGAAAGTCACTGTTTCTCTAGACTCTCAAATATAGTGTTGCATCCACATCAAAATAATTATGCCACATTATGAACACAATTTCAACTACAGCAATAACTTAATGATAGAAAATGGAAACATTCAAGTAGCCACCACTTGGACAGCTCAGGAGTTGTTCTCCTCACCCCCCACCAACAGTAACCACTGCAATATCTTGTAAACAAATAACTGCATCACGTCTAGTCATATCATTTATATGGCAAGAGACATCAGAATATCACATAAACAGGCAAACTGAAGTGAACTCTAGATAAATAACTCAATACATATATTAGCATGTATGGCCAATGGCCACTTACACACTGCTGCCATGCCATGAAATGTGTGCTGTAAACAAGAACCCAAAATGTTACAATTTATGACAGACTCCTGGGTCTTGTTCTTCACAGGCAATTCACTGTGTAGTCTGCCATTATGACTGTTAAACAAGTTGGCCAATCCGTAAGTTCCTATGCAAAAATCTGCTACTGTAACATTAATGAAAATGCATTTTCGAGAGAACAAAAACTTTCAGAAGTGATGTTTGAAAACATGCCCGTGTATCTAGGTACAATGCAGTGATTTTTGCAGCTGCTGTGGGCATGCAATTTCTGCAAGAAGAGACAGTGCAGACTATATAGTTATCCAAGAGTTGCAGTTGTGTTTGATTCCACCAGAAACACTTCTTTTATTCCAACTAAATGCATATAACATGTTAAATATGAAACTGAAGATAAATATACATATTTAATATAGTATGTGCATTCAGATGGAAGGAAAGAAGTGATTGAGTGCAAAAATGCATGCAGTGGACAACTTCAAAATAATCCATCAGCAAGTCTGGAGTGGGCAAAGAAAGATGTTCCCCAAAGGACCAGAGCATCACTACCTGGATGAACCTTGGGCATTTTTCTGTGATATCCAAGAGGCTGAAACTCTGCTTGTGCAGCTACACCGATTAATCGTCACACTTGGCTAACTCTTGAAATCTGACATGAAAGTTCAGTTCAGAACTCCCATCAGTAATAGCAGGGTGCATTTGTTCTTCCCCCTACTTGGACATGTTGTGCTGCTGCTAAGGAAAAGTAACTCCCTAGAGCTGGGGAGCCTCATCCCCAGATTGCAGTAGGCTGACCTATGAGAGACATCACTCTACCTCATGCCTAACAATCACTGCCCAAATCAGGATATTTCCTCAGTTTCTGGCAACCAAATAGAGAATTAGTCACAGTATTATACTAATTACAGTGAGTTTGTCTCATGAGAATTTGAGAACATTCTGCTGAACTTCATTCAGGTAAAGATACTGCTCATTATTCACCTAGAAATCACTCACATCTAACTGAGGGCACATGAAAGGTATTTGTTGTACCTATCCAAACTGCCTCCACACATGTAACCTGTATGTAATTATGCAAATGATCACCAAATTATTTATTTTGGCAAAAGAATCAAAGAGGTAACAGCCTGTAATTAGATTAACATCCTAACATCACTGACAACGGCAGAGAGACAAAAAGTGTTAGGTAAATTTATGTTAAATTAATGGCAACAATTTATTCATAGTAAAACACTGAAAACAAAATACCCAATAGCCAAAAGTCTCCTCTACTAGAAAAGCCAAATCATGGCAAGAAGTTTGGGTACACTGGGGTATGACACCATACAGTCTGGTTGAGGGGTGCCAGTGTTTTGCAGGAATGTGCTATCTCCATCTACGTATTGAAGTGAACATTGTACTCTGAGGAGAATATTCTTCCAAAATGTTGATACCCAACCACCAGAATGCACAGTCATAATATAGAATACTACAATATGACTGTTCAACACACTATATACCTAAATTCTTACAAACTCAATCACTGAATGGGCTGCCAATGCATATCATTTGCACCCTAACTTTTAATAGCAAATTTGTGCTTTCTGATTTCCTGAACAGCAGTCACAGCATCTTTTTACTTGCCCATAGGCCACTGTGTATTCTCATAATTCATGGACGTTTTATAATTCTACACATTTGAGCCCCTCACTAAACACCAGGATCTAATCAAGGAGACATGCAGCACATATGGGGAACAGACACGCACACAAAGTTTGGTTAGAAAACCTGAAGGAACAGGATCACTGGGAAGACCTACAGGTAAATGAGAGGGTACATAGTAAATTAATCTGACTCAGTATGTAGATCAGTGGCGAGCATGTGTGAAAAGAATCAGAAAGCTCTGGCTTCCACAGAGATGGGAAATTTCTCAACTAGCCAAGAAACTATTAGCTTCTCAAGTACAGCTCTCATTTATGGAGTTCAGCATTTAATCCACACCTTCTACTCAGGTGATTTGCATATACCACAATGCTTGGTTGTGCTTTGTGGCACTAATGACAGACTTCAAATAAGCATCACATACAAAGCCACTGTGTAACTGTCAATAATGGTGGCAACACAATAAACCATATAAGTTAATGAAATAATTTAACCTTTAAATGACTGGGCTGGTACATAAATTTTTGCATGTGGTATTATGAAAAACCCATTATTCATGCAGAAAAGTATATAATTACGAAATAATTGGAATTTTGTGGCGAATAAAACAGATTATGTAGCTCGTCTTAAAAGTGCAGTAAATTTCCTTGTTGCCTAAATATATAAATGAATTGCTAGGGGTGAGTACTAATGTTGGTTTGCATATGCAAACACAGGGATGCTTAAATGTTACATTAAAATCAGTGAAGTTAATGGAAGGAAATCAAATGAAATACAGCAGTGAGGCTAGGGTTTTCAGTGAATGGGACAAAAAAGAGTGTCACATTAGACAAATCAGAAAAACGAATTAGCAGCACAAATTTGCTGAGGCAGGGCTTTTAGAGACTGAAAAAATGGGAAGTTCTCCCAAGTCAAGAAACCTGACCTGATAATATGAAAAAAAAAAGTGTACTAATCATTAACTGTTATGCATGAAATGCTTCAAAGTGTTGACATCAGTACAGGATGACCTGAGATGAAGTGTTCGAGCCTGTACTAGATACCGTGTGAAAGTGGCAGGTGTATGTGGAATGGCACATAGGTCATAATGCAGAAGCCAGACACACACAACATGCATTTCATTCACGCACCTACCCACACTGACCATTGGTAGGTGGGAAATAACTAGCAAAAAAGCTGTAGGGGTTATATGAACAGACACCATAAGAAACATGACAGAACCATGCAATGGAGTTCTGGAGAACTCATGGTACTTGATCATGGAAGCTCCAGGACAGTTCAACATAAACCAGGTCAGCCAAGCAACACAATTCACAAGACACTGTGATATGAAACGACGTTTGTTCAAGACGGGATTATTAATGATTCCAACTGTGACAGATTTCAGAAAGAAAATTAAACAGCTTCTTAACATGTAGCATATGACTATGTGGCTTTAACTGCATTCATCAATTTGGGGTCATACTCAATGAGAAATAGTAACTATGAAAACGCTGAAGTCAGCTATTTAATGCTAACTACTCAACATGCTCAAGAAACCCATATGTGTTCACAATAGATGTTTAGTATCATCCTGCAGGCTTTAAAGGAAGCTAGGTTATAGAACATACAGACAGCAGGAGAACTAAAGGGTTACCATGCTTCAGGGAAGCTGTAAGAATGACTAGTACATCAATGACCCAACTAGACAAAGGTTACAACCAGGTGAGTGATGCTGGAATTGATTTACAATAAACTCTGCCTACTGTTCTCCGTAACACACTGGCTGAGCTTAACCCTTTAATGCTGAACAACTTCTAAAGGTGTCGCAAACAGTGTGTCAAAGTTTGGTGGAATTTTGTTCACTCCTATCTGAAATCCCGCAGTGATTTGGTAAGCTGCAGGACCAATGAAGGTCAGGATTTCTCTGTGTAGCCAGAATGGACCCCACTGCACCTCCTAAACCCCTCCAAATACCCTGTCAACAATGGCCTATGAAGTGAACTCTAGTTGTTGACCAGAAAGGTTGAGAGTGGCATACTGTACCCATATAATTCAGACAAAACTAATGCTCAAAAATTGGAGATATCCACAAAAATCAATGTTTACAGCTACAAGAGGGCCCATAGACATGCCTTGTAGTGCTGGGGTAATCTGTAGGGGTTGTGGGGTAGTAACATGCAACAAACAGCCTTCAATCTAATAACAATATCTTGGGCACCCTCGAATATCTGGAATTTTTATGCAGCGGTCACATCGTAGCTTTCAATCTGTTTTGCTGTCACAGTAGAAGAGGTTCATATCTCACTGGTATTACATTTCTGAAACTGTGCCGAGTCATACATACTAGCCTAAACAAGGCAGACGATTGTGGGTATCAAGCAGTGGATGGAAAAAATAAATAAAACTTGAGGAGGAAGGCAAAAGTGAAATTCTGGTTGCTGACACCGACTCAGAATCAGGTGCTGAGGCTAGCGAGGTTAAAAGACTATTCTGAGGAGGAGATGAGAAGAAGAGGAGGAGGAGCAAGCCTCAGCAGAAGACACCATAACAAGCACTGCCCAGCGAAATCATCAACCCATCTGCACTGCCATCTGTGTTCTTCTCGTGGCCAAAGAAAAGGCACAGCGTATAAGTGCACCAGATGCAACATGGTGCCTGGTTTCATGGACTATCATACAAAAGTAAATTTGTAATATATCACCCTCTTTGTGAATACTGTGTCTTGATAACACAGTGATCCAAGGTGCCACAGACCTTCTGCAGCAGCCACACTATGGCCCTAGGGTTAACTCAGCCTCTGACGGAAATGAGTACCAGGAATATTTCCTGGGGGTAGAGGCAGCCAGTGTGAGGAGCTGACAATCTTACCACATTCATGTGCCAAATGTCTTAAAATGTGGGACCCTCACGGCCTGTCCTGGCCTGTAATGGGATTGCTCTACATTTACCATTCCTTCATGATGTTGACAGAGCAGGTCTCCCAAACAATGGACAACAACTCTGCATCACTGTGGCTGGCCACCCAAGATGTTACCATTTTCAGTTGGTGTAAATGCTTCCTATAATAAAGTGATGGAAACTGCATGTTAACATGTTTTGGCATGCACCCAATTCAAAGCAAGTCATGGCAAGGTGGCAGGATTCAAAGAGATTAAAAGCCCATCAGTATGAAATAAAACACTGTTGTTTCAAAAGGGTTCTGAAAGAGTACAATGATAACTGTAATGAGGCTATGGTAGCAAAATGTGTAGCTCCTATTGCAGATCATGTGTATGAAGACATGAAATACTACCATCAGTGACAGGGATTTTACAAGCCTTCCTGTTAACACAGTGGCAAATTATAAGATATGGCCTACCATGAATGCAGGTGATACCTATGAGACCATGGACATTACAACAGTGCTTGGTCTGCCACACTGAATAAAGCACAGACCTGTCCGTTTCTGTATGTTATTCAACTGAAGTGATGGTGTACAAATCCAACAGCTGTGGGAAGTATAAGATTTTAAACACATATAACCATGGTAAATTGTGTAACACATTTTTCCTTTAATCTGACAATAACACATGCATAAGTTTTGTTGGCAACAAGGCAGTTGACCTCCAACAAACAATTTTTAGACTACGAGATTTCCATTCACAGGGATGATTATAAACATATGTCTTCTGGCATTTAACACAACGGAGTCTTGTAGAAACTTCGAATAGATTACACAGCATCACACCCCAAAAGACAGTAATCTCAAAGATTTGTACTGACATTTTTCTGCCATCTATTGGCCGACTGAAGAAGTCTATCCTTAACATGCTGACAATCCTAAATTTTTATATTTAGTCTCCAAACATTGTTTTAAATGTCTTTTTTTCTCATGTGTGAATTAGCACAGAGAACGAGAATTGAGCAGTATCAGAGAATTGAGCAGTATCATACACAGAAGTACATACTATTTTAAAGATTGCAAGCAATCAGTACATCTGTAGCAATGAAGTGGAAACATACAGAAACACAACAGGACAGATAGTTGTGTGCACGTGGCACAGCAGGTAGGATGTTAGAGACTGAATGAAAAGTTGTGTGCTAAACATGCAAAATGCCAGAACAATGGGGTAGAGAGGTATCAAATCTCACAATCAGAAATTATTCACACAATGTTCACACACTTTTCTCAGTATTAAAAATGCATCAGATGAAGTGTGACCTATACATGAATAACAGAGCAGACACATTTCACACAAGATGTAAAATAAATTATGTTCTAAATAAAGAAGATATCCCAAGATTGGAATCACTTTCATGAGACTTAAAATTTAATTACCAGGTTCTTCTGTATTATCCACAAACATAGTGAATGATCATACTTTATGACTCTGCTGTGTCATTCTGATCTTCATTTACACCCTCAGTTACAGAGTGTGAAAAATTAAAAAATGAAAATGAAAGAAATGGGAAATGCTAATTTTAAAATTTAGTTAGAATATTAAGATTCAAAATCATCTGCAGAATTAAACATGAACAGAGATTCAGAAACTATAGATCATTTTAATTTTTAGATTCCATTCAAATTAAATTTCAAAGAATCTGTCAGCATTCAGTGTCCTTCAAGGAAAAATATTTTCCATCTGATTACAGATTAGCATAGGAGTCAATTTGGGTGAAGATGTAGCATACATTCCCCTACCGTTTTGTCTTTCCCTTATACCAAACCCATAAATAAATGTGCTTTATGATCGCTGTACTAACTATAACAACGCTCTCATCTGTAGTGGCAACAACACTACGGGATGACATCCCATATCTCGGCAAGGAATGGTGGTAGTTTCTTGTTCTTCAGTTTCAGTGAAAAACACATTTCTGAATTCTGATTGCCAAGGGTTCGTAGCTCTGTCAACACCGACAACAGCTTGGCAAAGATTGTGCCTGAACGAGGACGCCGCCGGTTGTCTACATAAGCTTTCAAAGCCTCCAAATAGATTTCCTGTATCTTCTCCACCTTCCAGCCTTCAATGAGTGATGGTCTCTCTGTAATACAAATGGACAGCACTTGCTTACACAGAAAATACTTCCATTTTATTAGTCACGATATTTACAATAATTTTTTCTTTAAACTTCCCGAACAGCATTTCCAAAACTTATTTAGTCACAGAACCCCTTTGGGCTTGAAATATGCAGACAAAACCCTAAGCAGGTCATAAAAATAACATAGCAAAATAAAGCAAATTAAACTTATTTTAATTCCAAAAAATTCTCTCTTGCTCAAGCATACATATGATTTTTCTGATTTACTGCCCTCCTTCCTGTGTAGTATCAAGTTGAGTAGTAGGGAGCATTCCTTACTCCACATTTCCTACCAACACCTTGTTCATCTTTGTGGGAAGTCTTTGATTGGGTGTTGCAACACACACACTTGAGAAGGGGACAGGTTGCATCCAAGTAAAACACCTAGTACTTTGGGAACATGAAAGGTGAAAATTTTGCTATCATCAAAATTTTCTACCGCACCCCTATTCACACCGTGCAGAACAACAGCATTCCATGGAAAACAGTTCAGGAAACACTAGTTTAGATTACTTTTATGCCAGTGTTCAGTTTTGTGTTCATGACACTGAGATACTTGCATGCTGCAGCCACCATAATATATTAAGTATACTCTGCTTAATGTGGCGCACATCTGCACCCCAGCCATGTACATAACACAGATTTAGATGGCCACTCCATATGCAGCAGAAGCAGATCATTTACCATATTCAAACAAAAGATAAGATCTTCCTACTTCATCACCTGAAAAATGTGTGTGTGTGTGTGTGATCTTACAATCACAAATAAAGGTGAGCACTTTCTGTGACTACACACATGTTTTTGTACCTGTTGTGACTATGGTAGGTGAAGAGAAACATGTAGATGCTACAATAACTATACATGTTATTATAAAATAGTGATTTCACAACTGATTTGATGGAAACTCAATGTGAGTTACATTACATTAGATTACATTATATAACATTACATTAAGTTACATTATTGGAGCAACAAGTTGTTACAGTATTCTGTAAACATCATAGGTGATTGTGTTGAAAGGAATGATACCACAGGATCTAAAATACCAAGCTCAATGT
>Ga0209755_10006178_pt1 | contig 13350 bp, 9 predicted proteins | sample TergutCo191P1_FD_187301 | JGI IMG/M metagenome (GOLD analysis project Ga0209755, IMG submission 187301) | Cornitermes sp. P1 segment gut microbial communities from Petit-Saut dam, French Guiana - Co191P1 (SPAdes) (version 2) | ecosystem: Host-associated > Arthropoda: Insects > Digestive system >... | reverse complement strand
CCACCCTAATCCCACGCTTCTTTGCCTCCCTTTCGGTCTCAATTCCAACGCACGCTATTTTAAGATGATTTAATTCCCTTATGTCAATTTCTTTTTCAATAAGATAATCAAAAAATATATTCACGCCGGCATCGCTTGTAAACACAAGCCACGAATAATCCTTGATATTCTCCAACTTTTTTTCCAAAATAGAACCTGAGTCTGTAAGCGGAGTAATTCTCAAACACGGCATTTCAACTACATCAAAACCCTCTTCCCTCAAACCATTCGGCAACTTGGACGAACCGGGCATAATTCTTGCTACAATTATGCGCTTGCCACGCAAAGATTTTTTACCGAACCAATCGTAACGCTCCGAAAACTTGCACGCCTCGCCTATGATAATAACGGCTGGCGATTTCACTTTGTTCGCACAGGCGATTTCAGGCAAAGTGGCAACCGTTCCCAAAAACTTGCGTTGCAAATTCGTAGCGGCATTCTCCACAATGGCTGCCGGCATATCTTTGTTCATGCCTGCGTCAATGCAATTTTTGCAAATAGCATCCACAACAGCGACCCCCATCAAAAATACCAATGTACCGTTTAATTTTACGAGAGCATCAAAATCTATATTCAGAGATTCATTATTTTTAGCGTGAGCAGTTATTACATGAAAAGAAGAAGCACATTCCCTATGTGTTATGGGAATCCCTGCATAAGCCGCAGCGGCTATGGCAGAGGTAACGCCGGGCACTACTTCAAAAGGAATGCCGTTATCTGCCAAAAGTTCCAATTCCTCTCCACCTCGCGCAAAAACAAAAGTATCCCCACCCTTTAATCTCACAACATTTTTTCCCTGCCGTGCATTTTCCAGCAAAAGATTATTTATAGTGTCTTGATGCACGGAATGCCCGCCTGCGTGTTTTCCCACATCTATCTTTTCTGCAGAGTCTGGAATCACAGCAAGAATATCATCGCTCACAAAGCGATCGTATAACACTACATCTGCAGCTTGCAAAGTCTCAAGCCCCTTAAGCGTTAATAGCCCGATGCCCCCAGGACCCGCTCCGACCAGAGTAACTTTCATCTGCAACCTGCTTTTTCTTTTAAGCGCAAAGCAAGCGTTTCGCCAAGCTGTTCGCTTTTATTTTTGTCACCGCTGATTTTCCCCGTTTCTATATTGCCGTAAGCATCAACATACATTCCGTTGAGCAAAAGTTCATCATTGTGTATTTGCCCATATACTGCGACCGGAGAAGAACAGCCACCGCCCAAACTTTTTAAGAACCGCCTTTCCGCCTTAGATGCAAATTCCGATTCACGGTTGTGAAAGTTGTCAAGAAATGAATAATCTTCACCCTGCCTTCCTTGAACTGCGAGTATTCCTTGAGAAGCCGACGGTATCATTTCATCAATCGTGAAAATGCGAGAAATTCTATTTTGCAGAGAGAGACGGTTAAGCCCTGCCTGCGCAAGTATCAATGCGGAATATTCTCCGTTATCCAGCTTCTGCAAACGAGTTGGCACATTTCCACGCACCGCTTTTACTTCAAATCCGTCATAAAGCCTTGCAAATTGGATTGTCCTTCTAAGGCTTGAAGAACCTACGGGTTTTGAATTATCAAGTTTTGAGATGTCTTTTGGCAATACCAGCACATCAAAAGGAGATTCTCTTTCGGATAAAGCCACGATAGGTAAATTATGCGTTTCTTCAATGGGCATATCCTTGAAGCTGTGAACAGCTATGTCTATACTGCAGTTTAACAGAGCTTGCTCAAGTTCTTTGGTGAACAGCCCCTTGCCTCCAACCAAATCTAAAGGCTCATCAAGTATTTTATCCCCTGTTGTTTTAATGGCAACAATTTCAAAGTTAAGCGATGGGTTTGTTTTTTTCACAGCATCTATAACTATCCGAGCTTGCGCAATTGCCAGAGCGCTGTTACGGCTTCCCACAAGTATTGTTCTGTTCATTGGCTTTATTCCAGAGGGTTAAGATAGAAAATAAAGACCATCTCTCCATAGCCTGCGCTAGCTCGACTACTAGGTTCAGACATTTTTCTATATTACACCTGTCATAAATTTATGGAGGTTTTTGTGAAAAAACTACTATTTGCAACGATGTGCATTGCCTTGCTGGCTTCTTGCGCATCAAAAAGAGCCGCTAGTGTTGACCCTACTATAGTAGAAGCCGAAACACTTGTTGCGCTCTCAAAAGCTAACAATTTACAGCTTCCACCGGAGGCAGATTCTTTGATCGCTGCTGCCAATAGGGAGAATAAGGAACGGCAAACCGAAAAAGCATTCCTCCTAGCAGACGAAGCTGTATTGAAAATACAATTGGCCATGCTGAAGCAGGAACAGGAAGCTCTTGCCGCAGACAACAAAAAGGCAGCAGACAGCTTGGCGGCTATAAATGAATATCTTGGCATTTATCGCAATGTATTGCAGGAACGCAAAAATGCACCCAAAGAACAGGTAACACACTAAGGAGGTTTTATGAAAATTCAAGCACTTATAATTTTAGCATGCACAGCAACATTGTTTGCTCAAGAAACAAGCGCACCCGCAGCAGCTCCGGCTCAAGAAGAACCAATTGCCTGCGAAACAGCGTTTAGCGCAATAAAAGCCGCATATCCTAAAGATGCCGCTGCAAATCGCTCTTACGCTATGGTGGAAGCCAGAATAATGGAATTGAAAAACGTTCCCAAAGAGAAACGCAACGATGCTAACTACATAGCGGAAATGAAAAATTGCGAACTTTCGGTGGAAGTGTTCAATGTTCAGCAATCCATGGCTACGCTCCGCAAAAACTTGGATTCATTAACCGGCGAAAAGTTTTCTCGGCAAAGGGAAATATTCGCGGTGAAAGATTCTCTTATAGAATTGTGGACCAGCGATGCCAAGGGCGCAAAGTCTTTGAACACAGCTTTAAGTGCCGAACGTAGCAGGCTGGAGAAACTGAGCAGAGAAACTGCGCTGAAAGACTCTATTGAAAAAGCTCGTTTGGCAGCAGAAAAGGCTCGTATGGAAGCTGAACTCGCAAGCAAAGAAAAAGCCCTCGCAGAAAAAGACAGCTTGCTTGCAAAGCAAAAAGCCGAAGCCGAGAAAAAGCTGGAAGCTCTTCGCAGCAAAACTATCAGCGTTTATAAAGATGCCAGAGGAACAATTCTTTCCATGAGCGACATTCTGTTTGAAACCGGAAAGGCCGATTTGAAACAGGAATTGAAGTTAAATTTGGCAGAAATTTCGGCAATTCTCAAAAGCCTTTTGAGCGACTCAAATATTGAAGTGGAAGGGCATACCGATAATGTTGGCTCTGCGGAACTCAACCAAAAACTTAGCGAGCAGAGAGCTCTTGCCGTTAAGAACTATCTTGTGGAGAGAGGCGTTGACAAAAGCAAGCTAAAATCCGTTGGCTATGGATTTAGCAAGCCCATAGGAGACAACTCCACGGACGAAGGCAAGGCAAAGAATCGCAGAGTTGAACTTATAATAAAGGATTAAGCAATGTTTCATGCAGAGTTTAAAAGCATAAGCGATAAAGATACATACCCGTTATCGGAGGTCGTTTATAGAGATAAAAACGGTTCGCTTTTAGAAGTTAGCCATAATCGCTCCGCATGGAGAACACGTTCACCGGATGAATGGAGAGCTTTGTTCAGAGTCCGGCGCTCAAGTTTTTTTCCGATTGATCTGAGTGGAGTGTGGAGCAAGCGAGAACTAGTTCTGCCTGAAATTCCGGAAGAAGACATTGTGACGCTTAAAGAGGGTTGGACGCCTCTTTTTGATGCGCAAAAGCTGGCAAAAGAAATTAAATTAAAAAGCTTGCATGTAAAATTGTGCGGAAACTCGCATACCGGAAGTTTTAAAGATTTAGGCATGACTGTTTTGGTGAGCCAGGTAAATCATCTGGTGAAAAAAGGCGCTCCCATAAAAGCTGTTGCCTGCGCAAGCACCGGTGATACTTCCGCTGCGCTTTCTGCATATTGCGCAACAGCCGGCATTCCGAGCATAGTATTTTTGCCAGCCGGTAAAATTTCCATTGCGCAACTTGTGCAACCTATCTCAAACGGCAGCATTGTTTTGGCACTTGATACGGACTTTGACGGCTGCATGAAAATTGTTCAGGAAGTGACTGCGGATAAAAGCATTTATCTTGCGAACTCCATGAATTCGCTCAGAATTGAGGGGCAAAAAACTATTAGCTATGAACTTTGCCAAGAACTTGGCTGGCAGCTCCCCGATACTTTAATAATACCGGGCGGAAATTTGGGCAATGTTAGCGCGCTTGCAAAAGGCATAGACGATTTATTGGAGCTGGGTTTGGTGAACAGAAAACCACGCATAATAGTTGCTCAAGCAGAAAATGCCAATCCGTTTTACCAGGCATATAAAAGAGATTTTGATAAGCTGGAACCGGTTCAGGCTCAAAAAACGCTTGCGAGCGCAATTCAAATAGGAAATCCGGTTAGCTATCCGAAAGCAGAACAGGCTATCAGAGATTACAACGGAATAGTTGAACAGGTTTCAGAGCAGGAACTCTCAGATGCAGCCCACAGAGCAGATAAAATCGGGCTTTACTGCTGCCCGCACACAGGCGTGGCATTGGGTGCGTTGTTCAAATTAAAAGAAAAAGGGTTAATATCAAGTGAAGAAACAGTTGTTGTTGTTAGCACTGCGCACGGCTTAAAATTCTCGGAATTCAAGGCGGCATATCACGAACAAAAACTGAAAGGAATTACCCCTAAATATGCAAATGCAATACACCGCTTGCCGGCAAAAGCCAATGCTGTGATGGATGTGCTTAAAGAGGTGCTGTAATGCAGTACCCTGTTCTGAGTACTTTAAAAACAGCTTATGAGCAGGGGCGCTTACCGCAAATGCTGCTTTTGGATGGGCAACCCGGAGTCGGCAAAAAACTTGTTGCAATGGAGCTTTCCAAAATGCTTTGCGAGCACAGCAGCGAACCTGTTATTTGGATGACTCCCATTGACGGCAAAGCAGAAGACAGAGATACTCCCGTAAAAATAGATGCAAAAGTGGCAGAGCTTTCGCAAAAATTTATGCAGAACCCGTATCACACCGGGCATATAACGGAGTCTGCGCTTATATCAGTCGGCATGGTGGAGCATTTATTGAGAAATTTTGAATTAAAGGCAAGCGGAAATCGTGTAGTTATAATAACAAATGTTGACTCAATGAATGAAAACGCTGCGAACAAACTTTTGAAAACTTTTGAAGAAGTTCCTCCGAACACATATTTTATATTAACGGCAAATTCCAGGCACTCGCTTTTGCCTACCATACGCTCACGATCAACATGCTTTTCAATTCCTTTTTTAAAAAATAATGAAGTCATTGAAATTCTAAAGTCTTATGGCTACATCGAGCCAACAGAAGATATTCTGAGTTTTGCCGCAGGCTCTGCGGGCAAAGCCATGCTCGCCGTTGACTCAAATTATTCTGCGCTCAGAAAAAAAGTGACGATTTTTGCGGAACATGCGCTTAAAGGCGATGCTTCTTCTGCCATTTTATATGCACAGGAAATAGAAAAAGACATAAACACGGTTGCATTTTTTTTAGAGGGGTTGGCTTTGCAATGCCCGGCTCATATACATAGTATTAATTTTCTTTTACAGGCACTGCTTGCGAAAAAATTTACCGCAGAGCATGCTGTTCAAAATATAGCGTTAAGGATAGCGCAAAAGGCAATATGACAAATGCACAATTAGCACTGGAAATAGCACAAAGGCATAAGGTTTCTGTTCTCTTAGCTCGAATTTTGGTTTTGCGAGGTGCTAAAACACCGGAAGAATCTGACCGTTGGCTGAATTGGGACATGGATTGCGAACACGATCCGTTTTTGATGAAGAATATGGACAAAGCCATAGATTTGGTTTGTGCCATGCGGGAAAACAAAAAGAAAGTTTGGATTTACGGTGATTACGATTTGGATGGAATTTCCGGTGTGGCAATTTTGGCCGGTGCGTTGGGCGAGTGGGGATTGTCTGTGAGCTGGATGCTGCCGAATCGCTTTGACGGAGGCTATGGGCTTTCTTCAGTGACTTTGCAAAAGATGAGAGAGCACGGTGCCCAGTGTTTGATTTTGGTGGATACCGGCATAACAGCGACAGAAGAGATAAAGGCTGCAAAGGAATTCGGAATGCAAGTTTTGGTTTTGGATCACCACAAACCTTCGGGAGATGGATTACCATCTGCAGATGTAATTTTAGATCCGTTTTTAGATGATTGCGAGTATCCGAATAAATCTCTGTGCGCAGCGGGCGTTGCCTATAAATTTTTGCATGCTCTTTACGGGAAAACCGGTAAACCTCACAGCGACCTGGAAAGATATTTGCCTGTGGTTTCGCTTGGAACCTTGGCAGACATAGTTCCATTGAGCGCAGAGAATGTCTGTTTGATAAGAAAGGGAATGGGCAAATTTTTGAACTCCGATATTCTTCCGATTCAAATTTTATACGAGAAATTTGCGACGGATAAAAAGTTTGTGAACAGCAACGATATTCACTATCGCATGGCGCCGTTATTAAATGCGCCCGGCAGAATGGAGAGCCCTGATGCGGCTCTTGAATTTTTATTGTGCAAGGACAATGTGGAAATAGAAACCTTGTATGCAAAGTTGTACGAATGCAATACCGAGCGCAGAAAAATAGAACAGGATATTCATGCTCAGGTTCTTAAAAGGCTTGATGCTCTTTACGGGAGCAATCTGCCTAAGACTTTGATAATAGATGCTGCTGACTGGAATATCGGCGTGATTGGAATTGTTGCGGCCCGTGTTGCTCAGGAGTATAAACGCCCGACTGCGATTATTTCCATTCAAAGCGATGGTGTTGCGGCGGCGAGTGCCCGTTCTGCGGGTTCTTTTAACTGGCACTCAGCACTTTTTCCGTGCAGGGATCTTTTTATACGCTGGGGCGGTCATGTAAAGGCAGCCGGCTTTAACATAGCTGCGGAAAAGATAGATGAGCTTAGGGTTCGCATGGAGGAGCAGGCAGAAATTCAGGATTTTGTTCCGGTGCTGGAAGAGAGCTCACGTTATGATTTGGAGGTTTCTTTTTCCGAGCTAAGTTTGAAATTTTTGAACGAACTGAAGCGTTTGGAGCCTTTTGGTTTTGAAAATCCTTATCCGACATTTTTGACCAGGCGTGTTGCGGTTAGAGGCTTTAAGTTTATGAATGGCGGCCATATACGTTTTTATGCTGTTCAAGGCAGAATTTCGCTTCCTGCTGTTGTGTTCAACAAGGCTCACTTGGCAGATTCAATTCAAAAAGGCAATATAGATCTGGTTTTTGAGGTACGCTCCAATGTTTATCAAGGAGTTGAGAAAGTGCAGCTTAATGTGGTTGGAGTGTTGTAATTTTTCTATATTTAAATCGGTCTTAGACCCTCTGCAATGATTGTTTGCGGGCAAATCGCCAGGGCGAAAGCAGCAACGGACTTGTGGGCTTTTATGTGCAGGGTGTGTCTAAGGCTCTTTGATTTTTTGCAATTTTTCGAAAAAATCCCTTGACAAGACGGAAATTATTTTCTACATTTGAGACTATGTCTCAATCTATATCATCGCTTAAACCAGGCGATAAAGCAGTTGTCGAACGATATGCTCCTGATGTTGGCAGAGACTATAAGCTTAAGCTGCTGGCTCTAGGCCTTACTAAAGGAACGGAATTTACCGTGGTAAAGGTTTCGCCATTGGGCGACCCCATTGAAATAGAATTACGTGGCTACAGGCTTTCTTTGCGACGGCACGAAGCGGAGGTTATTTCATGCTCACAATAGCTGTTGCCGGGAATCCAAATACCGGAAAAAGCACCATTTTCAACTTGCTCTCAAACGGGCACGCGAAAGTTGGCAACTGGCCTGGAGTAACCGTTGACAAAAAAATCGGAGAGGTAAAACATAAGACTTTTAATGCAAAACTTGTGGATTTGCCGGGAATTTACGCTTTAGACGCTTGGAGCGAAGATGAGCGTGTGGCACGTGACTACCTGCAGTCCGGCGAACCTGATTTGCTGATAAACGTTCTTGACTGCACAAATCTTGAGCGCAATTTGTATTTAACCACCATCTTTCAGGAAATGGGCGTTAAAATGTTGGTTGTGCTGAACATGATAGATGTGGCAGAGAAAAATAAAATCATCATAGACCTGAAGAAGTTTGAAAATGAGTTGGGAAGCCCGGTAATTGCAGTTTCTGCGCTGCGTTCAAACAGCAAAGAGAGAATTATAAATAAAATCATGGAATTGCAAAATGCCAATGGAAAAACCGCAAATATTTGCCCAAACAGCACAGACGACGAGCTTCTGGCGGAGTGGCGATACAAACGCATAGAAAACGTGATGGCTGCAAGCGTAAAAAAGGGAATTTCTCCTTATGTTCAAAACGATAAAATTGATAAAATAATTATGAGCAAATATTTTGGGTTGCCGATTTTTTTGCTTGTGATGTATTTACTGTTTTTCTTGACAATTGAACTTGGCGGGTTGTTTATTGATTATTTTGACATGGCATTCGGTGCGGTATTTGTCGATGGCGTAAGATATGTTTTAGAAAGCATAAAAATGCCGGAGATTATCATCGCAATTCTCTCGGATGGCGTTGGCTCGGGCATTCAAGCTCTTTCCACATTTTTGCCTATAATATTTTTGCTGTTCTTTTTTATGGGTTTGCTGGAAAGTTCCGGTTATATGGCTCGTGCGGCTTTTGTTATGGACAGGATAATGCGAGTTATGGGTTTGCCGGGCAAAGCGTTTATTCCCATGCTTATAGGCTTTGGCTGCTCTGTTCCGGCTATTATGGCCACCAGAAATCTGGAAAATAAAAGGGACAGAATTTTAAGCGTGTTTATGGTTCCTTTTATGAGTTGCGGCGCACGGTTGCCTGTGTATATCCTGTTTGCTACCGTGTTTTTCCCGGAAAATGCAGATGTTATGGTTTTTGCCCTTTACTTGACGGGCATTGTGCTTGCCATTGCAACGGGGCTTTTGCTTAAAGGCATTGTATATAGAGGAAGTTTGGCTCCATTTATAATGGAGCTTCCGCTGTACCACAGGCCAAGCATTAAAGCGGTTACTTTGAATGCGTTGTTTCGCTTGAAAGCATTTATAAAAAAAGTAGGAAAGCTTCTTGTTCCCATAATTGCGATTTTAGGGCTTTTAAATTCAGCCGGATTGCTTGAAATTATAGGCAAGGCTATTGTTCATGTTTTTGCGCCGATGGGGGTGAGTTCAAATAATTGGCAAGCGGCTGTTGCGTTGTTTTCGGGTTTGTTTGCAAAGGAAACTATAATAGGCGCATTTAGTTCTCTCACATCAACGCCTATGCAAGAGGCTTTTAACAATAGTTCTGCGGCGGCTTTTGCCTTTTTGCTTTTTGTGCTTTTATATGTGCCTTGTGTTGCTGCGGTTTCTGCGGCGGCACGTGAAGTAGGTTTTGCGCTGGTGATTTTGCAAGCGTTGTATTCAACAATTCTGGGCTGGTGCTTGGCGGTTCTTTTTTACCAGATCGCTGAGGGAAATTCTTTGCCGAGCATTGTTACTGCGGCAGTGTTACTGCCGGTAACTGTTTTGGGCGTGGTGCTTTATGCCAGGAAGTCGGGGCGATTTTGGTCATAGACCCTTTTTTCCTATATCCGTTCTGTAGTGCGCTCCGTCAAAGTGAATAGCCTTTACGCCGGAGTATGCAACATCAAGCGCTTGTGCCAAAGTATCTCCTTTGCCCACAATGCCCAAAACTCTACCGCCGGCAGTTTGCAACTCTCCAAACTTGATTTTTGTGCCGGCGTGCAATACAACAGCCCCTTTTTCCTGAGCCTCTTTGATTCCGCTGATAGGAACTGCGCCCTTATACTTGCCCGGATAACCTTCGCTTGCCATAACCACAACCGCAGCATAACCATTAGGTTCAGATTCCGCAACTTCCTTTATTTTTCCCTGAGCCGCCTTGTAAAATAAATCCAGTAAATCGCCTTTGTAAACTTCCAAAACAGCCTGGGTTTCCGGATCTCCCAAGCGACAATTGTATTCTACAACTTTAGGCCCATTCTTTGTGACCATTATGCCTATAAATAAAATTCCCGTATATTCAATGCCTTGCAGTGTGGGCTCAACAACTTCTTTTTTTATGCGCTCCAACATTTCCTTGTTTACCAATGGGGCTGGGGCGTAAGCTCCCATTCCGCCGGTGTTGGGGCCTTTGTCATCGTCAAAAATTCTTTTGTGATCCTGAGCTGGCGCAAGCAAAATATAATCCTTGCCATCACACACCGCAAAAATGGAAGCCTCTTCGCCTTCCATAAATTCCTCTATCACAACGGTTTTTCCGGATTCTCCAAACACCGCTTTTTCTCCGAGCATCTCTTCCACTGCGTTCAACGCTTCTTTGTCGCTCATGCAAACCACTGCGCCTTTGCCCGCCGCCAAGCCCGATGCCTTTACAACTATCGGAGCCGGATGCTCTTTCAAATAATCCTTTGCTTTTTGCAAATCGGTAAAAGTTTCATAAGCTGCGGTTGGAATATTATGCTTTTTCATAAATTCCTTGCTGAACGCCTTGCTGCCTTCAAGCTGTGCTGCTTCTTTCGATGGGCCAAAAATCAGCATGCCATGTTTTTTGAATTCATCAACAACGCCGGCAACAAGCGGAATTTCCGGGCCTATAATCGTAAAGTCCGCTTTTTCTCTTTTTGCAATATCTGCGATTTCTTCAGGGCTTGAAACTTCAACTCCAAAGCATTTTCCAAGCGTTGCAATGCCTGGATTTCCTGGTGCGCAAATAAGTTCATCGCAAAGCGGAGATTTTTTTATCGCATGCGCAATAGCATGTTCTCTGCCGCCGCTACCTATTAATAGAACCTTCATGCTACTCCTTAAATAGAACCTTCATAGCTCATCATCATTTTTGGGTTCATCAGATAAATCGCTGGCCGGCGTTGCCAAAGGCACGTTTTCCAAAGACGCTTTTGTCTCTTCAGACTCCGCTTCAATATCCTCTACACTTGGAATTGCTACGGCATCTCTCACAAAATCATCGTCATCAAGCCTTATGGCCTTAACGCCTTGCGCCGAGCGACCTGTTTCTCTTATGGAATCCAGATCGATGCGTATCATTTTGCCTTCTTTTGTGCTTATCATCACATCGTAATCAGGCAAAACGGTATCAACAAAAACGGCATCTCCGGTTTTATCCGTAATTTTCATATTTGTAACGCCTTTGCCGCCTCTATTTGTAATGCGATATTCCTCGGGGTCTGTGCGTTTTGCAAAGCCCTTCTCGGAAATTGTCAGGATCAGAGACTCCTTCTTTACATCCACCATTCCCATAACAGTGTCTCCATCTTCCAAACGCATGCCACGCACGCCTCTGGAGTTGCGCCCTGTGCTGCGGAACACATCCGGCGGAATGGTAAGTGCTTTTCCTTTTTTCGTGGCGATCATCAAATTGTTCTCTTCTTGCACCAAAAGGGCGCTTACCAGCTCATCGCCTTCTGCAATGGTAATGGCATTTATGCCGGCTTTGCGAACATTGCTGAACAGTCCGAGCTTCATTTTATTTATGATGCCCAGTTTTGTGCAGAATGCTATATAGAACCCCTCTACAAATCTGCGAACCGGAACTATTGCCGAAACTCGTTCACCTTCGGTTAATCCAAGGAAGTTTACTATCGGCACTCCTTTGCCGGTGCGAGATCCTTCGGGTAATTTGTACACTTTTATCCAGTGCATGCGGCCCTTGTTGGTAAAGACCAGCAAATAGCTGTGAGTGCTTGCGGTGAAGACTTTTTCCGCATAGTCATCGTCTTTCAAGCCTGTACCAATAACGCCTCTGCCGCCTCTGCCCTGTGTTTTGAATGTATCTATGGGCAGCCTGCGAACGTAGCCTTTTTTGGAAAGCATAATAACCTGCTCTTCTTCGGCTATCAAGTCTTCGTCTTCTAACTCTTCGTCGGTGTCTTCAATTTTTGTGCGCCGAACATCGCCGTATTTTTCGGCAATCTCTTCGAGCCTTGTTTTTATGATGGACATTATGCGTTCTTTTTTTGCCAAAATATCTTCCAAGTCTGCGATTTTCAGCAAAATTTCGTCGTATTCGTTCTGGTATTTCTCAATGTTTATCTTTTTCAGGTTTCTCAGCGGAACATCTAAAATTGCCTTGACTTGCAGCTCTGAAAGATCATAGCGAGTTTGCAAAACTTGCTCAGGATTATCGTCAAAGCGAATTATGCGAACTACTTCGTCAATGTCTTCTTTCTTCACAAAGGCTTTTAAAAAACCTTCCAGAATATGCGCTCTTTCCTTCGCCTTCCTAAGCTCAAATTCCGTGCGGCGGCGAATAACCTCATGGCGGTGCTCCACATAATTTGCGCACAAATCCTTAAGATTCAAAAGTTTTGGCTGGCGATTAACCAAAGCCAAATTGTAAAAACTAAAGCTCTCCTGCAACCTTGTGTATTTGAACAGATTATTTTTTACCACTTCCGGCACGGCGTCTTTTTTAAGCCCAATCACAATGCGCATGCCATCACGATCGCTTTCATCGTTTGCCCTGTTTACGCCTTCTATTTTTCCATCGTTTACAAGTTTGCCTATGTTTTCCAGCAATTCCTTTTTATTCACCATGTAAGGAATTGATTTCACAATGAGCTGAGTTCTGTCTTTAGCATCTATTTCAACTTCAATATCTGCGCGAACCCTCACTTTGCCTCGCCCTGTAAGGTATGCATCTCTCATGCCGGCGCGTCCGCAAATCACGGCTCCGGTAGGGAAATCCGGGCCTTTTACAAAATTCATCAATTCTTCGCAGGAAATATCGGGGTTATCTATAAGAGCTTTTACGGCTTCGGTCACTTCTCTTAAATTATGCGGAGCCATGTTGGTTGCCATGCCAACAGCAATGCCTATTGAACCGTTCACCAAAAGGTTTGGAAATGCGGAAGGCAGCACTGTAGGCTCTTGCGCCGTATCGTCAAAAGTAGGAACAAAATCAACAGTATCTTTATCCAGGTCTTCCAGCATGAATTCGGAAAAATGGCTCATCCTGGCTTCTGTATAACGCATTGCCGCAGGAGGGTCTCCGTCCATGCTGCCAAAATTTCCCTGCCCGTCCACAAGCGTGTAACGCAACGAAAAATCTTGAGCCATGCGTACAAGGGTATCGTAAATTGCGCTATCGCCGTGAGGGTGGTAATTACCCATAATTTCACCAACGATTTTTGCGCTTTTGCGTGTTGGCTTAGACGGGGTAAGCCCAAGCTCGTGCATACCGAAGAGCACTCTGCGGTGAACCGGTTTAAGTCCATCACGAACGTCAGGCAAGGCACGGGCTACTATAACGCTCATAGAATAGCGCAAG
>Ga0209755_10006177_pt1 | contig 13352 bp, 12 predicted proteins | sample TergutCo191P1_FD_187301 | JGI IMG/M metagenome (GOLD analysis project Ga0209755, IMG submission 187301) | Cornitermes sp. P1 segment gut microbial communities from Petit-Saut dam, French Guiana - Co191P1 (SPAdes) (version 2) | ecosystem: Host-associated > Arthropoda: Insects > Digestive system... | reverse complement strand
CTGAACGAATTGCATCAAACACATCCTCTACAAGATGTGTGAAATGGGAAAGTTCCATCATTTCTACCGTCGCCGATCCACCCTTTAAAGTGTGAGCCGCGCGGAAAATCTCATCCACCGCGTCTTTGTTGGCGCCTTCGTTTTCAAGAACTAAAACGTTCTGTTCCATCTGGTCCACCTGCATCTGCGCTTCACTAAAAAAGTCCTTGAGAAGCTCTTCATTGTTAGGATCAAGATAATCACTCATACCTATAAATATCAGCCATATATGGGAGAAAGTCAAGATATGAACTCGTTTATTTAGTATTATTTTGCCCTGTTATTAGTAAAATTCACCTTATTTGAGGAAAATGCCAAATTTGCTTTTTAATGAAAAAAGCGCTAAAATAGCAATATGAAACGCTTATTTTTACGTTTTATCGGTTTTGGACTGCTTTTTTTGGGCAGTTTTTCCCTTCTTGGAGCGCTGGAAATGGAGCTTACAGGCGGGGTAAATTTAATGACTTATCACCCGGATAGAACCAGAGCGCATTCAGAACCTGATAATGAAGCCAAAGAATTCTCATATTATCCCATGGCGGTGGCAAATTTTAAGCTTAGCGGCGATATTAACGACGTAATGGGCTTTAAAATCAACCTTGAAAGGGATAATATCCTTCAAAACAGCTTAAACGTCATATTTTTAGCGAAAACTGACTTTTTTAAAATAGAATTTGGTCCTTTTGCCGGGCTTTGCGACAGTTTTGACACTCCTGACGCGGGAATTGTTGGCGGTATAGAGCTGGCACTGCCGGGAATTGCCGCTTTATCATTATCAGGTTTTACAAGCCTTGGAAAAGATTTTGATTTTACAAGCAATAACTATAGGGAAGGAATCGAGGCCGGTTTAAGGTTTTGGCTTCCAAAAATGATTGTAACCGCATCAGCCGGGGTAAAAAGTTTATCCAGATCAAAGGAAGAAGAGACAGGAACACTGGCAAGAAACGATGACCTTAAAAGATTAATGCTTAATATTGATTTTTATTCCAAGAGCTCACCTGTAATTGTATCTTTAAAAGGCGGGTATCAAATTTATTCTCGAATTTACAGCCGCGGTAATACGAACATTGAAGATAAGGTAAACTCTTTCTTTGGAGGTTTTGATATCCAGGTAGAGACATCCAGTTCGTTTAAATTAAAAGCCGGAGCAGAGATACCATTTATGCTAAGTGCGGAAGAACCCATGACAGTTACTCCGGAATTTTTAAACTTATCAAAATTTACAATTGGTTTTATCGCTATACTTGATAATAAAAACAAATGGTAAACATGACTGATTTATCCGAAATTGATATTTTAATCCGCCTCTCTATCGCCTTTGCCGCGGGTTTTGTAATTGGCATTGAAAGATCCAGCCGTCGTCAGGTAGCGGGTCTTCGCACACATATTTTAATCTGCATAGGAGCTGCCTGCCTTATGATTCTTTCGATTTACCTTCCAGGGCAAATGAACGGCGGCGACCCCGGAAGAATCGCGGCGCAGGTCGTCGCAGGCATGGGCTTTTTAGGCGCAGGCGCAATCATTAAACTTGGTAATTCAATTAGAGGGCTTACAACAGCCGCCTCGTTGTGGGTAACAGCGGCGATTGGTTTAACCATAGGAGCGGGCATGTTTCTCACCGCCGGTATTGTGGTAGGTTTTGTGTTAATTACTTTAATTGTTATGCATTTTTTAGAGAAAAAACTTTTCCCGGAAGATAATTGGAAGTGATTTCTTAAAGCGTATGCTTAAGGAAATTTTCTGGGGTCCTGCTTGCGAAAAAAGCACTTTACTCATCGTAAAGTACCTTTTTCTCCAGCACCCCTCAAGAAATTTTATTGGCATACGCTTTAAATATATATAAGCATTGGTTTACATACGCTTTTACCACATACATATACTTTTTATCACAGGTCTCAACAGCGGGGAACCCTCAGAAAAATGTTTTTATAACCCTGTTGCCCAGCCTCACCTCTTTCAAGTAATTATTAGGCTAACGCTTTTATTCACGACTTAATTGGAATGGAAATTGAATTATTAATACGCTTCTAATTCCTCCGTGCCTCGCCCTGAAGCTGTAATTAAATATATTAATTTTATTTGGGCTCTCGCCGTTATAAAATTAAAAATTTACATGCTCGCCGGCTCGCATGCGTTATCTGGCGTGTGTTCACTCTTCTAACAATATTGTGCTGTTAGGTGCAATGGTACACTAGACGATTTCGGCGCCTGTTACTCTGCGTTGCCTTAGGCACAAGCGTATACTGGCACTTGGCGCCATTGCGCTGCAACATTAATTAAATGTGTGCTCCATAGAGTCAAGGGCGACTTTTTTGGCTTGCGCGATTTCGGCAGGAGTAAGGCATGGCGCAATGGCATGATTAGTAGCTCCGCTTTCAACAAAAACACTATTATTAGATCCGTTAGGAAATCTATTATAATCAACATTATGCGAACCTCTTCCATTATTACACCATATATCAAAAGCTTCATTACGAAATGTTGCGCTCATCTTATCGTCACATATACCCAAACTATTACCTGTTTTGCAGCCAACCGCTGCACATTTCGTTGCTCTCTCTTCCCGTGCTTGTTTCAATGCCAAAGTTAAATTATTGTAACAAAGTGTGGCATTCCCGCAATCGTACACATCGTGCTCACAATCGCTGCCGCAGAGGTCATGAAGGTCTTCGTGGTTGCCGTCGCATGTGCTGCCATGATTTGGGTCATCGCATGCTTCGGTTACATATACATATTCTGTTTTTGGTTCCGGGCAGGATGCGAGTATTATTCCCATAATTAAAACCAAAAGTGCGCCTGTAATAATTTTACTTTTCTTCATTTTCTTATCTCCTTGTTTATTAGTAAAAGCAAGCTTTAGATCGCTTTTTCGAGAGCTTGTTACAAAACTAAACGAGTTTTGGAACAAGCTCAATATGCATAATTAAAACGACCGTTTAAGTTATGCGTTTTTTTTCTCTTTTTTTATCTTGATTAAAATATAACAATATGGTATAAACTTGTATAATTTAATTGCCTAACTTAATCGGTCGATAAAATACAGCACTTGGCGAGGAATCATTTTTAAATAAAAAAACCGCTGCCTTTTTCCGACAGCGGTTGAATGATCTTGGAATTATTATAGCCTGGCGATCTCTTCGAGGGAGAGCCCGGTGATTTCGCTCACGAATTCGGGAGTAGAACCTTTGGCAAGCAGGTTGCGGGCGATGGCGAGCTTTTCTCTGCGACCTTGCTCTATACCGTCCTCGAAGCCTTCTTCATAGCGAACTTCCAAAGCGGTATCCCAGTTCCATTCTGTGTAAAGCATATTTATAACCTCGGTCTCGTGTTTTTCTAAATACTCTTTGAGTATATCATGTTCCATACAGTATTTCAAAGCTTCTTTTATCGCTTTTAATAAATCATCATACTTTTCCTTGTATTCTCGTACTTTCGCTATAAAAAGACTGTACTCAGCCAATTTCCGGCAGCGGTTTACTATCTCGCTGTTCCTCCCTTCGTTGATGTTCAAAACTTGCACTTCCAGCTCAAGTAATGGATGCGCTTTTTCCGGTAATCCTAAATCCTTTGGGTTTTCAAAAAGATCAGATAACCTCAATGTTTCCTTATCCGGGTATGGATCGATACCATCATACAATACATAGAACTCAGGATAGGGAATAGAAATCCTTTTTTCCGAGTATATGTTCTTACTCTTAACCATTTGCTTGTACGACTCCGCAATGTACATAAAAATACGCAAAGCCATGTTTGGATTGATAGTACTCTGGTGCTCTATCAGCACAACTAGCTTTGAGCCAACGATAAACGATATATCGTTGTAGATGTCTTTAACAAGAGCGTATTCCAGCGTGTTGATAAAGATTGGAACATCGTCGGGCAGTGAAACACCCTCGATTGCGCCGTACAACTCACGAAGAAGCTCGGAGTCGTTGAACAGCGAAGTGAATACGCTGTCCTTGTAAGTTCTGTTAGCGTTCATTATGAACCTCACATATAGTTGCTCCAGAAGTCATACGACCCCTGGGCAGACCTTCCCCCGCAGGAAAAATCTGCATATATATATGGGTTCAACTTGCGGTTTTGCTTTATCGATTCCGAAGAAATTCGTAAAAAAAGTGAAATTCTTTGGAGAAGAGTTCACACGGAGTCACGGAGAGCACGGAGGATATGTGCGAGGTCTTGTCTAATCAATTGCATAATTGAAAGCCTCTGTTTTTCCTACTATAATTGTCAAATGGCTGCCACACTTAGCGTAAGCGAACTGACAGAGCAAATCCGCTTAAACCTCGAAGGTTCTTTTTCCATTGTCAGTGTAGAAGGGGAAGTTTCCAATTGCAGACCGGCAAGTTCAGGGCATTTATACTTTAGTTTGAAGGACGCAGGCGCAAAGATTGACGCTGTAATGTTTAAAAACAGACTGCGATCCTTAACTTTTGAGCCAAAAGATGGAATGCTGCTTTGCGTTAAAGGAAGCCTTTCTGTTTACGCGCCGCGCGGAACATATTCCATAGTCTGCGAAGAAATGGAGATAGCGGGTGCGGGCGAAATTCTCGCGCTTTTAGAAAAAAGAAAACAAAAGCTGGCGCAGGAAGGGCTTTTTGATGAAGACCGCAAGCGTCCCCTGCCCCGCTTCCCGCGTACTATCGGCGTTGTAAGCTCTCCAACGGGCGCCGCTGTACGCGATATTTTAAATATTTTAACAAGACGCGCGAAAGGTATTAAAGTAATTATCCTTCCCGCACCTGTGCAGGGAGATGAAGCGGCAGAATTGATCGCGGCGCGAATACGTCAGGCAAATCAATGGAAACTTGCTGATGTGTTAATAGTTGGAAGAGGCGGCGGCTCACTGGAAGACCTTTTAGCTTTTTCTGACGAAGAAGTTGTGCGCGCGGTTGCGGACTCTGACATTCCTGTTGTAAGCGCTGTGGGACACGAAATTGACTGGGCATTATGTGATTTTTCCGCCGATTTAAGAGCGCCTACCCCTTCCGCCGCCGCTGAACTTGTGAGCGAACATTTTACGGCAATTTCTGAAACGGTGCGGCGAATAGCGGAAGATTTTTTGAGCATTATACGCGCAAGACTGGAAAGAGCAAAGCTTTTATTAAAACCATTTGACATAGACGATATGGAATACCGCTTTAGAGCAATTTTGCAACCTCGTCTTATTCGCCTTGATGACGCTAAAGAGGAACTGATAAATTCGGTTTCTGAAAGATGCGCTGTTTTACGCGGCAAGATTGAACTTGCGTCGGCTGTGCTTCAGGCAGGAAGCCCCCTGGCGGCAATGGAAAGAGGTTTTTCTGTTGTTACAGACAGCTCGGGGAAAATTGTACGAAACGCATCGGCAGTAAAGATTAATGAACAGCTTACTATCAAACCATTAAAAGGTGAAATTACCGCCACCGTGGAGATAATTAAATGAAACACAGTTTATTGTCCCTTGTAAATTTTTAAAGGAGAATTTATGGCAAAAAAGACAGCAACAGCGGCGGCAGCGCCTGTGAAAAGCACAAATACAAAAAGCTTCGAAGAGAGGCTTGAAAGACTGGAAAAACTTGGCGAAAAAATCCGCAAAACAGATATTCCCCTTGATGAAGCTTTATCAGCCTTTGAAGAAGGCATAGGTCTAGCGCGCGCACTGGAAAACGAACTTGAAAAAATAGAAAACCGCATCGAAGTACTTATGAATTCTGCTGACGCGCCAATTAAAGAATCGCCTGAGCTTGAATTATTTGACGCCGGGGATTAATATGCCGAACATTCAAGTCTTAGCGCCCGAAGAAGCCAGACGCATTGCCGCGGGAGAAGTAATTGAACGCCCTGCAGCATTAGCGCGCGAATTTCTTGACAACGCCATAGACGCGAATGCTCTTAACATCGAAGTAAGCATCGAAGAAGGCGGCTGTAAAAAAACAGAAGTTACTGATGACGGCGGTGGAATGTTACGCGAAGATTTAGAACTCTGCTCTCTTACTCACGCGACAAGTAAAATTCGTTCTTTAAATGATTTAGATACCGCACGTACCTTAGGCTTTAGAGGAGAAGCCCTTGCCGCCGCAAGCGCTGTTTCTCGTCTTGAGATTGTATCCAGCGTTGACGGCAGAGAGGCATGGCAGCTAACAGCAGGACCCGGTGAAAGTTTTCCAATCAAACTTGAGCAAACGCGCAGAACAAAAGGCACTACTGTAAGGGCTCTTAATCTTTTTGAAAGCATACCTGCGCGAAAACGTTTTTTAAAAAGAGAAGGGAGCGAAGGAACTTTATGCAGGCAGGTTTTTTTGGATAAAGCGCTCGCGTTTAATGAGATTAATTTTAAATTTATTAACGAAGGCAAATTGAAGGATTTTTTACCTAGCGCGGCATCTAAAAAAGAGCGCTTTGCCGCCGCGTTACTTGAGCAGAACGAAAAAGATTTTTTACACGAAATAAACGTTACGGGAGAAGGTTTTTCCGCTGTAATTGTAATAGGCGGAAGCGAACTTTACAGGAACGACAGAAGGCAGCTTTATATTTTCGCTAACGGCAGAAGAATAAATGATTACTCACTGCTTCAGGCTGTTGAATATGGATCGCAGGGCTGGTTTCCAAACGGCACTCATCCTATAGGCGCAGTTTTTATAGAAATCGATCCTTCACTTGCGGATTTTAATATTCATCCGGCTAAAAGAGAAGCGCGTTTCCGTGACATAGGAGCGATACACAGGGCAATCTCCGCCGGAGTAAAAACATTTTTTCACAGGAAAGAAGTGGCAAGAATTTCAGATATTGAGAAAAGAGATTCACACGAAGACACAAAGGCACAAAGAGAAGAAGAAAGAGAGTTTTCTTTTTCCCACAGTAATAACGGCCATAATACTAATCGAAGTTCAGAAGCGCACAAGGGACTTGCAAATAAAAACTTTGCGTCCTTGGCGAGCCTTAGCGCCTTAGCGAGAAACTCTTCAGAAAATATACTTTATGTAGGAAAATTATTTAATCTATTCGTTTTAATCGAATGGGAAGACAGACTCTACATGATAGATCAACACGCGGCTCATGAGCGTATTCTCTATGATAAATTTTTACAGGAAGGAATTCCTAAACAGGAACTGCTCTCGCCTATTCCTTTCAGCACGGAAAGCGAAGAAGAAGACGCGTTCCTGGAAACAAACAGCAAAGAATTATCACAGCTTGGAATTGATATAATAAAAGATGAAGACACCTGGACAATCGAAGCCTTACCTGCAGATTGGCGGATAAGCGATGCGGACACCATAAAGGAAATTTTAAACCTGCGCACAGCGGGTGAGAACATGGCAAAAAGATGGGCAGCCACCTGCTGCTGCCGCGCGGCAATTAAAGACGGCGATTACCTTGATGATGAAACCGCGTTCGCTCTTGGCAAAGAGGCTCTAAACCTTCCCGACCCCCGCTGCCCTCACGGAAGACCAATCTGGACAGAAATAAGCCGCGAAGCGTTATTTAAAGCGGTAAGACGCGACTAGAGTACTACGATTTTTTGCGCCAATAACTTCGCGACATAGAAACGAGATTCAAGATCTCCGCTGTTATTATTAAGGAAGGTTTGAAACTCCGCCTGAAAAGACTCAGGCAGAATTGGCAGCTCGCTTACTTGTTTATAATATGCTCTGTGAGACGGCTCAAAACGCTTGTTTATACAAAAGAGCGTAAGACAGGCTGTTTTTATAAATCCAGCGGAAGCGATAAGATAATGGAACTTATCATTCTGGAAACAGGCGGCGCCTAAATCGGAAAGAAAATGTTCCATTTTTGACTGTACGGCATTGCGCATCTCTTCCCAAAACTTATCTCCAATCTTTGTAAGTTTTCCCCTTACTTCATGAATCCACTTGGTGCGGGAAAAAACAATTTCGCAATTTGCTAAACGGTAAAAACCATAAGTCCCTGAATCTTTTATAAACCAAAGAGACTCGTGATCTGTACAGGCGATCTTCATAAGCTCGTCAATTTTTTTAGTTTTTTTAAATTCAAGGCGGACAGGAATATCGCCAATAAGAAATCGATCTTTTTCGCCCTGCCCGGAACTTTCAAAAGCCGCCACATCATCGCCGTAGAGAGCGAATCTCTCATCGGCATTTGGAATTTTTCCCGAGCAAAAAACATCTAAAATGAGCGCGAAATAAGGATCCAGGGTATCCGGCATGGCGGCTTCATTTAATGTGATGCATTCTACGCCCTTCCAGGCTGAAAGTATTTCTGTAAATCGTTCTACCAGAATTTTAGTCTTATATTTCATAGCAATCCCCTCTATTATTATTGTATCATGGGTTTACAAATATGAAAACCGCAAAAAGTAGACAAAATTTCCTCGTATTAGTACCTCACAGGGATACAAGGGGGATCTTACATAAAGAAAATATCAGCGGATCTTATACATTCCCTCTGGTTGCTCCTCTTGCTTCACTTTCCAAGCCGCTAAGCGCAGATGAATTAAAACACACAGCCCGCTCTTTAAGAGAAGCTAATGGTATGGATAAATTTTACTTGACAGATTTTACTTCGGTGGCATTTCCAACAGGTGATGGCGAAATGGAACTTTTTGGTTCGTGTCTTAAAATAAATATTCTAGAAATTACAGGCAGCGCAGTTCAAAAAATAATTAAAATTTTTTCTCCGTTGGTAATCGGAACTTGTTTAATTCCAAAAGACAACAAAGAACAAGTTCGTTTTGGTTCGTGTGGTATGTGTGGTTCGTGGTTAAATTCTTCATCTGAACTTTCCTTTCGCGCGGCGGCAATTGCGAATATGTACTGGCAGCCTGCTCAGCTAAATAATGAAAAAGGATTCAAGTGGAAAATTGGTAAACTGGTGTGGCTGCCGAAGCAACTAAGGCTGCCAAAGAAAATTTAACCGCCGAATAATTTAACAAGCCACAAGCTGAGCCAAGGCAAGTATGTAACAAGAAGCACTACAACTAATCTTACAAGCAGGAATGGGACAACATAACCGCAAATTTCCATAAAAGGTTTTCCAAAACGGTAACTTGCGAGGAACAGATTTATTCCAACAGGAGGAGTTAAAAATCCAGCTTCAAGATTTATAATAAAAATAATTCCAAGATGCAAGGGATCTATTCCGTAAGCTATACCCAGTGGAATAATCAGAGGAAGCAAAACAAGTATCGCGGAAAAAATATCCAATACACAGCCAAGAAGAAGCAAGACAAGATTTAAAAGTAAAAGGAAAACATATTTTGAATTAATTGCGTTCTGCATCCAGAAAGCAAAACTATCAGGCACGCCTGAATCGATAAAAGTATATGAAAGAGCTTTTGCCATTGCTAAAATGGCAAGTATTCCGCCAATAATAGGAACTGCTTTAAATAAAATTTTTGGAACGCCTAAAATTTTAATATCTTTTTTAATAAATATTTCTACAATTATTACATATATAACCGAGACTGCGCTTACTTCCACAAGAGTTAAAAATCCTGAAAAATAACCAATTATTAAAAGCAGAGGAAGCAAAACCTCAAATGCAGAATCCTTAAGAGAGTCTATTCCATCCTTAAAATTAAATTTTTCCGGCGTAAATTTTACTTTTCTTGAAAGAACAAAACCTGTTATTATCATCGCGAGTACAAGAATTATTCCTGGTAAAAGAGCGCCTATAAAATAATGTTTAATCGTGTAATCTATGGGTAAATTCATATAATGAAGCATTGTAATTGTTGACGAAGCTACAAGAATTATAGGAAGGCTCGGCGGAAACATTAAACCTATGCCGCCTACCGATGTCAGCATTCCTATGGAAAAACGCTCTGAATAATTATTTTGATTCAAAATAGTAAAAAGGATTCCGCCGAGGGCAAGGATGGTAACGCCCGAAGCTCCGGTAAACGATGAAAAGAAGGCGCAGATAACAACAGCGGCAATAATTATGCCGCCGGGCATCCAGCCAAAAAATATTTTAAATGTCCGAACAAGCCGCTCCCCTGCCTTGCTTTCAGAAAGGAAAAACCCCGTAAGCGTAAAGAGGGGAATTGCTATTAAATCCGTTTCTGTTAACGCGGAAAAGACAGAATCTGTAATCATTTCAGGCTCGTGCCCGGCGGCCTGGAGCATAATCATCGCGATGCCGCCAATAACCAAAAAGATAGGCATGCCAGCAAGTCCCGCGACAATTAATAATAATATAACCGGGATATTTATATGTATTGCGAAATCATATAAAAAATTTACCAATGAATAAAAAGGTTCGGGAGGTTCCGCGCCCCAAATTATTTTAGCGATAGCAGGCAAGGCGGCAAAACAGCCAAGCAGTACGGCGGCTCCCGCGAATGTTTTCTCGCGCCAATTATTAAGTTTAAGAAAAAAACGAAAGGCAATAACAGCAAAACCAAAAGGCATTGCAACAGCAAAAACTTTATCAGGTATAAAACCGATTTTTCTGCCAAGTAAGGAATGTATTATAAAACAAATACTGTTCCAAAAAAGAATAACCAGTAAAAACACCGATATTATCATACAGACAATAAACAATATTTTTTTTATTTTATCGCTTTTAATAAACTGAACAAAAGAAATTGAAATATGCTCGCCCGATCTGGCTGTGCGTATTGCCGCAAAAAAGCCGGCGACAAGAAATAAGTGCCGTACTATAGAATTAACATCCGAGATTGTTAAGCTAAACTGGCGTAATATCAATTCGATAAAAGGAAGCAGCGCAAGCAGCGCCAACACACTAAAGCAAATAGTGTTTTCTATCCATGATAATCTAAGCGCTTTCCTAAGATCCATTATCGTCCGCTTCTTGATTTTTCCAGTATATCATTGATCCGATTATACAAATCGCGATCAAATATTGTTCCAACAAGAGAAGGTAGGGCTTTTTTTGTATCTGCCTGCCAAATATCATTTTGCTGCTTACTTGGTTTATTTAAATTAAGTCCGTCTTTACCCATAGCAGAGATAGCATTAGCCTCTGTTCTTGCCATCGATGCGTCAAATTCTATGGCTGTACGTTTTGTAATATTCACTATTTCCCGCTGCTGTTCCTGAGTAAGTTTATTCCATGTCACCTTGTTCATTACAAGAGCACCCATTATAGGAGCAATTGGTAAATCTAACATATGACTCAAACTCTTGTGCATTTGCATTGGAGCGATTGCGGCAGGAATCATATAAATGGCGTTAACCATATTGCTTGCGAGCCTTGTACCAATGTTGACTATATCCGCTTCTACAAGCTGGTATCCCATTGTTCTAAATACCGTATTCATATCTCTTAATTCGGGGCTTGTTCCCAGTTTCTGTTTACGAAGATCATCCGGCACAAGCACCTTTTCTTTTGAAAAAACATAAATCCATCCGCCCTTAGACCAGGCAAGAATAACAAATTCATTTTTAACACGGCTTTCCAGAATCGGTTGAATATCCTGTAAAACTTTATCCAACTCAGCGTTATTTTGTATCATAAAAGGAACGCTTAAGTTTAAGACCTCGGGGCAAATCTCTGCGATAGCTGCTGATGTAAACAGCGCTACTTGGATTGCGTCGCCGTTAAGTTTGCGAAGCATATCTCCTTCGGTACCTTCTCTTCCGTCATGGTTCACAATAGCGCGCACCTGGTTATTAGTCGCTTTACCCCAATCGGCAGCAAGTCGATCCAGGGCTCTTCCCCAATCAGAATTACGAGGCAGGGAAGATGCCACTCTAATATTGACGACTTCGCCGCGAGCGCTGCCGCGCTGAGCAAAAACTGTATTGAGTGTAAAAAAGGATGTGACAAATATTATTGTCAAAAGAAAACAAGCTTTCTTCATGTAATGCTCCTAAAAACAGTATCAATTTCTATTATATCAATAATCATCCGGGATGGGAAGAAAAGAAAAATGAACCCACGCATTATCCAGGAGCCAACGGGCTTTTCGCTGAGAGATAATATTAACAAGCCGGGTTGGGACATCATCATCCGGGTTAATGGCAAGCGCCTTTTCAAGGTAATCTTTGTAAGTATCATAATCCTGATCTGGAATACAAATAGACTGAGCAAAGGATACATAGGCGCCAGCCGATTTATCGCCTGTTTTTTTAAGAGTAAGATTAAAATGTTCCTTTGCCTTTTCCTTATCGCCGCCCATCATCTCGGGCAGGGAGGCGTAAAAAATGATAAAAAACTCGTTTAAAGACGCGCCGCCAAAATCTGGGTCAAGCTCGTAAGCCCTGTGAATCATCGCGTTCCATAGAGGTATACGGCCACTTAAATAAAAATCCATTATATCGATCGAATAAGCAGATAGCCCTCCGGCTACAGCCCAGTAAATGGTTCCGACATCATCCTTTTTAAATTTATTTAAATATGTTTTAAAAGTATTCTCATCGGAAGCCGCTTTTTTAAAACCGGGGTATTTAGCCTCCAGGGCATTATTAAGGATTTCATAACCCCGCAGATAAAGCGCCTTTGCACGCATCGCGCCTTCTTCGCGGGCTTGCCAGTCGGAATGCGGAAGCATTTCTGCAGGTCCCTGGACAAAAGCATTGGCGTACATGACAAACATTGAACCTGTGGTAATCATCAGTCCCTGATGCGTGGGATTTTGTGCAAGAAGGGATTCGTACATTTTTATAGCAAAGGGGATGGCGTCACCTACAAGCTCAGGATCGCTATCTCCCGTAAAGACATCGGTATTGCCCTCGCCTGTAAGAGCATCTGCAACCATGTTCATTGCCAGCTTATTGATTGAGCAGGATGGGAGACATAAGCAAAGACTTGCCATGTATAAAACTGCTAAAAACTGTAAAAAAGTCTTACTCTTCTTCATTAGTATAAATTATAGCGTTTGAAAGAGAAAAAATAAAGCTATAAATTGATGGTTAAGGGTGACAATCATGGTGTCAATCATAGTGTCAGTCACTGTGACTGTCACCGCAGGTTCCTCTAAACCCCAGGTGGAGATAATTCCCAATTAGTGCTATCCTGATACAAACAGGGGGTAAAAATGAAAAAGTTAATAGTTTTGGGGGTGCTCATGGGATTAATTTCGGCACTTGCTTTCGCAGACGATAAGGACGGTATCTTTTCTTTCCAGGTAGGACAGTTTGAGGTACATCTGCTTGTTGAATCTGAAAGAGAAGGAAATGCGAGTATCCTTGTCGGAGTTGATGAAGCCATCCTAAGACGCTATGTCCCACCTCAAGGTTTTAAGCACACTGCAAATGCGATTTTAATAAAAGCTCCAAGACAAAATATTTTAATTGACACAGGAACAGGAGCAGGCGGCGTTATAGTAGATAAAATAAAAAAGCTTGGCGTTGAGCCCGATAAAGTAAACGCCGTTCTTCTTA
>Ga0209755_10006176_pt1 | contig 13353 bp, 11 predicted proteins | sample TergutCo191P1_FD_187301 | JGI IMG/M metagenome (GOLD analysis project Ga0209755, IMG submission 187301) | Cornitermes sp. P1 segment gut microbial communities from Petit-Saut dam, French Guiana - Co191P1 (SPAdes) (version 2) | ecosystem: Host-associated > Arthropoda: Insects > Digestive system... | reverse complement strand
TTTACGGGGAATTAGAGCAGGTTTTTTTATCATTTTCCTAAGTACCATATGAAAATTCTGTTAGGAGATTTTAATGTAGCAGTGGAGAGAGAGAGAATATTTTCAAACTGACAATTGGTAAGGAGAGTCTACATCAGGACTGTAATGATAATGGTGTTAGAATAGTAAATTTTGCCACATCAAAAAATTTAGTTGCTAATAGCACGATGTTCCCGCAGTGAAACATTCGTAAGTACACGTGGACATCTCCTGATGGGAAGAGTCACAATCAGATTGATCACATATTGATTGAGATAGGAATGGCATTCAAGCATACTAGACGTACAAAGTTTCAGGGGAGCTGATTGTGATACTGATCACTATCTGGTGGTTACAAAAGTTAGGGAAAGATTGGCAGTAAATAAACAAGAAGCACAGAGTTTTGATGGGGAAAGATTTAATCTGAGGAAGTTAAATGAGCTGGAGGCTAGGAAACAGTATCAGATTGAGATTACAAACAGGTTTGCAGCTCTGGAGAACTTAAGAGGTGACAAGGACATACATAGGGTTTGGGAGAACATTAAAGAGAACATCAAAACCTCAACAAAGGGAGTCTAGGTCCGCAAAAATTGAAGCAGCATAAACTATGGTTTGATGAAGAATGTTTAGGTTTTTTAGATCAAAGGAAGCAGACAAAAATGCAGTGGATACATGACCCAAGCCAAAGCAATGTAGATAATCTGAACAATGTAAGACATGATACTAGCAGACATTTCAGGAACAAAAAGAAGGCATATCTGAAGTTAAAATTGAGGAACTTGAAACTAACAGTAAGATAAGGGGCTTGTATAGGGGCATCAATGACTTTAAGAAAGGTTACCAGCCTAAAACTAATTTAGTGAAGGATGACAAAGGTGATTTGGTTGCAGACTCCCACAGTATTTTGGCTTGGTGGAGGAACTATTTCTCACAGATATTGAAAGTACATGGGATTAATGATGTTAGGCAGACAGAAATACACACAGCAGAACCACTAGTACCTGAGCTAAGTGCCTCTGAGGTTGAGTTGGCTATTGAAATCTAAAAAGTCACAAATCACCACGTACTGATCAAATACCAGTGGCAATGATTAAAGCAGGGAGTAAGACAATTTGCTGCGAGATTCATAAACTTATTATTTCTATTTGGAAAAAAGGAGGAATTGCCTGAGGAGTGGAAGGAGTCGATCGTGGTATCTATCTATAAGAAGGGTGATAAAACAGACTGTAGTAATTATAGGGGCACATCACTTTTGCCAACAACGTACAAAATTTTATCCAACACCCTGCTGTCAAGGTTAATTCCATACACAGAGGAAATTACTGGGGATCATCAATGTGGATTTTGACGCATCAGGTCAACTACTGATCATATATTCTGCATTTGTCAAATACTTAAAAAAAAATGGGAATACAATGAAGTAGTGCATCAGCTCCTTATAGACTTCAACTCAGTTAGGAGAGAGGTCTTATATAATATTCTCATTGAGTTTGGTATCCCCATGAAATGGGTAAGCCTAATAAAAATGTGTCTGCCTCAAACATAGTAGAGTCCGGGTAGGCAAGAATTTGTCCAACATGTTTCCTATTAAGAAAGGTTTGAAACAAGGAGATGCTCTATTGCCATTGCTTTTCAACTTTGCTTTAGAGTATGCTATTAGGAGGGTTCTGGTAAACCAGGATGGCTTGAAATTAAATGGTACACACCAGCTTCTGGTTTATGCCGATGATATTAACATACTGGGAGGAAGCATACATACTGTAAAGGAAAACGCAGAATCTTTGATAGTGGCTAGTAAGGAGATTGGATCAGAAGTAAATCCAGATAAAATTAAGTATATGGTCATGTCTCGAGACAAAGTAACAGTATAAAAATTGATAATAGTTCCTTTGAAAGAGTGGAAGAGTTCAAATATTTGGGAACAACTTCAACAAATCGAAATTCTATTCAGGAAGAAATTAAGAGCAGAATGAAGTCAGGGAATGCTCGCTATCATTTGGTGCAAAATCTTTTGTCTTCCAGTTTGCTATCCAAAAATTTAAAGATTAACATATACAGAACTAAAATTTTACCAGTTGTTTTATATGGGTGTGAAACTTGGTCGCTGCCATTGAGGGTGGAACATAGGCTGAGGGTTTTTGAGAATAGGATGTTGAGAATATTTAGGCCTAAGAAGGATGAGATAACAGGAGAGTGGAGGAAACTACATAATGAGGAACTTAATGAGCTGTACTGCACACCCAATATTGTGCGAGTGATAAAATCAAGAAGAATGAAATAAGCGGGGGATTTAGTGCATATAGGGGAGGGGAGAGGTGTGTACAGGATTTTGGTGGGGAAACCTGAGAGAAAGAGACCATTGGAGAGACCCAGGCGCAAATGGGAGGATAATATTAAGATGGATATTCAGGAAGTAGGATGTGGGGGTATGGACTGGATTGAACTGGCTCAGGATAGGGACAGGTGGCAGGTACTTGTGAATGTGGTAATGAACCTTTGGGTTCCATAAAATGCAGGGAATTTCTTGACTAGCTGCAAACCGGTTAGCTTCTCAAGAAGGACTCTGCTCCATGAAGTAAGCAAGTAAGTATGCAATAGGTCAATAACGAAGCGCACTTTACTTGGAGAACAAAGTACCTCCTTGGCTCTATCTAATCTTCCATTCGAGGATTTTTATGAAACTCCACACATATCACTCACTGGGCATGCTCTACGAATGGTATAAGTTTGGTTGTGATCAGTCAATAACAAGGGGCACTTTACTTGAAGAACAACGAATCTCCATGGCTGAATCTCGCCTTCAATTTAGGTGATTTTTTAAACTCCAGTTCTATCTCTCATTGTGCATGACCTTCAAATTGTATAGGTTTGGTAGCGATCGGTCAATAATGAGGAGCCCTTTACCTGGAAAACGAAGTATGTTGTCGGCTATATCTCACCATCAGTCCAAGAAATTTCTATGAAACTAAACAGCTAACACTCTTTAAACATACCCTGCGATTGGTATTAGTTGGGTCGCAATGGGTCAGTAATGAAGGGGACTTTACTTGTAGAACAAAGTACCTTCTCATCTCTATCTTGCCTTCCATTCAAGGGAATTTTTTGAAACTGCATAAATGTCACTCATTTCACATGCCCTTCAATTGGTATACGTTTGGTTGCGATCAGTCTATTATGAAGGGCTCTTTATATGAAGAACAAAGTAATCATTCAGCTGTATTTTGCCTTCTATTCAAGCAATATTTCTAAAAATCCACACTGTGCATACCCTACAATTGGTATAAGTCTGGTTGCGATCATTCAATAACAAAAGTCACTTTACTTGGAGAACAACGTACCTTCTCAGCTGTATTCACAATCCATTCCAGCAATTTTTTTGAAACTTCAAACTTATCACTAACTGCAGTTTTGTAAAATATTCTCATTGAATTTGGTAACCCCATGAAACAGGTACGGCTAACAGAAATGTTTCTGAGTTAAACCTACAGCAGAGTCCAGGTACGCAAGCATTTGTGTGACACGTTTCCAAATAGGAATGATTTGAAACAAGGAGATGTTTTATCACCACTGCTTTTGAACTTCACTTTACAGTACGCCATTAGAAGGGAGCAGGTAAACTATGATGGCATGAAATTGAATGGTACATATCAGCTTTTGGAATATGCTGATGATGTTAATACAGTGGGCTGAAGCGTACATATTACAAAGAAAAACGCAGAATCTTTACTAGTTGCTAATAAGGAGATTGGACTAGAAGTAAATGCTGATAAAACTAAGTACATGGCCATGTCTCAAGATCGGAATGCAAAAAAAAAAAAATTCACAATATAAAGATTGATAATAAACATCTGAAAGGGTGGAACAGTTCAGATATTTGGGAACAATCCTAATGAATCAAAATTCCATTCAGGAGGAAAATAAGAGGAGATTGAAGTCTGGGAATGCCTGCTTTCATTTGGTGCATAAGCCTTTGTCTTGCTATCTAAAAATATAAACATTAAGACAGACGCAACTATAATTCTGACTGTTGTTTTGTATGGTGTAAAACTTGGTTGTTCACATTGAGGGAGGAACATAGGCTGGGGGTGTTTCAGAATAGGTGTTGAGGAAAATATTTTGGCCTTCAAAGGACAAGGTAACAGGGAGGTGCAGGACACTACATAATAAGGAGCTTACTGATCTGTACTCCTCACCAAATATTACTTCGGTGATCAAATTGAGAAGAATGAGAAGGGCGGGGGCATGTAGAACATGTGGGGGAGAGTAGAGGTGTATACAGGGTTTTGGTGGGGTAACCTGAGGGAAAGACACCACTTGGAAGGCCCAGGCATAGGTGGGATGATAATATTAAGATGGATCTTCAGGAAGTGGGATGTGAGGGCATGTACTGGATTGATCTGACTCAGGATAGGGACAGGTGGCAGGCACTCATATATGCGGTAATGAACCTTCATGTTCCATAAAATGCGGGGAGTTTCTTGACTAGCTGAGAACTGGGTAGTTCTCAAGGACTCTATTCCATGTAGTAAGTAAGTAAGTTAGTTAGTAAGTAAGTAACTAAGCATAGGTCCTCAAGTAGTCCTTTGCATTCACAATTTCTCACTGAAAATTTTTATTTCTTATTTCTCCAAAGCATGCTACATTCCCCACCCTACTGGTTCTCCTTTTTCTGATCACCCTAATTGTATCTAGAAAAGTATAAATTATACTGTTTCCCATTATGCAGTTATATCCACCTTCCGTTACATCCTCTCTCTCAGGTCCAAATACTCTCCACACCCTGTTCTCACACACTCCACTTCTTTCCTTATGGTGAGAGTTCAAATTTTAAACCCATACAAACAACAAATAAAGTTATAGAACCTTCAGTCTAATAAACATAAGAAATTCCAGATTTGAGGAGAAATTGGGTAGCAGACAACATATACCAATACATACTGAACAAGTCCAAATGGTCACAAAATATAAAACTGCATAATGAATAAACTAAGGGATGAATCTGTTCAGATGTCTGCAAATTGTACACACAGCACAAAGCAGCCACAATGCCTTCAGTAATCTACATTTTTCCTTCGTAAATTATAATGGGTTATAGTTAAGTAGATTAAATTGATGTATAGGAAGCATAACAGACCAGCATTAAACTCACTTTGGTATACCTTCAAATTCTTCAAGTTTCAGACATGTGATATACGGACCAGGTAACTCTGCAACACGTTTCTTTGAGAAAGGTGCAGAGTAGCATGGTGTCACTGCAATCCAAGATCCTGTACTAGGCGAGTGATACTCGGTTTTCTCTGGTAATGACTATGAACAAAGAAATGACAGAACTGCATTATGTAATTCCCAAATTAATCCTGATTAATTATTTTTAACCACAGATAACATAAAAATTTATACTCTTAAGCTTCATTAGTTTTCTTACATTTTCAGGTCCAGCTCCATTGGTAGTACTATATAAGTACCTAGCTGGTAAATTGTTTTGAATATGCTGTGTTACCTCTTTCATGTGGCGTATAGTAGCAAGAAGTTCCTGCAATCACATAAACAAAGGGCTGTTCTCATGGGCTTAAAAGATTAATTCTTAACTTATTAAAAATATTGCTTCATCTGCAGAGCTTATAAAGCATTTAAGGAAAAAGGGAGATAATGAATTGTGGGTAGGTAGGAATTAGGAAACAGGCAGACACAGCCAACCACAAGATACTGTCGCATCACTGGGTTGAATAGACTAGGGAAATTGTACAATAAATTGCCTAACACAATAAAAAGATTACAAAAGATAGAGGAATTTAAAAGAAGACTGACGTATTTTTCACTACAACATATTTTCTATTCAATGAATGAATATATGCCCTCTTAGTTTCCACTATTACTCAGCTATTTATTATTATTATATACATTTTATTCTCATTATTTAGTAATTTCACCCAACAGGATACTAAAAAATTATACATTAATGTGTGAGTTTAATTATATTCTACATTACTGAGCTCCACTATTGACATAAATGTACTGCAAGTTCATTTGTTATGTATAATGTATATGAATGTTTTTATGTAATGTAGAGAATGTAGACTGAGCTTGACATGTCCAATGTCATATTTGTGACTGGATGGACTGAAGGGAAGAATAAAGAATAAAAACAACGAAAACCTATATGCCACCCATATATAAGCCAGGAATATTACCTCTTTATCAATTAGCCCCACTTATTTTCCTAGCAATTAGAAGTGCTTACAATTGTGCACAAACCATTACCTTGAAAGGCTTAACGGTGTAATAGAAGAAACATTTATGACTGAACATGTTAATAAAAAAATGATAAGAGGAGTGCCTCAGTTATGGCCTGGATGAATGTAATGTAACAGAAACTATACTGAATGAGGGTTGCCAACACTGATAGTGATCACAAGTCACAGTTATAAAGGTTAGCATGATACCCAGGTAGCTTAAGGATATATATCTACTGAGTTTCTGTCAATAAAGTTAAACCTACAAAATGAGAGGTCAGCCATGCTAGAATCTTAGGTCCTAAACTTGGTGGATTAAATTATTTTTGTTTTTTTATATATACTAGGTAGCTATCATTAAACTAAAACCTGCAAACATAACATTCGTGGAAAACATATTTTTGAGTTGAATTACTGGCACTGAAATTAACTCTTAAAAATAAATAGTAACAATAAAATAACAGAAAATGCCAGGCTTGCCAGAGTATGATTTGTATTTTAAATGTATGTTGGCAAAGACAAACTGAGTATCCATGACTAAAATGGAACCTCACAAACTAACATATGTGAACAAAGCCAAATGTTACTGGTTTAAATGGTTTTGGGTTTTCAGATATTTAGGGTGTAAGAAGAGTTAGTGTGACTGTGTTGTGTTGGCATCAAGTGATCTAAATCTCAAATACATTAGATGTAAGAAGTATTTAACACAGCCACAAACATATTTATACACCAATAAATTATCAAACACAACTTATATTTCTACCACAGCTGTATGTCTTGGCTTTTACAAGCAAGTCTGATAATGACTTTTTTGTAAAAGCCAAAAAAATGTAACCGTGGTTAAAATATAAGTTGTGTTTGACTGCTAATTTACTGGTTTATACATAATAATGCAAAGGGATAAAAAATATTAAGATTAAGGTATTTTCTATAATCACAATATAATTTTTATTAAAATATACAAAATAAAGCAGAGCAGTATTTCAAGGTGTCAGTAAATGAAAATTTATAAGACGTCATATCTCAGCAGATTTGAAGTGATGTTCCTATTCTGAATTTTTGAGGTCATGGTCAAGTAACTATTGCAGTCAGTCACCATTAACACCAAGACATGGATTACTTACTTTATATAAACTTATTATGGTAACAGTTTGTCATGCCATGTAAATTCCATTGCAATTAGCACTGTGGTCAGCAAGCAAATGTGTCACAAATACAGGAACAGGAAACCAGTGTATGAAAAGTATGGCACGATTTGTGCAATATCGAACAACATTGTCACACTAACAAATACCAACACATGAACACTGCTTCAATTTCTTTAGTAATTACCTTCTATTAACACATAAGTATTATATTATTTATAAACTGACTTTATTGTGTATGTGACTTTCTGCATATTGACAAGTCTAATGTCACTATGTGAACGTAAAATTATTGATTCATACAAGACTAATGTTGCGTCCATTATTAAACGCCTATTAAGTATAAGATCTAAACATGGGATTGCAATTTGACATCAAAATAAAGGATTTAAAATTTTAAAAATTCCACCATACCTTGCAAGTCTCTAGTTGGGCTTCCTCTTTACCAAGAAGAATCTTTAAGGCTTGAAGTCCTTCTTTCATTTCCTCCACTTGTACCATTATTTTGAAACAAACACCAGCTGCATTGGCTTTTGAACCTTCTAATATTTCTGCAGCCTGCTTCAAAAGGTCGGTTTCTCTTATGAGGGTATTCAAATCTAGAGAATGCATATCACTACTGCAAGCTTTCCTTTCACCAACGGATCTATCCATCCTTCACTGTCACAACCCTAATTCTACGTTATTTCTTCATACGTACTGAAATCCCGCCAAAAAGTAATCATTTGGTTATGTGATCCGAATGAACAGGTATACCACATTTAAGAAATTCATTCCAATTCACGCTGTGGACAGTTCAAGGAAATGTTGGTAATGTGAATTATCTGTGGGTTGACAGTGAATAGCGCTAGCAATGTTACAGTTGAGGTAGAGGATCCGTGATGCGAAAGCAGTGTGCGTACTGATTTACACCGTTTGTCCGTTTAAACTGCAGAGGAGATTCATATTACCCAACCAGCGCCCTTGCTTAAATTTGTCGAGTAATTGCTCTTTCGCCTCTCATCGCCACAATTACCAAGCACCGTAATTGGGTTCCTTACCTATCACCATATAGGTCGTTGACACACGAAATCACAGATTAATACCTAGTACTCAGTGCCTAGCACAGACTATCTAGTATAGGTGCCTAGTACGGAATGAACATCTGTGTGCAGAGTGGTAGCTATTTTTATAGTACAAGAAGATAATTGTAAGAGGTTTTGAAATAATGGAAGTCCTTGAGATTCACCGTTATCCACAGTTCATGGACCAATGTTGCGATTTAATCAATACGGAATGGCCCAGGAGTAAAACTGCAAGGTAAACGTATTCTATTAACAGCCGTCTGTTGAGTTATTACACCTGCAGTATCGGAAGTATGCTTCGACGTTTCGGTGGAGCGTGCTGCGTTCATCCGAAAGACGAGTGCAATAGGTACAGTTGGATGCTGAAGTGGTTTGGGGGGCCAAGTCACTTTGCTACTGCCCATCCATTCATCATTGTGTCAAGACCCAACAGGGGTTTGCGACCAAGTATTGACAATATCTGCCTTGGTTTTTCTGGGGCGTCGCCTGTGACGTGACGATGGGTTTGTCCATTGATGGAAGACACACCTTTTATTTGGTGCTCCACTTTTCAAGTTTTACGTTGTAGGTGTCTTACAAATGTGCAGAGCTTTTCTTCCTCATTATTCCCAAGACCCTTTACCCTTGCACAGCAGATTATACCCATCTTTCTTTCTTCGATTTTAGGTAATTTAATTGCGAGTTGATTGCTAATTAGTGGACGTCTTTGTATAATCTGTAAAAGCTATGAAGTTAAATCTGTATTTACTTGCATAATGTTCTGCATTTACCCAACAATTTTTAATAATGAAAACAGTGGGTCAGGCATTTTTTAAGAAGTAATTCTTTGCACCATTGACTTTTTTGGACTCATATTTCCAAATCTGTCTTGTACATGTTTTGATCCAAATTGAATCATCTTTAAGGAGAAATAGCCAGTGAATACAAGTCATTGTTAGGCCTTACATTATTTATTATACTGTTTTTTGTATGAAATGTTTTTATAGTGAAAGAGCTCAGGAGACAAATTTCACACTGTGTATCCTACTTTCTAGACATGTACTGAGACAAATATTTATGTATAAAATGCTTTCCACAACTACAGTGTTCAGAAAACCAGGAGTTGACAAATATTTGTCACTGAAATTTGAAAACATCCATGATATTTTTACAGTTGCTGCTATGTTATTTAGGTGCTAAGCATAGTAACATGTCTTTGTATACATACTGTTCCAGCTTGCAGTAATGTAAAAAAGCTTGGTACACATTGCATGTTCTGCATCTCACTGGTTATCCTATAGCTTGACAGAGCACTCATCACTTTTATTTCGTTAAGAACATGGGTCTTTTTATGTAATCATAGTTTTTAGATGTGTTCACATATTTGTAGAAAGTGCCTATTAGCTTTGTCATGTCTGTCCATATTTAAAAGTTCGGCTCCCACAGGATTGGTTTTCCTGAACTTTGATATTGGGTACTTACATGAAAATCTGTTGAGGAAGTCCAAATTCTATTAAAAGTCATACAAAAATACCAGGCTCTTTACACGTTGACCTAAGAACATTTCATTGTTGCTGGTGACATAAAATTGCTGTAAAAGAATTGTTGACAGCGACATGTAGTGCCACAGTGTAGAAGGAACGCATTACTGCATTTCCATGAGGACATTATGAATATTAGTTTTATTGTTGGCCTTGCCAGACTACTAAAGGGAATGCATTGTTACATGTTTCTGACAATGCATTCAGTATTTATGTTGTTGACAGCAACATACATACATCAATACAAATGCAAATGTGTTGAGTCCCTATGGCAATAATGCTGAAAACATTGTTTGATATTGTTGGCAGTGATATATGGCTCAATGAAGGTCATGCAGAATCACCATATTGTTATGTTATACATACATTCACTATCTTGTTGCAGTATAGAATTAAATTTAAAAAGCTGGACAGGAAGTGTTACTCAGATATTAAAAAAGGGTAACAAAAATAGAGGTGCAATAGACTCTCTTAAGTGTATTGTAGCACTACTATAGTTTAGTTTTTCAAACCATTCAAAATTATTGATGTTGGGGAGTGTCAGGTTTTTAAATAATTAATATTGAGACTTCTTTCTGGTGGTACACAACCATAAGAACAAAAGTAAAACAAGTACATGTATAGTCAGATGACAAGTATAGTACTTTGTACTTGATCAGATCCACTAAAGGTTAATGGCAATGTCCTTATTTTACAGAATGAGTCTGGACATTGAAGTGTTAAAATCTACTATATGTGTCCATAACACTTGGGTTCTGTTTATCTCATTTCATACAGAGATTTCCTGTGTATGGATTTCACAGGTCATTGTATTCTTATGGTAAAGGATTTGATGCAAGAAATTATTTGTTTCAGACTGAGACGTTTGGAGATGTCATGTGAAAATTTTCCAACATGCCTTGTTCTGGTGCACTCACGTGAAGTCTTAGGTCACAGCAGATTGTCATCACTTCCAAGCCTGCGTTTGGGATGTCTAATTGAATCAGGTTCAAGTAAAGATTATCTGTCCTTTTACTTCCAGAATTTGCACTTAGTGAAAGATTAAACTTTGATTTTACCTATGTGAAAATGGTATAACAATCACTTGCATCAGCTAAAAACGTGTATGTTACTGTCTAGTGTAATCAGTTACTTCTTTTAAGGAATTATTATCCATTGTGAGAGTTGTAAATCATGTACAGTATGGTGTCCAATTGGATTTCATCAGTCAGGAATGGTGTGTGTATAGCATATTCCCTGCCTCAGCAATGAATAGCTTTATTTGGGTAGCAAACAGCCTGCCATATCAGACTTTTTGACGCATGAATATTTTTCCTGATTGCAAATTTCTTTGATTGGGCACATTTAAATTGAATCATAAATCACAGATGCACATATTCTTTGCAACTTTTAAGTAGTTTTCAAATTATGGAACATGACATTCAAACTTGATATTTAATTCAACACTGTAGTGCTTTGACAATGGTGTATAACATCTGGATAAAATCTTCTGTTCTCAGTCACTCGATCTAAGAGGTCCAACAGGTTAGGTGCTTCTCACCTGAAGATGGAATCAGAGACGGCTTCAAAAACGTAGTGGTTTAGTGTTTAAAATACCTATAGACGATGGACAGGGTCCAAAAAAAGAAGATTAGATCCAAATTTGATATTTGTCTGCTTTATCATTTTAACATCAGTGCTTTTCTTTTTTTGAGCCCAGGGGTTCTTACTGGTTTATGAACTGCTCAGTCTACATGGCATGATCACATAGTATACATACTGTATTTTTCATCTGTAATGTAGATGCTACTGCATCTACTAATTGTTCCATTCTGTTGGCTTAGAAGTACACTAGTTCTCTTGAGATGGGATTAAGGAGTCCAGTGTTCATACAACTGCTTGGGGCACTTTTGGAAGTTCTGCATTTTAAACTTTGCCTGTGGTTATTCTCGAATTGTAATATCATAAAATCTCCTCCTCTGTGATCATCTTTGAAAGGAATTGTGGGTCTCTTAAGGTTGTGACACTCACACACTGCTATGAATGTGACTGTGCTCATCAGTTAGTAGGCAAGGTACAAATCCAATCTGTTGTTACAATCCTGTGGCATTATCTAAATGAGATTGTCATCTCATTCACCAAATCAAAGGGTAATTTTTGTTTTCTTGAACAACCTGGAGTCATACATTTTCTTCCATTTTGTTCATGGGAGGCTTTCCAGAATGATTTCCTTAATTTCCTGATGTCACTCCACTTTTGGACTTAGAAGACCAGTAAAATGGTTGAGCTGTGCCAGCTATTCCTTTCCTGAAAGTAAGTGTTAACATATGGGTTTCTATGCCAATTTTGCTGAGTTTGAAGCAGATTTTAATGCAGATATGCTGTTCCTATACATCTACCATTTTCTGATACAAGACAGGGTCACAGGAGGCACATGTGAACACTCACTCACACAGAGACATACACACACACACACGCGCGCATGCACAACCTCAAGGCAAAGCTAAATAAACTTTGAAATTAATAACAAACAACTCACCAGATCCTACTCTACCTCCTTCTGGCAGATTTATTTTGCAGCCAGTCTGTGAAGCAGTTCATCATGCCACATACAAACACTTTCAGTACATAAACTAAAAATGTTTGTGTGAAATTAGGCCAGCAGCAGTTAAAACTTTGGCATGAGCACAGATTACCTCCATTGACTGATCCTGTGGAATTTGTGTACAGAAATAATGCACTATATTAAGATAGTACTGTAGGGAACAAAAATAATTTTACTGTATACTGCAGTCAGTGTTCCTCAGTCTTTTTTATATGGTGATTCAATAAAATGTAGGATATTATCATATGACATATTGAATCATACACATTACTGTAAAGTTTCATGTGTGTATGTGTGTGTACATGAATTATTGTAGCCATTGTCCTAAATTTTTCCTGACTTAGGGATTACAGTACTTTGTACACTCGTCAGTGGGCTCAAGGAATATACTGGGGGATAGAAGCCGCTGTGCTTGATAGTTTTTATATTACATAAAATTACACTCTCCTCATTTATTGAGCACATACACACATAAGCATGTAACTTAAGATTTGATCATGACAAAGTTGCAATTATAATCTCTTCACATCTCTGCTTACTTTGCATCTCTTTACTATGAAGTCTAACAACTGAGTGTCTCGTTCTGGAATGTCTCTCCCTTGTCAGGAAGCAGGTAACTGCAGGGAAGCCCATCTGAAAAGTATCATTTGAACTAAGGAACACCTGCGTACAGCTACCTATCGCTATACAAGAAAGAGAATCCAAGCCCTTTATGGAAATGAGGTGTGTTAGGCCTCTACCCATTTTACCTGCTAGGCTTAAGTGTGGAGAGCAATTAGAGGTTTGAAC
>Ga0209755_10006175_pt1 | contig 13353 bp, 6 predicted proteins | sample TergutCo191P1_FD_187301 | JGI IMG/M metagenome (GOLD analysis project Ga0209755, IMG submission 187301) | Cornitermes sp. P1 segment gut microbial communities from Petit-Saut dam, French Guiana - Co191P1 (SPAdes) (version 2) | ecosystem: Host-associated > Arthropoda: Insects > Digestive system >... | reverse complement strand
CACGCTCGATCTCGCGGTCGAAACGGCGTCTTTGGTCAGCCGTAACAACATATTTGGCAAACTGACGGTTGAGATCTTGCATCGCCGGAAGTTCGCGAACGCCCGACAACATACTCAAAAATATCTCGCCTTTGACCGTGTCGTTCGTCAAAATATCCATCAACACAAGATTCAGATTTTTGTCCGACGGATGCTCTTGCGTGAAACGGTTTTGAATGTGCAAAATGTTCGTCCAAATGCGATACGGAAAACTAAACATATCGGTGTTATCGAAATCCATAATGTTTAGATTTCTGTAGAAATCCGGAAAACTCTCTAATGCCGGCTGCGCGCGACGCGGTGTCATCACAAAATTAATCGCACAATGGATCAAATCAAATTGGCGATATTTTGCAAACAGCTCGTCAAACCGCCTGTTTCCAGTAGGTTTCGCCACAAACGGCTTGCGAACTTTATCCTCCAAAAGCGGAAAAAACTCAACATAAGTTGTCGATGCTGTTCGTCCGCGTTGGAAATAAAACGACTGCCACTCTAAGGGTTGAATGAAGTTGTGCCACGCGGTCATCGCCACATTTTCTCGCGAATTTTCGCCCACGAGCGTGTACGAACTATCGTTCACCGCGATACGCAGATGGTCGCCCGGCCTCATCCAAAACGTGTACTGATTCATTCGTATCAGCGGGTTTCCTGTGCCAACCACAAAAAAACCTTCGTTTTGCGGCGTGAACGCCAACGTGAACGTGCCATCGGCTTGCAACACGCTCGCATTCACGCGATCGAGCCTACCGTAAACCACTTGATACAAATTCACGGCGGTCGCATTTTCCGTGCGTTTCCACGTTCCAGAAATGATAAATGGCTCGTTGGCAACGCTTGTTTTGAACGCCAAAATCGCGATAAGCGTGATGGCGAAATATCTGAAAATTTTCATAACTGTGTTGAATTTAACGTTTGATAATTCGTGTGTATGATTGCCCGAAACGCACGATGTATGGGCCGTTTGGCAGGTGTGAAATGTCGATAACCATTGTCCCGTTATGTAGAGACGGGGCGTGCCCCGTCTCTACGGGTTGCGAGAATACCAGTCGGCCGTTGATATCGAAGATTTCTATGAGATCCCTCGTGGAGTTTACCCTGAGCGTAGTCGAAGGGTTCGGGATGACAATATGCAATTTGTCGGTTATTGGATTCGGGAAAACCACCAAGGTTTCAAGCCGTTCAACGTCAATAATCGACGACGGAATTGTGTCTGGATCGGGGTCTGGGTCGGGCGTTGTAGCCGTATCGGCAATGGTGATTGTAAATTCTCTGAACGCGTGATGCGTGGCGCCCAAGATATTTGCTGCACGCACCGTAAACGTGAAATCGCCCGCTGTTGTAGGCGTTCCAGAAATCACACCTGCTGCCAATGTTAAACCACCGGGCAAATCGCCGCTTGTTCGCAACCACGTGATTGGCGTTGTGCCTGTGGCTGTAAGCGTTTGCGCATATGGTTCGCCGATTATGCCATCGGCCAATGTCTCGGTTGTAATTGCTGGTGGCATTCGAACATTCAGTGTAAACACGCGGTCTTCACTGCCATAATCGTTGGTTGCCCTTGCGGTAAATGTGGCTATTCCGCCAACGGTTGGCGTTCCCGAAATAAGACCTGTTGTTGTACAAAAATCCAACCCTTCGGGCAACGCGCCATCCGTGATTTCCCACGCGATGGGCAATGTGCCAACGGCGATGAGAACGGTCGTAAATTCTGTATCAATTGTCGTTAGCGGCAACGTGCCAAATGTCACAATTTGAGGCGGTAATGTTGGCCCAACAATGGCGATATTATCAATGGCTTTTGGGGGTTGAACACCGCCCATATCCCACGTAAAAATCAGATTAAACGTTTGTCCGGCGTAGCGCTCGGCAGGCAACGTGTAATTTACAGTTTCCCAATTTGCTACATCACCAACTCGGCCAAGCAATCTGGCTTGTGGCAGTGCTCCCGGACTTGACCCGCCAACAGGATTAAACAAGCCTGTTGTGCGCACCTCTAAGGTTCCCGTGCCTCGCACATCAAAATACAATTCAAAATCCTCATCGGATTGCGGAAAAGCAATTTGATGAAAAATATGTATAAATCGTGTTGTAATCGCCTCGTTGGACTGGTTTGTCAGACTATCGTTCGAGATAAACGCCGACCAATTTCCTTCGGCCGCCACATTATCGCCAATCATCCAACGGTTAACGGTTGGACCATTCGCAATTTGCCAACCCGAAACATCGCCTTCAAAATCCTCAAAAAAGATTGGTCGCGTGACCTGCGTCGTTTGTGTCAGCGTTTCATCAATATCTGCATCGGCAATGACTACTCTAACGCTGATTTCGTGCGTTGCATTGGTGAAATAAAACGTGCCCAGTTGCACCGTCATTTCTGTTTCAAAATTCAAATTCCCCGACCACGTATAAGGCTCTTGTGCAACGCCATCAATGCTCCATTCAATCACCGCATCGGTGATTGGTTGTCCGAGATTGTAAAACCTCACGCCAACGTTTCGCTCGCTCGAACCGTGCACCACCGTTGGTGCAACAAGTGCAAAATTCACACTGTAATAATCCGGAATCTCAGGCTCCATCATAAATCGGAACGTAATACTTCCATCGGCGTGTTGCGTGATGTTGTGAATCGGCTTGTTGGTTGGTTCGCCTGCCCACGAGTGTGAATTCGGAGCGGTATAATCTGTAAAACTCGTCCGTCCCCATTGTGGCCACGTGTCTGTGGTGCGGTCGGCGTTCAAACTGTGCAATCCCCCACCCGCTTGTTTCACGTACACACGGCGACGGTTGGGATTGCACATCACGCATCCCGTTGTAGCATCGTCCACGTGATAAATCACCAAACCGCTTGCCGGAATAGACTTATCAAACCCGTGCTGTTGGCGGTTTTCAATCAAAAAAAACTCGTTGGGTGTGGCTGTGTTTATCCGAAATACAACGTCTTCTGTGGCTGTGGCTGGATTTGGCAATGTCACTACTTGTGGCGAGTCCAACACAATCGGCTCTACCCAACCGATCCGCATGCGGCTCCACGCCGAAAAATGCGACGGGCGTTGTCCTGTGCCTATTGCCATCACACACCACCAATCCAAACTTCCCGGAACGCCATATAAATCGGGCAAATCAAACAACGAATGTCCCAATTCGTGAGCAACCGTGCCGATATCGCCCAAGGCGATGCCTCGATCGATATGCAGAAACTCCGCAGAAACGGAATAGCCGTGAAGTCTTATGCCATCCACCGTTGCCAAGTTCCAATTTCGCCCACCGCGTGTGGCGTGCGGGTTGATGTGTTGTCCAACGATGCCGCCCGAACCAACGCCGTGACCGGCGAAAATAACGTGAAGGTGCTGCATAAACCCTTCGCCAACAAAATCATAATCTGGCAGATACAAGCGCGCATCGCCCAATTCCTCTGAAGTGGCTTGGCGAATCGCCTCTCGCACCATTCGTATTGGATTGTCGGCCGACGCCGAATGGCCGCCCCACGCTGGAGGCGTCCACTCGTAAGTCGCCACGGGCTCAGGCATTCGAAAAGGCCCGTACAAACTGACCGTTAAGTCTAATTGTCCGAATGAGGTTTCCAAAAAGTAATCTCGCAAACTGCCTGGGACAGGCCCATCGGGCGTTTCCGTCAAGTTCAGTGCGTTGAACAATTGCTCAAAATCCGCTTTACTTCTCGTCATTGGCAAGTCTGGAAAATCCACCAAAATAAATGGTATTTTAATTTGTCCTTGAACAATGTGTTGAGATGCAACGAACTCTTTTGCAGTTGTCATAACAGCCTCAAAAATCGCCCGTGTTTCAGCACATTCGGGCAAACCGCGAACGCTTGCAGGCGGATGAACGTCTTGTGCCGAAACCATCTGCAACGGAGCAAACAGCAACGCAACAAGGCAGTATGCGAGAATCTTTTTCATGATATTCAGAATTTAGTTTAGTTGTTGTCTCTTACACAACGCAACTGAAGGGCTGAATTTGCGTTAGTTCCAACGAATGGGCGAACCTCACCTCGTGCAGAGGGTCCCGCCATTCCTGAAACGATTTCGAACACAAAGCGGTTATTGGCTTGCACTGCTGCATTACCAGTCGTTTGACGCTCCGGTCCGAATTGCCAATAGTGGATTGGGAATGGTGCTGTTTCAAATGGGAAAAATCTGTGACCAAAACCATTCGCAACAACACCTTCTTCAGGAATAGCCGCTGTTCCAGAAGTTATACTGCCTACGCGTCTTGCACCCCATTCCGTTTGAAATCTTTGAACAAGGTTTGCGTGTACTTCATCAGAGCCCATACGTTGCGTTACGCCATCGCCTCCAAAATGTCTATCCAACGCCTGAAAATCTTCTCGGGTTGGCACACGCCAAGGTGCAGGGCAAAGCACTTCTCTGTGCATCATTACCGCACACCACGAGAAAAACGAAATACCTTCGCCAACACCGCCGTGCAGTGGCGAGGCCGTACGACAATCTGACATAAAATAACCTTGTGTAATTCCCGCTGCTGCAGGATTAGCGGCATAGTACGTTGTCTTGTCGCAAGCATCAGCGACAACCACATCCGACCACGTCAAATTGCCCGTTACAAACAGTTCAGGCGTTAAGAAACGAACCGTTTCTGGTGTAATCAAACCATCCAAATGATCTTCTATACATACCGCAGGTGGGCCTTCTATAACCGTTACCGTTGCTGTAGCCTCAAATCCGCCATCGGTTGTTCGTGCTGTAATCGTTGCTGTTCCAAGGCCTACTGCGCCAACAACACCGTTCGCTGTTACCGTTGCAATGCTTGGGTTGCTTGATACCCACTCAACCGTTTGGTCGCTTGCATCAGCAGGAGCAACCGTTGCTACAAGTGGGAATGTACTTGGAACTGTCAGTTGAAGTTCCGTTTCATCCAGCGTTACGCCTGATACAGCGATACCCGAAACCGTGATTTCAACGCGTGCAGATCTGTCGCCAAGGCCGTTTTCCGTTGCTGTCGCAATCAGATACACGCGACCTTCGCCAACACCTGTTACAACGCCGTTTTCCATCGTTACAACTTCGCCTTCTGTTCCGCTGATATGCTCAATCGTCCATGCAACACTTGGAAAACTTGGTACTGGGTTCAAAATTGCCGTAAATGTTCTTACGTGATGAATACGCATTTCGTGCTCGGTTACTGCGTTTCCGCCCAATTGGATTTCGACATTTTCAACACGAATCGGCTCAACTGTCACGCGAACACTGTCTTGGAAACCGCCTTCTGTCGTTGTTACAACAACATACGTTGTTCCTGGCGCTGTAAACGTAACTGCTCCCGTTGTTGCACCAATCTCTACATACCCTGGATTTCTGCTTGTCCACGTTACACCTCTGGCAACAGTTCCATCCTCAGTATCTTCGGGCGATACCGTTTGATGAAAGGTGATAAAATTGCCGTGCAAAATGCTGATTGTTTTGATGTCTTCATCCATAACGAATTCGATACGCTCTGTTGTGCCTGTTCGCGTAACACTGTCAATGGTTACACCGTCAACCGGAATTCTATGATCCGCAACAACAAAATTCACGTGATCTTGATAATTTCCGTCTTGTGTGGTCACCGTAACTCGTGCATTACCAACAGCAACCGCATAAACAATACCATCAGTAACGGTAACAACAGCGGTATTGTCGGAATACCACGTCACATTTCTGTTTGTTGCATCGCCTGGAATAACGCGTGCAATCAACGTGTCTCTTTCGCCAATAACCAAGTTTACAGACTGTTGAGACTTGTCTAATTCAACACCTGTTACTGCGGTATCTCTGTCGCAAGAACTGAATACAAATGCCATTGCGAACAAGAATGTTGCAAGACCTACTAAAATTTTGTTTGTTTTCATTGTTTTCATTGTTTTGTGTGTTTAGTTTTTTATGTTTTTACTTATGAGGGATATGTCTCAATTGTTATCTATCGAAAACATCTGTAATGCGCCCAAAGCCTGTCCATTGGTGGCGTTGGCGCGTTCTGCTATTGACGTAAGGTTGTAGTCCAACACCCGGAACTAACGGAATACTGTAGTGTGCCAATGTACCGCCTGTCGCGGGATTGAAACTTGCAACAAGGAGCAAGCGGTGTGCATCAAAACCGTGGTATCCATCATCGTTTGGTCCGAAATAACGTGTGTTTCGCACAAAACCGATATAGGTAATTTCTTCGCCGGGCGGCAATGTCAATGCTGGCTGAAAACTGCGGTTTGGCACATCATAAATAAACACCACATTGTTTATGGCAACATACATTCGTCGGTCCACAAACTCGCCACCAACAGCCATCAGCGCATTTTCAAAACCGTTTGGTGCATTCGTGATTTGGTGCCAAGCATTCTGTGTCCAATTTTCCATCACAAGCCCTAATATCCAAAAATTATCCGGATTAGCATCCTCTCTCAAGATATTGTAAGAAACATGTTGTTCGGCAGTGGCTGCACCAACACTTGTTGTTGCGGCTTGCGAAAAAACCAAATTCATACCCATATTTCTGAACGATGTATAGGTTTCTGCGGATTCGGGAAGTGGAATCGACCAACTGTTTTGTGCCGGCAATAAACCGTAAAAACTGCGTGTATCCTCATCAAACACTAAGTAACGCTGTCCAACGAACGAGATATGTGGCGATGCCGTAAAGCGTTCGCGGTTGGGTCGTGTGTTGAGTTCAACAGAGAAAAATCGACCCATCGCTTGCTGAAACAAGCGACCTTCCATATTTAACATCGCAACCGTAGATGCAGGCCCATCAACAAAAATGCTTGATACCCTTGAATTGTTTGGCGGAAAAAATGCTGGCGACAAAAACGCGTTTCGCAAATGCCCCGCCTCGCCTGTCCATTCAAAGGTTTCTGGATGTAAGCGATACACATCAACGTCATCGGTAACGATGTAAATCGCTCGACGACCAAATGCAACAGATTGTATGTGATCGCTAAATGTCACAATTCGCCTTGCGCCACGCTGCCTCGGAAAGTCAGTATTTTCAAGGACATTCGTCATGTGGCTGTAGCCAAATCGACCGTCATCTGCCTCCGACTGCCATATTCCAGGACGCCACGACAACATATCCAAACGCATATAGCCATTTGCATCTTCTTGCAAAACCATTAATCCACTTTCAAAAGGATTGATAGCATTAACAAAAAGCCTGGTATCCAAAATCTTGCGGCTCACAGTATCCTCTATGCGAAACACAAGCCAAGGGTCGCCAGACCAATGGCGTGGAAATACCGTATCAACGAAGTTTCGTCCTTCGTGAAACGTCGTGCGCTGACTAAGTGTATCCATCGTTAGCCACGAAAACACTAAGTTTTCTTCCGTTTCCATTGACGTACGAATAACCGGAATAAACGTAAAGCGTTCTTCGGGATTATCGATATTGATTGGACTTGTAGGGCTTTGACCCATAAGCACATCCACACCATTTGCCGTTTGAAATCCAACAAATTGGAGTTCATTGATGTCCAAATAGTCATAATTTCCTTGATCTCTGATACACGATTGTGTCAGAATAAAACTCAGTGCAACGATAAATAAAATGCTCTTTTTCATCTCTGTAAAGTTTAATTTCCTGTTATGTTTGGTCCCATCGACATCAAAACGGTCTCACCTTCCGCATTGATTTCGGTAAAAGGCGGATTGTTTGGGTCGCTATGCCACGTATCCAACCAATATTGTGTGGAATGTCCAAGTGCCAAAAACCACGGATGCAGAACCAACGGACTGTTTATCAACTGCATATCGTTCCAGATTTCACCATCCAAAAATCCTGGTGGCATTCCATTTGCTCGTGCAATAATTTGGAATTTTTGTGCGGAATACGCGCCAAAAAAGTCGTAACTCCAAAATTGTGGTCGAACCATATCGTCCGTTATGCCAATCCAGCGGGTTAGCAACCAACGCGGCTGATTTGGCACATCGCGAGCAAATTCCAGACTCGTATTGAAATGATGATTTGGAATTAATGTAATACTCAAACCGCCCATTTTTCCTGCCGTTTGCAAATCGTCTGTTCGATAAAAGCGTATCCATAGCGTATCCACAATACTATCTGCACGAATGATCGCACGTTCGATGTCAAAATGCGTGCCTTCCACGAGTTGAGTGCCTGTGGGCACGCCATCGATCTGAAAAAATGAGTGTATTTGAAACGCAAATTCACGGTCGTAACTGACGGATTCGCCCGTTGTTGTGACCGATAGCGGCACTAACACGTCGCGCACATCTTCCCCCATAAAAAAGAATCTCAGTTCCACAAAATCTTGTGCGCGCATATGCGTTCCTGGCGCCAAAAGATGTGTGAAATAAATGTTTTGGCCACCTTGCCAATCCATCAGTTCATCGGGCGTACACGATGTCGCAAACGTTGTTGCGATAAAAGCGATAAGGCTATATTTTGCTATTTTTTTCATAATCTAAATCGTTTTTTGTGTGAATTAACGGCGATCTTGCTCCCCTCTTGGTAGCGGTACGCGATAATGTTCGGGCAACATCGGGCGGTTTCTTCCGCTTTCTGCATCTGTATTTGCGTTCGGAATTGCATCGATATTTCTGCGTTTGAAAAAGAAAAACAATTGCCCTTCGCCCCAAAATTCGCGCGCATATTCGCGTTCAATTTCTTCCATCAAATTTGCTGGATTGATGTGCGTCCACAATTCACGTGCATCACGTACATTCTGCAAATAGTCTGGATTTCCTTCGGCCTCAGCAATAATCAAGTGCATTTCGCTGATGCGAATAAGCGGTTGAAGATAGCCAAATGTTGTGTCTTGGTTGCCTTGTGGCTCCGAAAATTTAAAACTTGTTCGGTACGACCTATCCGGTGGGATCAGCCACGTGTGCGTAAAACGCAGGTCGCCAGGCTCATTAAACACTTCTTCCAAGCGGCTTGGGTTTGGATTTAGAATGGTGCCTTGGTGTAAACTTCCCAAAAACCATTGTCTAAAATTGACGTACAAATCTCTGTTTCTCACACCAAAAATCACTTCTGACGAGAATATACGGTCGGGGTCGGGTGGGTTTGTTGCAACGACACGATCCACCCAAGGAAATAGATTCCCCGACTGAACCAACGGCGCCTCGATGACCATTCGCGCGTGTGCAGCAGCATCCGCTGGACGTCCAGCCCACAACAACACACGTGCTTGCAAGGCGCGCACAGCAAAATAATTCATACGCTGATGACGATTGGTGAAAAAGTTCGCAATCGGGTCAATCGTCAGTGTTCTAACGATGCCCTGCGTTCGGATATAGTCGTTTTCCAAATACATTGCGGCCGTTTCCAAGTCGGCCAAGATATTTTCCAAAATCTCGTTGGCTGGCAGCAAAGGCAACAAGGCTGTTGTTCCAACAAGATTGTTGTAAGGCATTATACTGTCTTGGGCGGTGGCCAATTCCGGCACTGGTCCAAACAAGCGGAGCAAGTCGAAATGAAACATCGCACGTAAGCCGTAAGCCTCGCCCATCAACATACCGCGTTGATGTTCGGGAAAATTCACGGTTGTGTGATTCATCAAATCCATAAAATAATTGACTTGCAAAATTTGTTGAAACATCACCGTCCAAAGCGCGCCAAACATCCCTTCAATGTTGGTTTGTTCAAAGTTGTATTGTTGCAACATTCGCCAATTGCTGGCCTCGGAATGATGACGCAAATCGAAACGTTGCGCCATCACTTCAACCGTTGTCTGCGTCAGCGCTGCACCGTACAAATTGTTGTTCATCATACCCATATAAACGCCATTCAGCACGTTGTGCATCGCGTTTCGGTCGCCTAAAACTTGTTCTCTCAAAAGTCTATCGTCGGGATGAACATCTAAGAAATTGCAGGCTGTAAACGTGTACAGAATGCAAATTGCTGCGATTATTTTAAGAATCTTTTTCATTTTAGAAAGTTGCGTTAATGGTTAAACTGATGGTTGTTGCCTCCGGAAATTCGATGCCACGCTCTCTTTTCACGTTGCTTAATCTGAATACGCCGCCTGTTCCGGTGAGGGTTGCATTAAAATTCAAACTCGACAAGCGCATGGTTCGCATCCAAGGGTTGTCGGTTGGGCTCAAACGCCATTGCAAACCGATACTTTCTGCGGCCAACACATTTTCTCTTTGCAAAAATCGCGACGACATTGGTGTGTGTTCGGTCATTGCAATCGAACGGAATTGTGCCGGTTGTCCAGGTGTTTCTGGATTCCAGCGCTCCGTCAATGCGCGGCGGTCTTGGTTGTTCACGATTTGTGAGAAACTGATATTTTCCACTTTGTTAAAGAGTGCTGTATTAAAAATTTCTGCACCAATGCTGACGCGCATAATCACGCTCAACGTAAGATTTCGATACGTGAAAAAATTGCTGATATGTCCCATCACGGCTGGGCGACTGCTACCGATGGCCATCACATCGTTCGCATCCCAAGTGAATGTTTTTTCGCCGTTTCGCGTCAAGAACATTTCACGTCCAGTGGCTGGGTCGATACCCAACGAGCGCACTGCCCATTGTGTTGAAGGGCCGTAGCCATCTCTAAAACGTTGCAAGAAATTATTTTCAGCCATCCAATCGTCCATGCCTTCCATTGCACGTCCAAAACCGCTATATACGCCTCTGTTCGTTGTGCCGTGCGTTCTGACGCGCCAAGCGAAATTGCGTTGTCGGATAACATTATAGGTTAAATCAAACTCAAACCCTTGATACGTCAATGTTCCCAAGTTCATCGGAATCGCTGGAACACCAACAGAAGGCGCTTGCGAGGCCATAATAATCAATGGGTCTGAGACGCGTTCATACACTTCAAAGCGTCCGGCCAAGCGACCGTTGAACAATCGAAACTCCATCGCCAAGTTTTGTGTAAACGTTTTTTGCCATTCCATGTGTGGATTTCCAAATTGTCGAATCAACAAACCCGGTCCAAAAAATGGATTGCTGCCTGGCCAATAACCAAATACAGTTGATGCAACAGCCGTTCCTCTGTTTTGATTGCCGGTTTGTCCGACGGTTGCACGCAAACGCAACATATCGACCCAGCGAAACTGACGCATAAAGTCCTCATCGTGAATGTTCCAACCCAAACCTGCCGACCAAAACGGTGTAAATCGGCGTGCCGATCCAAAGGCTGTAGAACCATCAAAACGTAGCGTGAAATCCGCCAAGTAACGTCCTCTAAACGCGTAGTTTGCCGATGCCAGCGCATTCACTCTGCGGTTTATCATGCTGGAAGATGTTGGCCCACCATCGTCGAAACGCCCAGCAAACGATGGGTTTCCAGTTGTTCCAACGGGAAATCCTACGGCTGTCCAGCCCACGCTATTTCCGCCTTCGTGTCCCATTTCACCGCGCACGTTCAATGCCCAGTTGTGTTCCCCAATGCGCTCGTTCCACGTGTACATCACGTTGGCCAACCAACTCGTTCGGCGCAACAAACTTCCTGTAAAACTTCCGCGTCTGTCCAAATCCGCATCGTGAAAATCTGTATGCTCGGGCGGTATAAATCGCGTGCCTTCAGTGAGTTCGTGAGACAATTGAAAGCGTGTTTGTATGTTCATTCCCGGACGGAAATCCCAACGCAGGCTGATACGCTCGTCAACAGTGATGTTTCTACGTTGGTCAATCGAATTTAATCCCGCATTAAACAACGGATTTGGCACAAAAAAGTTCTGAGCAGCACCACCTCCAGCGCCTTGTATCGCTTGCAAATCCACGTCTTCCAAGTTTGGACGAACGATGCCATATTCATCCGTTAAACGGAAATATGGATTGGTGTTTACCCACGTCGAAAAACGTCCGTACGGGCTCTCTGTCGCTGTAAAACCGGAAATCGAAAGTTGGTTAAAAACCGTCACAGTTCCTCTGCGGAAGGATAAATCAATGTCACCGCCCCACGCTTGACGACCCGAACCACGCATCACACCAGGCGCGTTACGCACCATCAAACCAACCAAATACGTCAATTCGTCCGTACCACCTTCGACACGAAACGAATGACGCTGAATAAACGGCACTTGCAACGGCTGTGCCATCCAATCGGTATTCACACCGCGCGTCACTTCCGTAAGTAAGAAATTGTAGCGTCTGTCCAATATATCTTGTTGCGTTTGCCCTGTTCCTGTAAATCGTCCAGCCAAACGCTCAAACTCCAGTTTTTCCGCGGCATTCATCATATTGTAACTCGAAAGATTTGGCACTTGCACCGAAAAATCGCCAACATAGGTCACGCGAAGTGGACCAGGTGCGGCTCTCACGGTTTCTACAACCAACACGCCGTTGGCGGCTCTCGAACCGAAAAACGCTGTGGATGCAGCATCTTTCAACAACGTCACCGAGGACACACGGTTAAAATCCAAATCCACAATACGTTGCAACGTGGTTTCAAAACCGTCCAAAATAAAAAGCGGCATATTTGGATTATCACCAAAAACATCCTGAACCTCAGAAATATCAATCGATGTCGTCCCGCGCACTTCGATATTCGGCATCGCGTTCGGGTCTGCACCCAACGCCATATTTTCCAAAACCACAAACGACGGGTCTAACGAGCGCAAACTTTCAATCACGTTTGCACTTCCCACTTGTCGCAATTCATCGGCAGTCACGGTTGTAAACGAACCTGTAAAACTCTCTGCCTCACGCTCAAACGAACCAACAATCACAACTTGGTCCAGCGTCAACGCCTCGGATTCCATAACAATACTGATCGTCGCAGCAGCGGTCAACGCTACCGTTGTTGTTCGAAATCCAATGAACGACGCTTGAAGTTCGGTCGTTCCTGCTGGCACAGCAATCGAAAATCGTCCGTCGAAATCGGTTACTGTTCCAACGGTTGTTCCCGGAACGGCCACCGTAACAAACGGCATCGGCTCACGAAATTCGTCCAAAATGGTTCCCGTGATTGTGCGCGGTTGTGCACTTGGCGCAGCAGCGGCTGTCGGCGGTGTTTCGCGTGTTGCAGACAATACGATATTGTTTCCAACCACTTGAAAATCCAAGCCTGTTCCGCGTAGCAACAAGCGCAATGTCTCGTCAACCGTGCGTTCGGCCTCAGGAAACGTGATTGGTGCTGCGGCCTCAACAGGCTCATTGGGGAAGGTGAGTTGAAAGCCCGACGCACGCTCCAAAGCAAGCAATGCGCTTTCTAACGGTTGATTTGCAAAGCCCAATGTAACCGTTCGCGTGCGAATGTCTGTTGCGGTTTGTGTATGTGCAACACTCGCCATTGCAAAAACAAAGACGAGAGCACAACCCCACTTCAACGTGTTTTTTAATCGATTCAATTTTCCCATTATTTCTTTTTTTAGTCCAGAGTTATATTTTTTT